>Ga0194117_10001823_pt1 | contig 23732 bp, 11 predicted proteins | sample TA2MahsurfametaG_FD_160579 | JGI IMG/M metagenome (GOLD analysis project Ga0194117, IMG submission 160579) | Freshwater microbial communities from Lake Tanganyika, Tanzania - TA2015009 Mahale N1 surface | ecosystem: Environmental > Aquatic > Freshwater > Lake | place: Tanzania: Lake Tanganyika...
GGGGAGGACTTTCAGCTATCAATTTTACTCCAAAAGCATAAAAATAATTCGTTTCGACGTACTATTTCCGAAAATTAGTTTTGGATCAAACAGAAGATCAGCTGAGCATCAAGCCAATATTACTAATCTTAGTTAGTTTACTAAAATTCCTAATTTTCTAAGAGTAATTCCTTACTACACATTGGCTTTGCAACCAGATTATCAAGGTAGCAAATTTTTATTACCCATCATCGCCTGTATTAAGTTGAGACACAACCAACCATTAGATTAGAATTGACTACTCTAATTATTGTGATATCTCTTAAATACTTTAATTTGAGATCCTTAGGAATACTACTTGAAAAATTCTAGTTTTATGGTGTCTTGTTATTGAATAAACTTATAACTTTTCTTAAATCCTTAATTATAAACAGATTATATATTCAAGAATGATCACTAAATCATTTGTCGAACTCTTTTATGATCTCTTCTTTTGTATACTTTATTAGTTAATTTTTACATCATCAGCACTGTTTAGGATGATTTCCTTCCCTCCTACATCCAAAAAAGTCCTGAAGTTTTATTTGAAAGTAGCGTAAAGTAACTTCACCTTAAGAGGTGTACCATCGGGCAGCCAATAACAGAAAAATAGCTTGCTACAATTCATGGAGTCGTTATTGGTGTATTCCAAGTCGAAAACGCACATTCTGGGTTACTTTTCAGGAAGAGATTGTATAAAGCTCGACCAATCATGTTCTCTCGGACCAGTTTTATTTAAAACCTAACTAAAATAGCAGATACAACTCGTTCCCCTTCAACTTTGTAGATCAAATATCTATATTTTTTACTGAACTTGAGCTCCTTGAAGATTTGACCGCATTGATCGTCGATGTTTGATTTCATTCCAATAATATCAATTATCACCAAGATTTTATTTTAAGTATTAAAAATAGTCGACTCAAACACAGCCTGCTCATCAAAAAGATGTTGTTTTTGAACTTTTGTTAGAGTTTTGGACTGCATTTCATTTATGTATAAAATAAGCTGTTAGCAAAAATCAATTAAGAGAATATCAAAAACCTATGATATTCACCTTTGCTAGGGTCTTGTTTCTCAATTTATTGAACTGTATCTCTTTACTGGACTCGATTGATGGCGCACGTATCATATAACGCCTAGGCATCTTCTCATTATTCACATTCGTTAATCCTCTAACAACTTGATTTATAGTCCCTTGAGTTAAGGGAGTTCTGTTCAATTTATTATTATATTTCATACTCGCTTTATTGATGTGCTCTAATATTTCCTGCCTGACTCCTGCCAAATTTTTATAGGGAGTGTTAGGTATTCTTGAAGCTGGATTCAAAGAAAACAAATCAAGAATGGAAACAAGTATATTTTTTCCCAAATTTTAATAACTTCTTATTGTAAAGTACACACTCTTCTTACAATAATAAGGAGATTTCAGATTTTACAACTAGTCGGAGTAAATAGAGAGCTTCTAAAATTTACGGTGACTATTTTCGATCTGGCATATTTCATTCAAAAAAACACTTGAAGTATAACCACACTAAATTGTATAAGTGAAGGGGATTTTAAAGTGAGTATTAAAAACAACTCTCCCACAGCCTTATTTGGTCATATCCTCGTTTCTATCTTTGGCATTCATATGGTATTTGCTGAAAGAACTATTGAAATAGTCGAACTAAATACAATTTAATGATAAAATTTTTGCAAAAAGGTGAGTTTAAACTTGTTATTAGGTATTTTCCATTGAATTTCCATAGATGAAGTTGCCCTTCTTTTGAGGATGCGCATGCAAATCAATGTAAAAACATATTCTGCCATGTTTATTGTAGTATTAACCCAGCTTTTTCACTCCATAAACAGAAGGTTGTTTTTGAATGTCAGGGCTTATGTAAAATCTATTTAAATTTTGACCATATAAATCCATTCTATAATGACCGTGGTATACTCCATCTGGATTTAACATCGGAACAAGTTTAAAAACAAAGTTTTTCCTCAAATAATGAGCTCTGGCATCATTTGATAACAAAAAGTTTAATAGACCATTGAAAGTATGACTTGAAGGAGTTTCTCCAGGATGAACTCGGGCAGTTATCAAAATTATTTTTTTGTTAGATTTGAATTAAAAAGGTCGAACTCCAAAGTTAAACAAATTTTAATCAATTTTCTCTTCCTTAAACTCAAGTTTATCTTAAATGGAAGTCACAGTCAAAAGATGTACAGCTCGTCCTTCAGTTGTTTTCACCATAATTTCATCTTTGTAGTAAATATTTTTGTTTCCTTTCACTTCTTTTTGTATGTTTTTCAACATTTTCTAACATTCTTAGTAAGAAAAAGGATAGTTATACGCAAAGAAAGTTTCCATACTTTTTGGAAAAGTAAAATCGAAGTGCAGTTATGTATCATCTTATTTAGTCTACACACCTATAAATCATTAATTTTACAAAAACGATAGCTTGCTACACTCTCTCCCATTCACTATCAGCCACTCGATAGACTGGTCTAAAATAGTCACTGAATTTCAGCTGAATTTTCATATTCTTACCTGACTGCTTAGAGGAGAAGTACGTTTTACTATGAATTTCACTTTTGTATGAAGCGGAACTCCTTTGACTGAAAAGTAAAACCATCCCTTAGAATGGCTAGGTGTTTCAGATGAAAAGCAGTCGTTAGCTAACGTAATAACTATTGCATTGTTCAAGCCTATTTATGCCTTTATCATATTTCCTGAATCAAATTGACTAGAGATAGTGATCAACGGTCCATCTTTTCTGAGAGGAAGTATAAAAGTATTTTTGTTGGTAAGTATCGGAGTCTGTTCAATCATACGTTATATTAATAAACAAATAATTTAGAATGATTCTAAAGTAAGAAAATCAAGTAAACTTTTATTCTATTTTTGCAAGTTTTTAGGTTGGTTAATCTTGATTTCTTAATTTATTTTTTTACAAGAAGTTTGCATAATTTAAAAAATCGCACTTTTACCTTTCTGTTTCATTTATTCTAGGTTCTTATTTGATGAACTCAACATGATTTATGAATGTGATGGGAAAACTGCTGTTAAGATACACATTGTTGAATGTATTTGGATTAGCAAAAGGAAGAAATACTTATTTATTGACTTATGGTTCTTTTATATGAGACATTTGAGGTTTCGGAACCAATTCACTCCCTGCTGGAATATTTGGAAAAGCTGGAGTGATTTAATAGTTGAAAATAATTTTATAGAAGTCTGGGAAAAAAGGTAAGGATGCTTCAAGTTGTAGAAGAGGTTGGTTTATTTTCTTTTATAATTCTTGAAATCTTTTATAAAACTTTTCCTCTGTTCTCTTTCTCTGATGTTTTCCTCTCCTTTTATGACCAGCACTCTCTTCTTAAGCTTACCATTCTTAGTCTGATTCTTTTCTATTTTTTTGCTGAAAGTTATCAATTATTTCAGGTTATACTATTTAAGGTATAATTTCAATTGGCAATTTTCTAGAAACATATTAGTAACCATCCTGTTATTAAACATAAGGAAAGAGTGGCCCTGGTTAATACCCTTTGAGTCTTTTTTATAATTCCAGAATAGTCTTGACTGCTGTATCATACTGTTGCCTTTTGAAGAGAGTGAGTCTATCTTTTCGATAGACAGTTTCAATAGCCTCTTCTATCTTTTCCTCAAAGTAAAGTTCCATGGCCTTGATAGCGTACTCGATATCAGAAATTTCTTAAAACCTAAAGTGTATGAAATTGCTATTAGTGGTGTTTCGAATTTAATTGTTATAGTTTTAAATTTTACGATTAAGAGCAGAGACAAATGCTGTCGTAAATCTTTTGCTTTCTTCTTTATTCATCCTCAATTTGACATGTGCCAAAATGATAAAGTAAAAAGTTCTTGAATTTTTGTAACTTTAAAACTACTTTTCAAAACAACTCCTCTCCTTCTCCGTACTGATCTTAAAGAGCAGCTTGCGGGCAACCGAGATGAACTTCTTATGCGAATTATTAGTCGAACGCTGGTATTTGCCTCTCTGTTCATACTGATTGGGTGGGAGATTGTAAACGGGTAGGGAAGCATTGAAATTCCAAAAATTAGAAAGGTCCTTTATAGAATCATAAATACCATTTTGAATGAAGAAATGTGATTAATTATTTATTATTAATGAATTTTGATTATTTTTAGATTAATGTTTAAAAATACGTATTTAAGTATAATTCTTAATTACTCTTCCTCTACAATTATTACCAGAATTCAACGAAATATACCCATTTCCTCTTCTGAAACCAAGATAAGCTAAAACTTGGAGTTTTTGAATTGAATTTACAAAATTAACTGGGTGTGGATCGACTCAAAAAACGACCAGTAAAAATGAATAAATTCATTTTTTTTAATTTTTATAGTTTTTGAATATTAAAATACACAAATCAGCAACAACTATCCTCTTTTTTTTTGTTTATCTATTTTTTCTGCAAAGAAAACCCCTCAGCTGTTGACTAGAACTTTTTCTTTCTTTTAAGAATCTTAGCAACAAGCTGATCGAAGGCGCACTTAGTAGTTTCAAAAGTTTTGGCACTAGTTTATATATACACTATTCCAATTTCTTCTGAAACTTTTTGTGCAGTTTATTTGGGTACTTATCTACTTTCCTAAAGATCTATTTTATTGCCAACCAACAATAAATCAATTTTGGATACATCAGTCTTTTAATTGACCTCCTTTATCCAAAAATTTATCATTTCAAAAGATTTCTTATTCGAAATATCAAACACTAACAAAATACCATCCACATTCCGATAATAGTTAGGAGTGATAGTATTATACCTTGTTGTTCCAGCTGTATCCCAAATTTGCACTCGAATGGCATTGCCGTCTTCAAGTTTGATAGTTTTTTGTTTGTACTCAACTCCGATGGTAGTGGTATGGTTAAGACTAAACTCTTAATCAACGTATTGGGTAAGTAATGAACTTTTTCCAACATAACTCTACCCAATTATGAGTAATTTGACTCTTATTTCCTCTTTACTTGCACTCATCAGTCTATCCTTTATATAATATTAAAAATATTAAATTTAAAAGGAATCACATCCCAAATTCGATAACATTCATCACCTTTTAATCCAGACTAACCCATCAATACTTGCCAAGTTTTATAGGTTTTAAGTTTTGACCCTTTTTATGAAATCTAGTTGTTTAACTAACGTTGCACTTTTGAAATATAATCAAGTTATTTCATCATCATTTTCTAAGATATTCGTGTTTGAGGTGGTTATAGTCGAATGTTCCCGTATAAGGTTGATACGGTCTTGTTGCTTTATCTTGATTCAAAATGTGCTTGCTTCCGTAAGCAGAAATATTGTGTTGATGGTTCTTTTAATAAAACTATGTAAAAGAAGAGATACAGTTTCACGATGGAACTATTTGGCTGTCTGTTGATGTCCGGGTTCGTAGAAAGAGTTGACTTGAGTTTGGGGAGGTACTTTTTGATTAAAAGAAAGATCGTAAGTAGTTGATAATTGTCTTCTTTGGAACTAAATATAATGAGGTCTACATCCTAGAGAGCAAGGCCATGACCAAATAATACATCTCTTTGCTCTCCTTTATGGTTGGGATAAATAAACTTGTTATATTCGACTTCTTCAAATCTTTGGATCTCAGGTTTGATAACTGTATAAGTTCCATAAGGATTGATAGATTTTGTATTGTAACTGCCATCAATTTTTGGTTTTCCTTTCTGTTCGACTTTAAGTTAAGAACCTAAGCTGGCCTTCGGCTTGTAAATCTAGCCAGTAAGTATATCAGGTATTTAATCTTGCAAATTCTGTACACTCCTGTCTTGTCCTTCAGGTTTAGTAAATTTATTTGCTAGTTGTAAACGAGTGGTTTCATAAGCTTTACTTTCAGCCTCTAGTCTTTCCTATCTCCTTGGGTTATTTTCGAGTAATGGTACTTGATGATTCACTTCTTGTTGATGATAGATATTATATGTTGTTTGTTACTCTGGTCTTTTGTACTAGATTACTATAAAAATACAGGTTAGCCTGATAAACTTTTGGAAGTTGAATAGAAGTGAGAACTATCTTGACCTTGACTACTTATAAACTCATTTGGTTTATATAAAGAATTATTGAGAGTATGCAACTGTTTGTTTGTGGTGATCTTAGGAGCATCAGGAATGGGTCCCTTTATAGATATATTCTTACTTTTTGATTGAGATCATTGCCAAACTTGTCCTAGACAAAATTGCCGATCAATACCCCATGACGATACTTATTGACTGGATCCATAACAGAATATGCCGACATCATAAGTTATAATATTTCTTATTATAAAACTATCACTAATACATCCCACATTTTTCAGCCATATTGCAAAATCCACCCCTTAACTCGAAATCATCCCTATGTCCATCAAACATTGACCAACTCTTTTTATTATTCGGACTTGCAAAACTTCATATTTAAATTAATTAATTGATGACAGAGAGTCCTAACCTAACCCACCGTAAGAGTACAAACGACAGAAACAGTATTATGCCCAAGAGGGTTTCATAATTTCAGACTTCTCCCTTCAGGTAAAAACACGCTAATTTAGCTATTAGGAAAGTGAAGCAAGAAGCAACTACCCACATTTGCAGCCACAATTACAAGAACGTAAAATTTTTGGATTTGAAATCTACATCGACAACGATATCCTCGCTTAAATTGGGACCACTGTTGAGTAATGGTTTGCCAGCTTAAGGACAGCTCACGGAGTAGAACACATCGACTTCAACTCGGACCTCACAATTCCAGATCTTAATGGACGAAACATACAAGTAAATGATTCACTATAGAGATTTATGACGTTTAAATGGAAAAGAAATACCAATGTGCTAAAACCATGCTGGCAGAAGTCTACCAAGTTTTCAAAAGAATCAAAAAAGAAGCATTCTCAATCATCATTTTTGTACCTGAAGGTATGGTCTCGTTGCTCATTGGAGCCAAGGGACACCAAATTAACAAAATTATGAAATAGTCACATACCACGATAGTTGTGAACCAGCCCATAAGTAGAATGACCTACCGGACTGCTAAAATACAGGGCTATCACTCAGACATAGCCAAAGCTTGTAGAATCATCTATGAAATGCTAGAAGAAAAGAGTGCAATAGCTTATTCTATCTAGAAGTAACCAACTCAATTAGACTACACGAAGAGTAAAATAAAGAGCAAATTCATCTTTACAGATCAGTTAGTGCAGTACCTAGAAAAGAAAAAGAAGAAACTGTTACAAAAAGTATAGGAATAGACCAAGGGAACTATTCGTTTCGAGCAAGAAAAAGATAACAGATTGCTCAAGAAATAAGAGTATGCTTGTATTATGAGCGGAAAGCTAGAGGATGTACAAGCTATTGTAGTAATGATTATCAACATATGTCATGATTACCTCAGTGAATAAAAAAGAAACGTTGACTATACTCTCAAAATGTTGATACCAGCAAACTACGTCACAAAATTGATCGGACAAAGTACTACTTCTTATACTTAGAGGGATACATGATAAGAGATATCATCTAACGATCTGGTGGAGCTATGATAAAAATACTTTCGGACAAGCAGGAAAAAGATAGAGAATGTATTATTGCTATAAATGGTACAAAGGAAAACAAAATTGATGCAACATGCTTCATAATGGAACAAATCGAATGTTTTAAAAATGGTGGACCTATCCTCCAAAGTGGGAAGTGCATCAACTAAAATCTAGCTCAACAGTTCAAAAATTCACTTCCTTTGCATGAAGAAGAGGAACAAAACAAACTAGCTGCTACACCTGCTTAAAAGTAAACTTTAGACCTCATGGCAACTCATACCACTCAGTCCCCTCTCAAACTAAAAGAAAACTAAGAAGTAAGTTAGTAGTAAGGTTTGATTGAAGCTGAAGAAGATTAAAAGTAAAGATAATAAAGGTAAAAACAGTAAAGAGAGAAAGTTGAAAAATAGAAAAGATTGGCGATTTAGAGAGATCTTTAAAGAATAAACCCAATCAAAAAATAAAAGGAATACTCAAGAAGAAGTAGAAGTTCAAGTGACTCGTCATCAAAGTATCCATCCCATAATTAAGATCTAAATCTAGAAGCCGTGATAAAGATAAGAAAAAATCAAAGAAAATCGAATTCAGTAGAAAGGGCAGAAGCGAAAGCGAAAGTGTAGAGTACAAACACGATCGAGAAATAGTCTAAGTCAAGTTACTTGTGCCGAAAAAATTAGGCCAAGATCACAAATAACTCAAGTACATCTAATCTCTCTGCAAATCGACATTAACAATTGTTGAGCAGCAGGTACTTGTAATCTTATATAGAAATTCTAGTCAGGTGAGGTGGTGATAATTATACGAGGTTCAGTGAAAGATAATAGCCGTTGTCTCCGGTTGCTGCAGAAGCGACTGGCGCGTTTTAAAGCAACGCCTTCATCAACGCGATGATCATATAATCATATCTGCATTTTATCAGTAATATTAACGCAGTTTGCGAGCACAGCAAAACTTCAGCAAATGTATCTTCAATGAAGATGACTGATATTTATAGACTATTGGAATTATTGCTGAGCATAGTTATTAAGCAACTGAAATTGTTTATTTCATAATGTTTATTTAATTACTAAAAGGACACAATTTTTTTATTTAATGTCAATCTTTATATCGATATAATTTTTCTTTGTAATTGAGAAAAGTTTAAAGGGTATTAGTGTTATTAATCCGTTGAAACTATTTTTTTAACCTTTAACTTTAAGTTTCATATCTTAGAATTTTTAAGCCAAAATAAATACAGGAATAACAAACAATTATAACTTGACATGAATTCTTTATCAAAATATAAAGAATAAACTTAATTAAAAACTAATTTTTAATTGATACATTTAAAGATGTTCTTTACAAAATATTAATCATTTTTCCAAGTTACTTAATCATTATAACTTAATAATAAAAACCTAAAAACAAACCGCATTAATCTAGTATTTATAGTAAACTGTTTATTACTATCTCAACAGACAAAGCAATATCAATTTTCGAATATATTTTTATAATTTCAAAACCAACATGGAGCTACTCAAAGATCCAGGAAACACACGTGTCTTCAAAGGATTACCGCTACCTCCTCAACGTCCTCTCAAGGCAGACATCCTTTTTCATAAAAATGGAATACAAATCAACATTCTCAAGGATTTTCTCAAAAAAGAAGGACGTATTGCACTCGAAGACTATAAAAGAATACTTCGTTAAGCCAGGCATGTTTTTCGTAAATCATCTATCATCCAGAATCGTAAGCAAACATGGTCACCATAGATGATCCTGTCACAATAGTCGGAGATATACACGGTCAGTTTTATGATTTTTTGAAACTTTTAGAAACCTAAATTGGAGGCAATTGTTAAACAACAAAATATGTTTTTCTTGGTGACTACGTCGACCGAGGGAACTTCTCAGTTTAAGTCCTCATTCTCATACTTGCAATGAAAATATCAAGACCCAAACAAGTAATCATGCTAAGAGGTAACCACTAATGTAGACAATTAACTACTTATTTTAACTTTAGAACTGAATGTACACCTTAAAATATAAAGGTCTAAGCAAATACAATCAGTAGGCCTACGAACTTACTATGTAGCTTTTTGATAAAATTCCTCTGGCTTGCCTTTTGAATAAGAAGTTTTTGCTAGTTCATGGCGGAATTTCCCATGATCTCAAGACAGTAATGATTTGTTAAGTTAGTTGGAAGATATAAAGAAAATAGATCGTTTCAGATAAATCCCCAAAAATGGCCTCTTCTGTGATTTAATGTGGGCCGATCCTGTCGATAATAAAAACGGAGCTTGCGATGGAATCGTAAAGCATAACTAAGTAAGAGGGTGCTCTTACTTCTTTGGGAGTGAGCTAACCAAACAGTTTTTTGAGAAGAATAAAGTTATTTCGGTTATACGTGCTCATTAAGCGCAAGCCTAAGGTTTTAGAATGTATAAATGGTCTGGCGCTGAGAAATTTCCAGCTGTAATCACTCTATTCTCTGCTCCCAATTACTGTGACTTTTACAATAATAAAGGTGCTGTTATAAAATTCGAAGTAATCATTAAATCATGTAGAATAACACTCTTAATATCCAACAATTTGTATAAAGTCCTCATCCTTATCTTTTGCCCAACTTCATGAACCTCTTCACCTGGTCGATTCCCTTCGTAATCGAAAAATGCACATAAGTATTGTATCACTTGATTAAACCTGACAGCAAGTATGACGGTGTGGAACTACCAGTGGAAATAATGATGCACAAACAGATTCTTTAGAAACTAATCGATCACTCTAAAAAGCAAACAAGTGATAATATGGAATTGGTAAATTTAGATGGAAATTGTCCTGATTAGAAACTGCTTTAGACTGGCAAGTACAAACTAGGAAAGAAGGAGTCATTTTAGGGAAAGAAAAATATTGACTCTAGAAATGAACAGAGGCCCAAATACGAAGATAGTTGATATTCATCCACTTAGAACTTAACGAATTTTAATTTAACTAACGAAAAATTATTCAAACTTTCACTTACACCTCACTAATAACAATTTTAAATCAATTTTTTAGATTAGTTTTGACCATACTATTCATATAACTTATATAGATGAACCAAGAAGTAGCCACCCTCCGTCCCAATTAGTACACCTCAAACAGCACCATTCGAAAATCATAAAAGCTTCTGCAATATCCACCTAGCTACCACCTCAAAACATAGCAGCAGGAAAAAAATGAATAGGATCATAAATCACCCTAACATGGTCGAGTAGAATTCAGGTAAACTACTTGGCGCAAACCACGTATGCCTTACAACCGTTTTCCTGATGCATTTCAAATGCGGCAAAAAGGGTATTTTTATGCTGATTTAGCAAAAGTATAGATAAACTGATACCCGACGATTACGACAAACTCGTCAAATAACGGTAATATGAGCAAGTAAAGAAGTATCTTAATCCCATTAGCTTGGTAATTCAAATAACACTAAGGAAAAGCGTCCTTAAAAAACTAAAAACGAAAATGATAATGCCAACCCACTCAGTTCACTCATGCGTTACTTCGATTTGCAGAAAAAGATAAGCAAAGAATTTATAGAAGCCGAAAGTCTATAACCCATTAGAAAGAGTAAACCATTGTCTTTCAAAAAAAATTCAAGTCCACAAATTAGAATAAATGAATGTATAACACTTGATGTTATAAAGCGAGGACATGTTACTGGAACTATTAAAAAAATGCTACACGTACCAACACTTAAACTTGTATGTGTCAGAGAATAACCTACAAATACACGTTAGTCTAGAAATTCCATCAAGTAATGGGTCAGTTTTTGGCAAACAAAACTGAACCGCGAGAACTAGACTTTTCCATTTTTGAAAATACATTCTGTCGCCTACAACTATCCCTAAGGAGCAATATCGATTGTTACACAATACTATTAAGAAGGTTCTCTTTTGGATTTGATGCAAGTCATTCTTACTTTTCCAGAATCAGTTATTAGATAAATTTTCGAACAAGTCTTCGTAAGTCTAAAGCTATTCTATGATCTTACTTAAATGCATTTTGGAGGCCTTTCTCCATCACAAATTCTCATTACAGGTTAAGGAAATATAAAACTCGGAATGGGTCTTTATTACCACTTCAATAATAGTACTTCAAACTCAATCTATCACTACAAGACTCCTCAAAAAACAAAGTAAAGCATTTTTAATTTAGTATCTTCGAAATGAATATGACTCAAAAGAATTTCATGAAAAATTCCATAACTCAGCCTGCTAATGTAGAGGCAGAGCGTATGCTAGACATCTTCAAAATAGGACTCATTGTTCTTGAAAGTTCAATCGGAGGATTTTAAAATTTTTAGCAATCGTAGCATCTTCATGACATTTTAAGAGTAGTCTTCAGTGAATAAGGCCAGAAAATTGTTGAAAGAGACAATGTATGTTGTCTCATCCATTCTGAATCTTATTTGCTCGATTGGGCAAACAGATAGTAAAAACTAAAAAAATAACAAATCGATCAAAACAAAGTCATATTTTACATGAAGTTTTTGAAAGATCGTTTTTCAAATAACTTTCTTAGTTTTCTATGCTCTTGCTTAAAGCTTCAACATATAAAGAGAGCGAATCTAAACGAACTACTATCATCGGCTTTTCTATATTCAGAAGTAAAAGACAGCCGCACAGTTAATCTAACCTTAAAAGATTTAATGTTTATAAGAACTGCATAGCCTGACCCAATCATTTAATCCGTATTTTTGAATTTATTTAGACAAATGAGGAGCGCTTAGATAAATTCATAGGGCATGTACTTCAAGTCCTGAGTAACTGTTCAAAGGAAGAAGTTACATACTTGTTACGAACTGCTAAAGAAAAAATACTATAAATAGGAAAATACGTAGGAATGAACTATTATCGCTTAGGTGAAAAACTATATTAAGCAATTGAACTTTTAGCCAAAACGATGAGAAACGAGTGACTTTTATATTTATTTTTACTTTCTTTTATTGCAATAGTATATTTTATTTACAATATTTATTGCATAATTGCATGCACAGATAAAGAGCCCATTCTCAACGCGCGAACTCTAGACATCACGACAAGAGACATTGCCCCGAGGATCTAACCTGCAAAGATTGTTGCAAATGTGTTGAAATACTCAAGAAACAGAACAAAATACTATCTGAAAAGAATCAGGCGTGGCTAAAAGAAAAAGACGATCTGGTGAGAGCAATAATGAAGCTTAATAAAGAGTTAAAGAGCTGGTAAAAAAGATAAAAATAGTTTTAAGATATGGATTTGTTCAAACGAAAGTTGAGAGAGTAGGTCAGAGCTGAAGTATAATAAAAAAATAAAATTGATAACCTCATTTTAAAATAAAAATATGATAGCATCAAAAAAGAAAGAGAGGAAATAGAAAGAAAAAAAGACCAGTTAATATTCGAGTTGTAAAATATCACAAAGTAATTAAGGAATTGTGAACAAAAATTAAAATAGAGTGGTTAGCAACTTGTAAAATAGCAGTAGGAAAATAAAAAGAACAAACTAGTCCAATAATAACAAAAGAACACAATAAATGATCTTAAGAATAAAGTAAATGCTTTGGAATAGTTACTCAAAGATAAGAGTAATGTTATCAATAGATTATAGCAATCTTTGAGCATATCCTAGAAAAACTATCTCTTAGAAAAATCAAAATCCAATGAAAATCAATTCGAAACATTGAAATTGCAGCAAGAAGTGAAAAAGACCACTCAAGTCATCTAAGAATTTAAAAAAGAGGCAAAAAAACAGAACAGCTCGATCTAAGTTTTATAAAAAGATAAGAACAAACTTGGAAATCTAGTCAAGTAACTTGAGTCAACCATTTCTTCCTATAATGTTCTCTAAGGTGAACTTAGAAATCGGATCTATATAACTTAGGACTATGCCCTTCAAAAAGAAATTTAAGTAAAACATCTTTAAGCAGATTATTACAACTCCTTGTATCATAGAAGCATCTGACCTTTATGATTTTCTAACCTTTTGGTATTTTGTGTTTAACTAACTAAATTAATGTTCATATTTGTGATATTTTAGTATAAAAAAATATTTGATCATCTCTATTGATTAAGTTGTGCATAAAGCATCCTTTTCTCGACAACCAGCTGCTCTATTATTCCTTTATGTTGATTGATTTGGTCATTCATGACTTTTTCAATATTTTTATTTTCTTCCTTCAGCACTCTAAGCTCGATGTTCTGGTTTTCTTTCTCTTTTTTGACATTGTAACGCTATTGGTCTAAAAACTCATATTTTCTCCTCAAAATCTCGTATCTTGATTCCTGCTCAAGAAGTTTTTCTCTGAGGATAGTTTTATCTCTGACTAGAGTTTAGTTCTCTTTTTCTTTAGAGCTCGCAATTATCTTTAAGTTGTCAATTTGAATCATTGATTGGTTGTGAGCCATCATTACTCTTTATCTCTCTTTTCGTTATTGTTAAAGCAATTCATGATTCTCTTGCAGTAGCTTTTGAAGAGATGCATACTTTTGCTAAAGGACTTAAATATCTATGCATTTATTGCTAAATTTATTCATGCAATTGGATAGCTATGTTGCTAGTTATTTTATTTTTTATTTCAACACATTTACTGCTTCGTTCTTTCTAGCTTCATAAATCTCATATATTTAATCAACTTTTTTTTGGCTACTTTAGTTTATCATCTTCAACCTCTAGCTCCATTACTTAATTTCGTTTCTCAAAAGAACTTCCTGTTAACTGTATGCAACTTTCTGGACTTCCAATACTGAGTTATTCTAAAGCAAAATGCTTATTTTTTAGGAAAGTAATGAGATTTGTTGCTCCTTCTTAGTTAATTATTATTACAATTCAGCTTTTTCTTCTTACAACTGATTGTTTTTAATTCCGATTTAGGAAATCTGATTCTGAATTGAATGGACTTCGTTAATAATTTTTATCCTTCTCTCCTCATTCAGTTTAAGCTTTTATGCTTGCTCCTTTATAGTGTCATCTCTTTCTTTTAACAACATAGTTATTTTTTAGCATTTCTGTGATTATTATTCCAAAATCATTTTGGTAGAGTTAATTGTTGTCTAAGATTAAACGATTCTCACGGAAGTTAGGCACTTCTATTGTTCCAATGTATTAGTTAGTCTTCTAGTCTCTTATTTTTAATTATTTAGCTATTACATAAGTTTAGCTTTTTACGTATTTATTATCTATAACTATCTTTATAGATGTAAAATTGTATCTTTAAATCGAGCCTCTCTTTGCGGCCATTAAAGGTCATCATTTTCAATGGCATAAATCTTATTCGATAGTTCATTATTCTGTGACTTCAAAATATTGATAGCTAACTATAACTCATCTTTTTGCTTTTTCAAGTACTTCAAGCTCTACTGAATACACTTGACTTGTGAACCTACTAACTACTCCAAATCGATTAACTTGTTATACTCTGCTACTTCTTCTTTGATCTGCAAGGATTCATTTCTGACCATTTTAATTGTCTATTTTAGTTAACTAATATTTTTGTTTTTAAGTTTTAGCTCGTTTTACAACATCACTTTTTCCTCCTTAAGCATTTCTTAGTTCCTTCTCGTTGTCTGCATTTGAGATTAGAGTTATGAAGATAAAGAAAATCTGATGGTTTCTGTTTAATGTAGTCTTTCTTAAGTATCTTGTAATCTGCTTTAAAGATTTTCTCTAATTGTTGAGAGATTCTTGATTTTGACATCTTTTTCATTAAGCTCTTTCTATTTGACTGCATATTTTTCTTTCCACTATCTGAGTTCTATTCCAAAACATTTTTAATCTTATTTAAATTCTCTTTATAGTTTTTGGTAGTTATTCTGTAAAGCTGAGTATCTATTCTACCACTCTATATTCAAGTTCTTTGAGTTTGATTCAAATTAGTGTAACTTTTCCTTCATGATTTTCTGGACACTTTCATTTTGATTTAGAGCTAGCTATAGTTAGTTTAATTTGCTCTGCTTTGCATTTAGAGCTATTTTCATATTTTCATTTTAGTTATTTGCTTTAACTAGATTGTCTGAAATCCTAGTATTTTCTTGTTTTAGCATATTTATTTCTTCTTCGTAACTACTGTTTAAGTTTTGGAACTAGTCATTTCTGTTTTTAATAGCCTCAAGGGTACCTTTTACTTCAGCTTCGATTTATTTTTTTTACTTTTCGAGCCACAATTGTCTCATTTAGTATTTTTCTTTTTCTTCTAGCCAGTTCTTTTCTTTCTACTCTATCTCTGACCTTAGAATTACTAACTTGTTCATTATATTTTCGTTTTCTTTGATTACTTACAATTTGTTACGTTGCATCACTGATATTTTCTGCTCAAATTCTTTAATCTGGTTTGTCATTTTGATTTTATCCTCCATTAGTCTTTTCGATTATAGTTTTTATAGTTCCAATAACTCCTTTAGTTCTTCTTTTTGCGACTCAAACGTTTGAATGCTTGTTATGTATTTCTCACTATCTTTTTATAATTATTTGACTCTATTCTACAAAGCTTACCTTTCTTTAGCAGTCTCAACGTTGAAGTTATTACATCTCTATTTTTATAGTTTTATTTCCAAATAGAGTTCTTCACATTTCTTTTACATTGAAGAAAGGCTGCCCAACTTTTGTTTAGTGTTACCTAGATCTTGTTTGGTATTGTTAAATTCTGTTTGAATTTTCTTAAGCTCAGTCTATATTTTGGTTTTCAACTCAACTATTAGCTAATTTTTGGAAATCAGTTCAATAACCCTTTGCTTTTCGGTAGCCAATAGTCCCTCAATATATTGTATTTGATTTTTATAGGTTTAGTTTTCCTTTTGAAACTCATTTAATTTTTTTTCAGATTACTAAAGTTGTACTTTCAGTTTTGTAGTTTATTGTTAAAACTATGTTTTTTCTTTCAAAATAAGCTATTTTAATCCCTGGATAGATTTTTCATATTATTAATGGGATTTTTCAAGTTTAAGATTCAGCTCTTCGATTTATTATTCATACTTTTAATTAAGTTATTGTTATTCTTTCAATTTAGAATCCAGAATTTTATAGTTATCTGTATTTGATATGATTTTTTCTTCAGCTTCTTTAAGTTTCTATTATAAATTTTAACAGTTTTTTTCGATTCTGATTTTATTCTGTTATAATTTTTTATAAATATTTTAAAAGTTGCTTTTCAGATTAATTAACTACTATTAAAGGTTATTTTTTAAAATCTGCTCCTTGCTTAACTATACAATTAATTATTGATTTTAACGTTGTATAAGTCCCATCGTTTATCTTTTTTATTCGAGTTACAGGGCATTCTGTTCACATTTTAGATGTTTTTAGCCTAATTCAGATAACTATCTATTGATGGATTCACAGTAATCTTTAGTCTGTTTTGCAAACAGTTGAGACTGTATGTGAGCTTCCTAAAGTTTTGCATTCGTTTGTTTCAAAATTTCAATTTACATTCTCAAGTCATCGATTTTTCTTTCATAACTAGTGCAGATGGTACTGAACTCTGCCTTATTTTCTTTTTAATTTTGTATCTTCTCTTGCTTAGGAACTTTCTTTTCCTACAAAGACAATTTGTTTAGCACGTCTTTCATTTACTTAAGATCAACTTTCAAGCCTTAGAATTCACTTGCATTTTGATTTTTGATTTAATTAATTTTTATTTATTCATTTGTGTATCTTCTTTGTAACCATTTTTAAACCTCTTACTCTAAAAACTTTTTTCTTTTCATTTTTTTGCTTGAACTATGTCCTTCCTTACCTTTGGACTCTTTTCGTTCTTTACTTTCATTAAGGTTCTCTTTTTCACAGCAACGTCTCTTAAACAGAGCTTGTACTGCACTATGCCTCAACTTCTATGTGGTACTCATCATAGGAATTTATTAACAGGATATTCTTTTGCGAGAGTGGGACATGAATAGTCGTTAAATTTATATATTTGAAAAAAATATTATTAAAATCATTCAGCTAAAAATCCGCATATGCGGTCCATCAAGTTCATAGCGTAAAGTTTACTTCCAAAGTGCTGAAACCAAATCAATCGAATGTTTTTGCCTCTCCCTTAATTTTTGCATTGTGTCGAGTTTTTTATTTATAACCATAGTTGGCTGGTATCTGACTATTGATTTTTCTTTCTGAGGTTGTGGAGGGTGTATCCTTTTCATTTTTTACAGATGTGCTTATTTTTTACGTTAAGAGAGAACACATAACAAAGGAAAATCTTCCTCTTATCTTTTTTAATACTTGTATTCGATTTAGTATTTACTATGTTGTTTCTATTGAAATGTAGAATGGAACTCATTGGCCAAAAACTTCTTTAAGTTTGAAGTCTTTCTAGGAGGTAATTACAATGAATCATTATTGCCAGGCTTATAATTGAATTTGGCACTATTTTGCATTTCAGGCTTTTGCTAAATTGTTTTTGGAAGTGACGATGATATTTACTTTTTTTATGATTTATTCAGCTTATTTTTTATAGATTTTTTGTTTGTAAAACTCGGTCTTGTAATCGATAAGGGAGAGCTATCAACTTTTTTACTTGTCAAACTTTACTGTATTGTTTTCGATTTTGAAATATTTTACAAACGAAGATCTATTGCCTTAAAATTTTTCTGTGTTTTTTTAGGCTTATCTTCTTTTATTTTTGGCATGTTTTCCTGTTTTTTCTTCTTTTCTTCGCTTACTAGTCCCAAAGCTACCTAAACTACTGTACATTTTGGCAAAATTTTACCTAATTTTTCTGTTATAGCTATCTAATCACATTCAGGTTCTGAATCAGATCCTGATTACTCATCGAGTTCATACTTGTTTTTGTTCTTAGCTCTCATCAAAGTTATGTCAGCCATAACTTTCGGCAACGCCTATTCTGCCTCCATATACTCTTTTCCTCTATGATAGTAATATTTCAATGCTTTCAAAACCGCATTTGAAAAGGCTATGTATATTGATGGAGTGATTGTTTTAAAGGGATTATTTCCAGCATAAAATGAACTTTCAATAGTCAATACATCTGGTGCCCGAGATATATCATAAACAACTGCTCTTGCTGTTGTTTCTTTATACTTAGAGACACCATATGTACAAGAAGGAAAGTAAAACATATTGGACATTCGTGATATGAGGAGAGGTAGCATTCTTGCCTGAGTGTCTGTTTTGCAGCAATAAGCAAAAATATTGTGTTATTTACTATGAGCATGAAGATCTAAACAACATACTATTTATTCCTCTTTCGATAGTCTCGTGATCTCTTATTTGATGGCACATAGGTGAGGATGTAAAAGTTTATTAGGTTATTTCCAACAACGATTCAAGTCCATGCCAGTCAAGTCACAACGAAAATTACCATAAATAACTCCATCGACATTGATCATCGGTAAAATTCTGAAAGTATACTATTTCAAAAGCCATTATTTCTCCTGAAACTAGTCTCTTAATAGCTACTTCATGAGAGCCTAAACAAAGAAAGAAGACCAAACTTAACCAGGATGTTGTCTTGCCAATACCAAAATATTTTTCTTGGATTGTTCTTTGCCAGAAATCACTACGTAGGGTACTTGCGTGTTAGAGATAGAATAAGAGATGGTGCTATACTAAAATCGTATATCTTCTCTTTTGTTATTGGTTTTTTTAGACTAATTTAAAAAATTTATCAATTTGGTATAAGAATAAGGTGGCAGAAGTGAGAAAAAATTGACATCGTTTTCATACTCGAAAGTAACCTAGAAAGTTAATGTATAATTCTCATTGAAATTGGCTTCATTGAGGTTCTCCAATTTTGAACGATACATATGTATGTTGGTACCACATTTGGTCCATCCAATCCCATTCATTTCATTTTCTTTCTGAGAAAAACGAGTCACTTTCATCCCTTCCTTCACAAAATCGTAGTTCTTTCTGAAATTAACAATTGAAATGGTGTAGGTTTGAGTTTTGTATTTGTTTCTCACTGCGAAATAAAACCATTTATTGTATCCTTTAGTGTTGGTATCATTTTGAAGGAACAATATGTAATGATTTTGCTTGCTTAAACTTTTATAGGCAGAGTGTAGGTTACCACATTAAAACCTAGACTAAAATATGAGATCCTAATTGTTACTCTTATTAATCTCCCATGTTTTTAGGATGGAATAATTTTCAGCTGAATAACTGACTATACTTGTTAACGACACATTATTTTCTAACATAAATTCTCAAGTACATGTATTTATGCTTTCGAATTCGTTACTTTTAGTGGATCTTTGATAAACTATCTGGTAATTTTTGTTTGGAAAAGTTTGCTATTCTAATTTGTTATAGGCTTATCTTTATTTTTTGTGCGATATTTTGCTACTGCCTGAAGGTTAGTCCTTGGCGAAATGAGGATATGTATTTACGAGCTAAGACAGTTCCTTTCTTCATAAAACAAAAAAATACCTTAACAGACAAGTACCATTGATAAATCGTGGTTGGTAGTCATTCGGCTTGGCATTTGATACAGTAATTTTTGAAGTTTCCTTGTGCTTAATTTCAATTGCATGGGCAACAAATCCTTAATCATTATCTGAGTCGTCACCTTTAGGTAAAAGTGGTTTTTATTACATTTGTAACAATTAATCACTTTATTTATCAAATTAATCGTTTCAGAAAAGATAATGAAATCTAAATCTGTAAAAAAATTAAGCACTTTTTTTATTACTAAAATGAAAAGGAATTACTGTAATATACAAATCTCATTCTTAGATAGGTTCTGTTATAAATGGGTGGTTTAAGGCCTACTTTGCTGACATTCGCACGCTTGGGTCTATTTTAAGGCACTTGCTTAAAAAATCTAAAAAGTTTTTGTTGTTTGATTTTACTCGACTTTTGAAATTTGTCATCTTTGGCATGTATATTCTATTAAAACCTGTTTTTCTTTTCTTCTTTTTACCTTATTATCCAGTCTATTATACTATCTCTTCGAAAAGAATCAAATCTTTAGTAAAATATTTTTCAACCTACTTCCCTTTTTCTAACATCCAAGAAGGCCATGGACCTCTTAGTCCTTGGATTTTGGCCAGAATACCAATTGTATTGTCACTCTAGAAAAGAACTTGTCTTGTAAATAATTCGGCTATAATACAACCTAAACTCCAAATATCAATTTTTTCAGTATAGGGACAACCAAGTATGATTTCGGGTGCCCTATAGCTTCTCGTCTGCACGTAGAACTGAAGCTAATCATGGAAAAAGACCGAAGAACCAACATCTATGACTTTGACAACTGAGTTAGAATATGATTTAATCAGTATATTTTCAGGTTTAAGATCATTATGAATGATATGTAGTTTATGGAGAGTAGCCAAAGCAGTTAAAATCTGTTTGCTTATGATTTGTAGGCGAGGCAGTGTAAAGTAAGTTGGATTCTGGGTGTATACATCATAAAGATTTTCTTTAAGCAGTTCAGTTAAAATCATGAGATGTTCTCTGTGATAAAAGAAATCGTGCATATTAATTAAGCAAGCTTCATCAGGATTGCAGTTATTTTTTATGTATCTTAGCAACTTGATCTAATCTAAAGCTTGATCAAGATAATCTTTATTGTTGAGAATCATTTTCAAGCAATATTTTTGCTTCTGAGTTGAAGAAGTGAGATCCTTGACTTCTATAGCTTTTGAAAACTGAGCCTGACCAAGTAAAGAGATAACCTGGAATCTACCTGCCAGAACTTCATTAATTACTATCGGCATCTATCTCTACTCTTCAAATCCTGTTTTTTCTCGATCATAAATAATTTTTAAATCATAGCTAGCGTAAACTTTTCCTTCACATTCAATGGGATAACCATCATTTTTATTTTTATTGGATTCGAACAAAACATACGAAGGCAGTTTGCTTATAAGTTTATCGTTTTGATTAAAAGTAGTTGTAGTTCTATTTCTCTACCATAATGTGAAATATGCCTAAGGGTACATCACCGTCTTGATTGCACTAAATAGCAAAGAATTTACTTTGTTTAGTAATGCTTCAAGTTGTGGACCTCTCTGATTATTTTGGAAGTTTCGTTGTAAGGAAATTAAATCACTTAATAGCCCACATCATTTTCTCCCTCCCATTCATCTTCATGCATGCGAGATTAATCCATCAAAAATGGAGGTGAATTCATTGCCTGCAGAACATTTTCTTTGTACTACTCATAAATTTTCATCTACTTTTATACTAACTTTTTGAAGAAAGGCAACTATGAAATCTCCTTGCCTTCAGTCTTCTATACTTTATTACTGGATTTCTTCATTTTATCGACAAACCGCTTCAGATATACAGGATCTGCTTTCTGCAGATGCTATCTCAGTTTGTTCTGACTCTCATTATCATTGGGTATAATTGTCTTATGAATATTACTGAGCATGGAATAAGCTGATTTAGGTGTGTGGTTAGAACTTCTCTTGGCTTCACTTTTGAATGCTTTGAGGGTATCAATGAGCCCATTCTTTTCAAGGAATGTTTCAATCGATTTGAATAAATCACTCATAATTCAAAATTAGTATAATCACATCTTTTTAAAAACACAACTCACGTTGATACCTCCAAATCCAAAAGAATTCTTCAACATCAACCTGATGTCTTTGCTTACATTTTATTTTGCATAGTATAATCCTTAAACATCGGGATCTTTGAGATTCAGTATTTTTGGAGCCATTTTCTTTCTTAATAAATAATTACCTCATGCATGCTTTTTAAGCCGAAGATTGTCTCGATTACTCCTGCACCCGCAAAGGTATGCCCAATATAGCTTTTAATTGCAGAAATCGGAATGTTCTCAGCATTTTTTCCAAAAACTTGCAAAATAGATTTCGCTTCTATTTAATCTCCAGCCTCAGTTGAGGTTGCATGTACATTCACATGATCAATTTCTTCTGGCTTTACGTTTGCCATGTCTAAAGAGAGTTTCATTGCTCTAGCTTGACCTTGTCCTGACGCTTAAGGTCTCACTAAATGAAAGCCATCACAGGTATAGCCATAACCTAATATCTATGCCAAAATCTTAGCTCCCCTTCTTTGTGCATGTTATAGACTTTATAAAACAACCATTCCAGCACCCTCGCCCAAAACAAAACCAGATCTACTTCTATCAAAAGGACAGGAAGCTTTTTAAGGTGAATCATAGGTTTTAGTAGTCATCGCTTGCAATCTGATACTACTATTAGTGTAAAGTGGATTGTATACATCTTCTGAAGCTCCAGCTAAAGCGATGTCTGCCTCTCCCAATTTTATCCATTTGTATGCCTCAATGATAGCTGATAGACCTGAAGCGCAAGCCGAACTGACTGTGAGTGATGGGCCTCTAAATTTATGTTGTACTCCAATAGTCGCAGCAGGAATGTTATTCAAAATTTGTAACATCGACAATCTATTTACAGTTCTATAGTCACTGCTTGCACTCTATTGTATATATTCAAGCATTTTGGTCGTACTTGATGCTAAACTACCCAAACAAACTCCAAATCTATCCTTATCCACTGTTGCAAGGTTGATCTCCGAGTGCTGCAATGCCTAGGCAGTTGATTTTGATAGAAATGAAGTTAATCTTGAACTCGCGTGCTGAATAAAGACATAGTTACGGGTACCTTCCATTTGGGGAAGTCGAAATTTTGAATCAGTGCTAGATTGTATGGTTTTTAATTTTTTAGGATGGGATCGGCCAAAAATGACCGTATTCCTGATTGCCCTGCAAGCAATGCACTCCAAGAAGCATCTACACTATGCCCTAAAGAGGTGACCATACCCATTCCAGTGACAACTACTCTCTTCATCTAAATCTAATCTTTATAATCCAAAATAAATAGATATATACAAAGATTTCGCAAAAGGTTATCGTGATCATCAAATATATTGATGCCTCAGCTGTCCCACCGAATCAGCTGGAGGTGGTATATCATTCTCTGGTCTTCTTTCCTCTTACTAGTTATAAAGTCCAAAGTCTTTGCTAATAAGTTTTTAGAACTGGAAATCGTTTGTTGGATCTCGAGTAAGATAACAGATTAATCCTGCGATTAAACCCATACCGGCTGCTACAGCCAGTGTGACTCCGAAAATTGCTAAATAGTAAGTTGATGTTCTTTAAGTAATTTTAACAGAGGCATTAAGTTCTACTAGTGAGAGGCCAATATTTCTATAAGCTAACATCAGAAGTGGGCCAACTCCAAAAGCTCCAAAAACGGCATTTATCAGGATAGGACCAGTTAAGCCCA
>Ga0194117_10001826_pt1 | contig 23684 bp, 12 predicted proteins | sample TA2MahsurfametaG_FD_160579 | JGI IMG/M metagenome (GOLD analysis project Ga0194117, IMG submission 160579) | Freshwater microbial communities from Lake Tanganyika, Tanzania - TA2015009 Mahale N1 surface | ecosystem: Environmental > Aquatic > Freshwater > Lake | place: Tanzania: Lake Tanganyika...
TTTTTATTCAAAATATCGGCGTAATTTGGACCAAAAAAGTATTTGTTATCGATAATACAAACATGAAAATTTATAGATAGCATAAAGTAATTAGTTTGTTTTTTTTCTTCTTTCATTTTAAATATTCTTAATTTTAAAAATATTAACAGAAACAATAATAATTCAAATCGAATGGACTACTAAGCTTTAGCGAAACAACTCCCCATCACTCCTCGCCAATGGAACTCTTTTCACGTCTAAACTTGGCTTCATTTCATTCACCTCCCTACCCTCGTGCATTCCTTCAGTCTTTATTCATTTATTCAGAAACAAAACAAATCAATGGAAATTCTCTCCTATCATTAAATAACGAAGCCCTCTAATCTTTGGGAATAACTAATAATATTATCAAAAAGAAACTCATTAGATGGGTCAAAGAAGGTTTTCCATAATATGAAAACTATCTTGGTAGAGTCAGCTTCGACAACAAAGAAAACATTCCTCCGTTGTGGAGAAAATAAACAAGAGAAAAGGGTTACAACAAAATGAAAGTGCTTCAAAAAACAAATGAATAGTTTAGGGAAGATTAGATGGTCATCAGAAGTTGCGATGGAAACTTGGCAGCTTTCTACGTTATGAAAGAAAGTGTGCTGAAAATCGGAAGATCATCTCAAAATACAATCAGAAGTCTCTAGATTTCAGTTTAAAACTAACATGCTGAAATAGTTAAGATGAATGGAAAGCATTTCCTTTATGATAAAGGCACTGAGGCTGGAACTTTCATCAAAATTATTCATCCCAGATTATTAAAAGTGGGTAATCTGCTAGAAATGGGCAGTTTTTTGATTGAAGTAGCTAATATAGATAAGTAATAAAAGACTATCCTGCTACAAGTTACTCATATGCTCACTCAAGGGAAAGGTTAGATAATTATAGTTTTGAAGGATGGCTGCAGTTTTTTTAGTTTTGGCAGAAGAAAAACTAATAATTTCTATGCAGAAGATGAACATCTAAGTGGAATACATGCCAAGATTTTCTTCCAGCAGGGAGAGTTCGTTATTGAAGACATGCATTCAACAAATGGGTACTTTCTTATGTAATTTAGAACTTGGTTGCGATTAAGTCAAATGTGCCATCCCTCTTAGGCCTATCTTCTTTAGGAAGGTACTATTTTTAAAATTGGTACTACTATTACATATCAATGTTAAGGCTCTAAATCTTAAGTAGTTGCGATGGAAATTGAATATGATGATGACTGTGTAAGTTGCCAAAAATAGAAAAAAAATGTATTACTGTTACCTTGTCGCCATAACGCGGTTTGTTCTGGCTGTTCTCAAACACTGGAGTTTTGCCCAATTTGTAAAGGTAATATCAGCGAGCAAATCAAAATATATATTTGATGTTTTAATGCTTATATTTTATATTAGTAACAGTCTATTCAAAGAATGACAGACTATAAGACACTTTACTAAACAAGAAGTCTATAATTCGACTAGCTTAACTAGCAGTTTATAGCCTATCAGTGTATGCTTTTGTTTATGCAGAGTAAACAAGTTCGATGTTGAATGATTTGGAGAAAGAAAACAATTAGCTCAAGAATAAACTACAAAAAGTTTAGAATGAGCTTAATTCTCAAAAAGTATAAATCTTTTTATTTAGGAAAAGAAGAAAGCTCAAACTAACTCATTAGAAAAAGAACTTTAGTTGATTAAAAGAGAAAGAAACGAATTCAAGACGAAGTTTGAAGAATTTCAACGCAAAGTTATTGAGCTATAAAACATCAACTAAACACTTTAATCTTAGTCTAGAGCTGCAAACTGCATGTTGAGCTAATACGAACAAAGGATAGAAAAAACAATGGAATAACTCGCTCTTTTACAGCTAGAACTCTAAGAAATAAAGGAAAATAATCAAGAACAAGTTGCCAGACTCAAAAGTCAACTTAAAGAGACCGAGGATGAACTCATGGTGATTCATATTAAACATCAAAAGCATAATGACGAGTCTGAACATAGACGTTCTAGACTTTCATCAGCGTCTTTTTCATCTCAAGAAGAAATGACTCCTGTGAGAAGTTCAGAGTTGTAGGAATAAGCTAAAACTGATCAGCAGATGGTGGGTCTTAACTTAAATTTGAATCCAATCGGAGCAATGGATTTCAAGAGAAATAAGTAAACATCTTTCCAAAACACTATATCCTTAGTTTCAAATTTGATAAACGAGTTGGATAACAGAGCCAGGAAGATCCGAGCAAAGAAGAAAAATGCTGTTTTATGATGCATTATTTATAAACTCCATATCAAGCCAATAAAAATCAAAAAACATCACTATCGCTCCACGTCTCGACTTTACCATAGCTTCTTTTACCGTATAAATGAGTTATGAAATTCTATCCTGTACTTTCGAACAATTAAGTCTTACCATTTCTGAAGTCTTTAGGAATGTATGGTGGAAGTATTCTTTCCTAGAGCAAGTCTTACCAACTAAAACTTTAGAAATAATCGTGTTTTTTTATTCTCTAAAATGTAACCTGTTAAACTCTTTGCTTTGGATCTTTTACAAGAAGGAAATTAATTAAACTTTTCACTTTTTAATCTTCCAAGTATTTGGGAAACTCAACTTTCGACTTTTTTATCAAAGAATATAAACTGTAAGGGTCGCTATGTACATTTTATCCAAAAGGAAGTTTCCCGCATACAAATTAGTAGAGTAGTATTCCTAATGACCAATAATCAGCCTCAAAAGAATAGCCTTTTCCTTCAAATACTTCAGGAGCCATATAATGAGGAGTTCCTATGATTGTAAACGTTTTAAACATATTCTTGGTATTAAGTTCCTTAGCTGTGCCCATATCAATTAAAAAGACTTTCCCTTGGCTGTTTATAACTGAATTTTATGGCTTAACGTCTCTATATATAATATTATTAATGTGTAGATACTATATGGCAAGGAGTATGCAGCCAAAATAATATCTGGCGATAGGTTTATTTAAAGTTGGCATTTATCTAATTACTTAGAACATCTATTTTCCCTTCAAGTATTCCATAAGTAAAAAGATATTCTCTTTGTCATGAAATCCCTTTACAAAGCCTACTATATATGGAAAGATAGCCTTTTCAAGTATTTTCTTCTATTATATAACACTTCCCTACATCTACTCATCTCTAACTGCTTTCTTAGATAGGCACTTCACTGCATACAATCCTCCTCCAGCTTTTTTGTTTTTGACCAAAAATACCTGCCCGAATTGGCCCTAGCCTAACTTCTTCACAACTTCAAAATCATTGATTCTTAAGCTTTAATATTTCTAGGCGATGCATTTTTGAGAAGCTCTTGCAAATTTTTTCTTATTCTCGATATTTTTCATGATTTCAGTTAGTTTCTCAAAAGAGATAAATCCTATGCATCCATTTCCATTTTTCACTAGTGTTTCTCCAATCCACTTACCTTATCTCCAGTTTTGTAAATTGAAAAGAGTTCCTTATTCTCGATTATTTACTTTTCCTTAGAGATTGATAATAAGGCCTCGAAAATGATTTCCATCAATTTTTTCGCCATCAGACTTTTCGATGCATTCAAATCCTAGAATTATTCTGTTCAAGTCTTGGCTATCTAATTAGCTGAACTATTTTTAACGTAGCAATGCCCACTTTTCAATATTGAAATAGGTCAGATTCCTTAAATTAGAACCTAATGATCTTTCGATGTCTTTTTTACCTATCACAAGACATTTTGTCTCAGTTTTAGATTTTGCTCGCCCTTATCTTCTTCCTTAATCTTTAAGAGCACTTTCTCCAAATACTTAAAACTCTTTTAAATTAATCATATGCCTTCCAGGTAAAGTGATCTAAACTTAACCCTCAGAAATAATGTAAATTCCTTAAGAGACTTGTCCAGCTTAAAAGATTATCTCATTCTCTTTAAATTTAACCTCTTTTATAGCATTTGAAAGAGCATATTTCTGTTTATTGGTGAGGCACTGGAAAAGGCCAATTTTTTAAACTATTTCTTTGTTTCTTGAGTATTAAGCTGTTTTAAGTTGTTGTAAAATAACTTTGTAAACTGCTGGTTTCATAACAAAAAATCTATTCGATTATCCAACGCATTGAATCGAAGCTGCTCTATTTGTTCTAAAAAGTAGCGCAAGCTACCCAAATGCTTGTCCTTCTGAAAGCTGAGAGACTTTTATTCCATCAACTTCTACATTTACTTTTCCTTTTTCTATGAGGAAAAAACTATAACCCTTTTATCCTTGTTTGAACAGATAGTAACCATTTTAAGATTGCATCCAGACCATCTGGTGACAAATACTTTATAAATCCTAATCATCAAGACTATTGAATAGAGGATGCTCTTTCAAATGCTTGACGCAAAAATTGACTTGTTATTTAGTAAGATTCTCTGCAATCATTTTTACATTTTCGATGATGATGTCTACAACTTTCGTTGACTTTTTTCTACAATCAACTGTGGGCAATCTATTTCTTCGTGCATCATCAAACCTGTTCTGATCTTTTATTTACTGTGTAAAAGCACAACCCATGTGTTTATCGAATATAGAAATCTCAAAAGAATATGTTAACAATGAGAAAATTAAACTTTTATATAGAGACAATCAAATGGTATAAATGAACAGTCCCAAATCCGTAGTGATTGCAATTATGTTTTTAAACACAGCTAAACAATATGCGTATCCCATATCGAACAAGTATTGATGTTTTTGTATTTACTTTGGGATACCACCAAGATCCCATAAATGAAATTTTTGGATGATTGCTGTTGTTCTCCATTGAGTGAAAAATCCATTGAAATCTACTGAAACTATTGAATAGTCTGGGCTTTCTCTGTTAACTATCGAAAATGCGACTATTGAGGAATTATGACTATACAGATCGCGCTGAACTTTGCTTTCTAAGTGATAACATTTAACATTTTTGTTGTTTTATACGTAAATAAGCTATTTACCTACAAGTCTTCCGTGTGAGAGGAAATGGTATTCTTTTTAATAAGATTTTATCGGAAACACCTTTTTTTGGGTTAAATCGTAGTATTGAAACTCTTTTACTTGATCTTCTTTATACTACATCCACAGAATACGATTTCCATCGAAATCGAAAGGGACTGCAACTTAAGGCATTCTAAATTATCTATGCAACTTGATTTAGTTCTTATCAGCATCTATTTCATACATATTTTTGTTTTATATTTAAAGCTAAACAGCTGTGTCAGGTGAAACTTACATAGTGCTTATCTTTTTTGAGTCGGAAACGCACAAAAAATTACTATTTTGACTCCATACATCATTGTCATTGAATGAGAACAAACGATGTTAGAGTGACTTCTCAAAACGCTCAACATTTCATCGTTTTCAGGGTCTCTCCCTAAATCTTTAATTCTGATATGGCGATCTCCGATAGCTATGTATATTTTCGAATCTTTGCAGCATATCTAAATTGCAAATGGAGTACCCCTCGGATGAGTTCTTCATCTATTTGTTCAAAATATGATATTTTTTTCGTATCTAAATTGAATGTGCCAACATAGCCTGAGATGGAACCAAAGACTATTTTTTCTGAATGATCTGATTGTTACAATTTGAGATCTAAACAGCAGTGAGTGGTTCTCCGATTCTTATTTTAACCCAGCCCATAAATTTTGCTTTGGTTTATTACATCATTTTGAATATTATAATACATAAATGTGCTCTTTTCAGTTATTCATAATGCATCATAAAGTGTTTTATGTTTTAACTTTTATCTTTTGTTTGTTATAAATGCTTTTATTGAGATTGAGTGGATTTGATTTATAAATTAGATTGACAAATGATCAACATCAAGAAGCTGCAATAGTACTTGACAAGCATCCAAACTTAAAATCAGGGTGTAATTAGCAATATTTTTCTGGCCAACAATGAAAGTATCTTTTTGATGACCTAGACCATATCTTAATATCAACCAAAGATAGATATTCATAGTCAAGTATTTTATCAACGTTCTTGAATGATAGTCTTTACATAATCCGATTGAACTTGGCACAGTAGGACGATAAAAACTTGTTGTAGCTGATAACTGAAACTGACAATTAGTATACTCTCATCTATAATATCGATGATCTGTTCATTTACGGAGTATCTATCAAAAGAGATAAGCTGAATATGGGTAGACAGGTGGCGATTAAATCTTTAGAACATATAAAGCAACAATTCAAGTAGGTTATCACATGGATTGAGGCAGAAACAGAATGATTTATTAATCTCTTCATTTGAGAATCAAGAATACTGTATTTTATTTTTGAAGACTGTAAAGACTATCATTTGAAAACTATTTCCTAAAAGATCGTTAAATTATAATAGTAAATAAAAATTCATTCATTTATGTCTTTTTCGGATAAACAACCTACACATCACCAAGACACTATCCTCTAAATCAAGAGGAAATATATGAATAAAACACCCAAGACTCAGGAATTACATTATAGTCGAACTCCTCTTACTGAGAAAAATGTACCATCCAAAGATAAATATAATTAGTCTCCAAGTAAGTATCTGCAATCTATTGGTCAATCTAACATCCACACTAGGTACTTTATCTCTTAAAATAGTATTAATGAGTCAAGCAGAGTGAATCAAGAGTCTTCGAATGTATCGATGAGAGACTATATGACTATGAAAGCTGAGTATTCTTCAAAACATAGGAACGATAGCACTTTCACTGCAACCTTCAAAAATAATGTTTAAAATTTGTATGGAAATTAATCTCAGTCTAAAGAAAACAGAGACATACGCAGACAGTTTAGTAAAACTAACAAAGTAGATCATTTCGGAAGTTAAGCTGAAGATATGGTTAACAAATGGAATAAAGAAAGGAATATTAAAATGAAGGAGCTGAAGTAGGCACAAAGAAATCGAACTAATCAAGGATTGGACTTAAAAGAGAAAAATCATAAAATTATAGATGAAATATAGTAGATGGTACTAAGGATTCGGAATAGCCTAAAGGAACGTAATTGTTGATTTTTCTGAAATTATTACAATATTTGCAAGATTTTTTTTATACTTTTCGTTAAGTTGCGCGCTGAACTTTTCCTTCAAGTTAATTAAAATTTAATGATGATTTATCTATTTAAAATATCAAAATCTTTGTTGTGTCAACTTTTGTTTTAGATTCTAAAACCTTTTGAAGTTTACTTTAAATGTTAAAATTCATATTTTATTTATTTGCAATTTAACTATGATTACACACTGAGCCTGAGAATCAGATTTTCGATGATGTGCTGCCTCGATTAATATGTAAATTCGAGCTTTGAATTGTTCTATATAATATTGAAGTGACTGATATAATAGATGCAAATTAACTTTACTTCAATATAATCATAATGCTGTGTGAAAAAGAAAGAAGTGGTAAAGCTAGCTAGAAGACATTGTACTCCAGAAGGCAGACATTCATAGTCAAAGTAAGGCAATAGCACCTCGAAAAAATATTTAAAAGTCTTAGATCTGCCAATTTATAGTCTCGGCAATAGCAGATTATTGCCCCTCAAATGATCCCACCCAGCCAACCTCTCGTACCAAACTATAATTTTGCAAACATTCAGATGATCCAACAGTACTTGATGAGATTTATTCCTCCTCAAGTACAAATGAACCAGCTGATTGTCTCCACCCCTAGGAATTCTTGCTAGATCTAACAGGATATTCCCAAATAAAAAAACCCGCCTATGAAATACTAAATGTATTTCTAAAAAGGAAATTTCAGAGTTTTTAAAAAGTTGTTAGGGGAAGGCAGCTTTTCTAAGGTTTGGCTGGGTGTAGACTTAGTCAGAAACTAACGGATTGCTGCAAAATAAGTTAAAAAACTTGAAGAATCTGAATAAAGATGCCTAAAATAATTCAACAATCCAAACATCATCAAAGTTTTGGAGATAATAAAGCACAGTAAGTCTACTTTCATCATTCTTTAATTCTGTTCCAAAAATTTAAGAGAAGAGCTGTAAGATTGTGATTACAATGTGGCCAAATCACTCGATTACTTCTAACAAATTGTCAAAGGAATAGACTAGCTCCAAAGAAACAATATCATTCACAGAGACCTCAAATTTGAGAATATTCTCCTAAGCAAAAATGTCATCAAGATAGCTGATTTTGGTCTAGCAAAATTTATGGGGGATTAAATGGAGATATAGAGCAGAAGATGTGGCTCCCCATACACAATGGCCCCTGAGATTTATTTCTCCGAGACACACTATCCTTCTTATACCTCCAAATGTGACATCTGGTCTTTAGGGGTCATCCTTCATGAGATGCTCTATAAATAGCATCCTTTCGGAAAAAGCAAATAAAATTTTAAAAAAGGAGTAAGAATCTAAGTAAAGAGATCTTTTGGAGTACTAGACCATTTAATTGAGAGATGTTTGGTTGTAGACCCCAAACAAAGGGCAGACTGGGCCTAGTTTTTGCATATCTACTAAAGTTATAAGATGAACAAATAAAGATATTTGGCAATACCAGTCTTACCAATCTAGTGTGAAAGTGTAATCTATGAGGAGATGTCTGCTGAAAATGATGACCTAAGAGTGAATATTTAAACTGAGAAGGAGAATAAGTTCCAAATTATTTTTAAAGTGTAAGAGACAGAGAAAAAATAGGGTAATCATAAAAGGGTCTATGACTTCAACATGTATAAGGAGGAAAGTGTGTAAAATAAAAGAGAATAAAAGCCAAGTTTCATAAAGATAAAATATGCGTGGCATAATGAAAAATTTGAGGAAAAACAGATAATCAAAGAGGAGTTTATGCAATAAGAAAATAAACTACCTCTACAATTAATCAAAAAATAAAACCTAGCAGCCTTAAAAATGGAGGACAATATTGTTAATTCACGCATTCAGTAATATTATACTAAGAAAATGCCAGGCTATCAGTTAGGAAAGTACAATCAACAAAATGCTTTTTAATCAGTAAAAAATGTATAAACGAAGCAGATAAAATCCAAAAAAAACTAAAAAATAGATAGGTTATGTCGTGAGATGTCTGGGATTGGCCTTTTCCTTGCTATTCTCTTACTTTTCTTTTTGTTTAAATGATTTTTACTTCTATATTATTCACAATTATGACTATAAATGCTTCATTATAAACGTTTATTTAATTCAAATTAATGAAGGGTTTGGCATATGTTCCCACCAAAAAAGACAAAATATAGTTAAATATGATATTACAAGAACAGAATCAAGAAAATCCATCTTAATCCTCGCAAAAGGAATAGATAAAGTAGAAAAAATAGCAGAAAAAAATCAGTCAAGCAGAGCTACAACTACTTTTGAAGAGATTAACCTAAGAAACTAAAAAATAATATGAATGCCAACAACAAATAACACATATACTAACAGCCAACAAAGTTTTCTTTTTCTTATTTAGTAGTTGCTCAAAAAAAGACAGTAAGGATAGAAAGTGGAGAATAGGCTTATGGCTTATGGTCGAAATAGGGAAAAAAAGATTGAAGATTTAGCTAACTAGCTCTAAAAATAATAAAGAGAAATGTATTTTAGATAAGTTCCTATGATTTGCTAAAAAAGTCAAAAATTAAAACAAAGACCTCTTGAGCGTAGATTGTAGGATGTGGTAAAGTAAAGATAAAAGAAAATGTTAATGAAAAAATAAAAGTATTAGCCATCTTTTCATCCTGTTGTAGATCCCCATGTAAATCCAATATTATTAAGAGTGAATTTATAAATGATATTGAAAATCTAGGAGATCTATATAACCGAATGAAGACCAAATAATAGTAAGCTGAAAAAAGAAAAAAATCAATAAGCAAAAAAATAGAGAAGTAAGAAAAGTCGATTCTCACTTTCAAACCAGCAATTAATTAAAGATCTAGGTAGATTGCAGAAAAATTACCGCAAAGAACAACGCCAGGAACTCCCTTTTAAAACGTAGATACTATTCAATAGGAGTTTGAAGTTTTTCCTTTTGCTCCCACTATAAACAAGAATACAGATAAAATTTTATAGGGTAAAGACTTAGATAAGAACTGTTTTAAAAGGCTCTATCAAAATGCAAGAGAATTAAGTCTTAAAAATAGTTTAAAACGATAGTAAAAAGATCGGGCTCACTCCTTCCATCCTTCTTTGAATAGAAAATCACTCAAAATAGTCAGTTAAATAAAAAATACATAAAAAAATCAAGATTTAGAATCATAGAAACAGGATGAAGGAATTTAGGAGATAAAGATTGGGAATCAAGTTGAACTTGTGAGGGCAGGGAAATCTTATACTATGAGAAGCAGTAGTGCAGTAAAACAAAGCTGGTACGATGATGAATAACACAACACAAATAGATCTAGTAATATTAAGAACCTCTTGAAATTAAAGTTATTAAGATGATTTTATTTTAATGCTTAATAAAATACAAATTGTGACTATTGTTAACATTAATAAGCCAGATAGCACTTTCAAATGTAGGAATAAGTCCAAAACCTGAAAATTTGAAAGCTTTTAGAAAATAATTCAGAAAATATAAAAAACAATGATGATTTAGCATTGAACTGAACGATTTATTAATAGTCAAATCTGGTTTAATAATGAACATTCTTGTTTGAAAAAATGATTTTTATGCTGAGTCATAAGCGCCAATGAGGATAATTCAAAGTTTTTATAAAAATTTTGACTGAAAAGATGACTTTTTTTTCTTAGTGTCTAATATATTTTATTATGGGAAAGAGAATCAAAAAATGCCCGGAAAAATGTTTAAAACATGCATTTTTACTCAAGCCAGTGCATTATTCAGCTCTTTTTTCAAGAGAACTGTCAGCCTGCTTTTGTCCAACATGCGAGGTGAAAAGTTCGATCACTCCTAAGTTCAACAATGATCAACGATACTTTACAGTGAGTTTTTACATTCCAGTCGATAGCGTAAAGATGTATTAATTTTAGTAAAAGCTGTATAAGAATGAAGATTATTACAGAACTGAGCACGAAAAATACAAATTTGATTATGCATCTGAAAAATCAAGCATTGTAAAAAGCATTTTACATTTAGTTTTAGGCCAAACCCAATTCAAATTATAGTTATTGTGACGTTTGTAAGCTTGATTACAACGACTACTTAGAAGTATACATAAAGATATTTAGCATATAAAATCAGGAGATCACAAAAAAAGTATCCATTAGAATCAATTCAACTCATACATTGGATAAATTTGCGAACAAATGAAGAAATAAACCTAGCAAAAAATTTAAAAATAATAGTCTTCAGTTTAGAATGAGATACAGTTTCCTTCACTATCTCTTTTTTTAAGCTAGAGTTGGTAGATAAAAAAGAGACAAGTTTGGCTAAAAATTCTTCGTTTGAGAAAAGATTTGAGCCTTTGACTCTCTGTAAATCATTACGTGCTTTTTCGTCTTACAACTAGCAAAAAAATTTGTTTCTAACTGAGTAACCTGAGTTACCAATCACAAATAATCTGTTTTCTCCAATCAAAAGATGTTCTGAAGTTACAGAAGGATTAAGATTAGTGCCTAACATAAAGCCGATAATTATCTTTGGAAGTCAGAATAATCTTAATTTTTGATGTGATAATTCCATAATTATTTTTCCATTAAAATATAAACAATTATTATTTAGAACTTTATGAAGTATCGATTTCTAAATTTTTTAAATGCTCATTCATATTAGTAATTACGCTAGATTTATTTAACATTTATCTTAATTGTCTTTCAAAAATCATTTTAATTTTTTTTTATCAGAAGTTGATTTATATAAAAATGACATTACCTTTTTAACGGTCGATATTAAAAATAAAATATTTAATGATAATACCTTTCTAGGGCTATAGAAGAGATCACTTAAATGTTAACTTGATCTTGTTATGCACCTTCGTAGACGAAGCTAAGATAACGTTGAGCCTATTTTTCTTGACACTCTTCTCCTCCTCACTTAAATTTGAATATTTAATCTGTTGGATGAGCTCTACTCCTTCATTAAACAACGGAGTTTCATACATGTCTAAATGGATACTATTCGGATCCGGATAGACTGGCATCCCCATGTTTGGATTATATGATCCCATCATCGGCTGGTTCATCGGAGGAGGGTTCATGTAGATTGCTTGATGAGGAGGAGGTGGAGCTCCGTAGCCTGCATAGCCACGATACCCACTTGGAGGAGGATTGTTATAATAAGGAGGATAGTTTTGAACCGGTGGAGGTGGATGAGGATAGCTATGATGACTTTGCATGTGGGGCGCATATACTGGAGGTTGCATACCTCCCATGTTCATAGGTGGTCCACTAGGAGGTCCATGCGCTCTTGGATTATAGTAGGGAGGTTGGTTTGAATATGCTCGAGGCATTGTGTTGCTTTGACTATTCGATCTTGGATTACTGTTTCTATTGTAAGATTTTTAAGCAGACCCTGGTGATTTTGAGGCTGAAAGGGGTATATGACTTCCCATATGCATCGAAGTCGGCAAATTTTGATTTGAAAGATCAAGAGAAGGTGAGCTAGGTCTTCCGATATCTTTTTTGACCTATATAGGCGTATATCTTGAGATAACATCTTTTAGCTGAATCGTTTTCTAAATTTCTTTTTTTTGCATTTCCTGCTTTTATTTTTCTATGTTAAACAAAATATACTTAAACTTAGCAAGAAAAGTTCATTGAAGGCTATGTTATCTTTGTTAGTTTAAATTGTTTTGAAATGCAGTCGACTGTGTGAACATTAAGTATTGCTTAAAAGGGACCTCTCTAATTCTTCTTCATAGTTTCTGTTTCTAGAAGGAGTGTACAAAGTTTTCTCTAAATCACCGCCAACCCACTCTCCACCGATATACTTGAATCTAGTTTTACTTACAGGATCATGTTAGCTTATCATGTTAAAAACGCTCTTGGAATAGATTGTACTTTTGGGTTTGTTTACAATTTTTGCTTAGATTTTAGGGCTAATTATGATAGGCTTTTCCACAATCGGATAGTTGAAGTATTATTCCAAAATTGCAATAAAATCTTTGGGAATGTATCCGATAATTTTATTATTTTTTAATGTCCTGAAAGGGAAGTCCTTTTAATTGGGAGCAACCAGATGAGTGATTGCCATCCTTCGAGATTAAGTTGTAAAAAGCTATTAGCCATTAATGGTGGTTAATGTGCCAAGGAAATATATAATCGATGAAGCAATTTGAACGATATCATTTTTTTAATGACTTTTATGCTAGTTTGAGTATTCAAGATAAATTTTCTATATAATACCAAGGGTCTCAGCAAAATTCAAAAATGTATGAGGCTTGTAAGGTTTTTACATTACTTATGTATAGAGAAGCAAGCATTGGTAATAAGGATTAAGGCCGATTTGACCTAAAGAATGCACATATATTTTACATGATTTTATAATTTCTTTGTTGATTTACTTGTAAAGCTGGTTGCTTCTTAGTTAGTTTTGAGAATCGATATAAAACTAGAAATTCAGTACCTTGGATGTATACTCAAAATAGTTGAGAGTTATAGTGTTCTAAGTGTTTTATTTGATGAGTCTTCCAAAGTAATTCATGAAGTTATTCTTGGTTTTCAAAAAGATGATGAAATTTTACAGTTATGAATTAGATCTCAATTCATTATAGCTACTTTTTCTTCGGTTGTTTTAAACGATTCTTTTGAAAAATCTGAACATTTTGTCATCAAGACGACTTTTGAATGTAATCTCCATTTTAACTAACAGTTCTGAGAATAAATGAGCTTTTCTCTGGGCAGCCCAGCTAATATCGCCTAGCTAGTCTTCATTCTTTTTTGTTATATCATCAATCTCTTAGAAAATTCTATCCATTATGTCTAAAGTTTTATCGAAGAATATCTGTTTGCTAAACAGATTTTTAAGGATTATTCCTAAGTTGTTAGTTATAAGCGAATTTGATCTAAAAATATTTGTTTTGATAAGATTTTCAATAATTGATTTATCGTTGCTGGGAATGTAAGCTATCTAGTTTTAAAATAGCTTATTAAGAGTAAAATGACTGTCTAAAAGGTTAATTGAAAAGTATTTAGCCGTAGCACCTTCGCTGAGTTTTATTAATTGTCCGATAATCGATAAAATGGCAGTTCTTGAAGAAATTTCTGAGTAATGCTTGACATAAAGATGCTAGAGTAGTTTTTTTAGTTTAGACTCTCTTGAAGCATGGTTAATTATTTAGTAAGAAGTGAGGGAGTGATCTAAAATTTCAATAATAAGTGCCATTATGCATTTTATTTTGTTCAAAGATTTATTCGTATAAATGAGAATCGATTTGTCGTGGTAAGCATTGTATAAACAGACGTAGATTTCGATTGATTTTTAGAATAATTCAACATCCTCAAAGATATCTTCTTCAAGTAAATCATTATAGGCTGATTAGTATCTACATTTTTTGGCCATTAGCATTAGAATATGTTTAACAACTGTAAGATAGTTGTCAATCGTGCTTAGATAATTTTTGGAAGAAGTGTAAGAAGTCCATCTGTTTGCAGAGTGTGATAAGAAAAAGAGGACTAAGCTGGAAACTTTGTTGAGTAAAGAAGAAAAGCCGCTTATCAATTTGTTTTCATAAAATGTAGTCCATATGTTTTTGTTGTATTCGCATAAAACTAAGAAAATTTTCAAACATGCATCTATTTAAAGCAAAGGTTGAGTCGAAGATACTTAGTTGAAGTTTTTGAGTGCAAAGTTTTACATCAAATTCTAAAATAAGAAGGGATTGCTGAGTTTTTAGTATTCCTTTTACTTGAAATCTGTAAGTTTTGCCTTATTGTTTATCTCTATTTCATAGTTTTCATATTTGAAGAGTTTCAAAAAATACTCACAAAATGCCTTGAAAACACCTTCAGCTCTTGCAAAATGATCATAAGGAGTGGCATAGTTACTTAAAAGTTTGATTCTACTCTTAAGTTCAGTTGAAAAAAGAGAGGGGTCTTCATTAAGATAAGAAATAAACTTGATAAGACTACTGTGAATTTGATCGAGATATAGTAAAGTATTGAAGCCTTAGTCATCAAGTAATGCTTTGTAAATATACTCTGCCATTATTGAAATTGCAGCTTCATGTCTTTGTAAAAGCATAAGCCCATCAGCTTTAAATGAACTTACAATTCTTGAGAAAGCATTCAGGATAGGTTTTTCTTTTTAGAAAATTAGCTCAGATAACATAATCATAAAGTTTTAATCGTATGGTGTGCCAAAGCCATAGTTCTATCTTGTAGAGTAGGCAATGATTTATTGATTGATTTTACTTAATATTTTGTAAGTTTTGGGATTAATACCATATTTCAAAGGATTTTTTAATTTCTATCGCTAAGCAATATATTTGCAATCCACATTTTAAGATTGGTATTCGTTTAGAAATGGTTGGAAAGTGGCGAATATCTTAAGAGATTTGGAGTTTATTATTTATGTACCTTGATTGAACAAATACTTTGTATCTCTTAAAAAACTTGTCATTAAAGCTATCTGTTAAGAGACGTCTTTATTTTTTGTTAAAGTTTGAGTTATTTGTTAAATAAGGATTTTGATTAAGCTTAGAGTTTTACTATTTTTTTCCTTAATCAAGACAAAGAAGAGAAGTTCATAGAACGATAAGTTATTAAGTTGCTGGCTTTAGAGCTCCGACTCTTGCTAATAGGGACTGACTGATTATTCTTTTTAAGATTTCATCTTTTGTTATTTCTCTTTGTATTTTTATTTCTCTTTTTATTTCGACTTTTCTTTTTCTTTCTACTTTTTCTTATCTTTCTCCTTTTATTTGGAGCGATCTTTCTTCTTAAATTTCTCTTTATCTTTCTTCTTCTTTTCCTTTTTGTCTTTTTTATCCTTTTTGTCCTTTTTGGTCTTGCTTTTATCCTAAGATGCGGAATCAGAATCTGATTAAGATCTGCTTCTTTTCATTTTTGATTTATCTCTTGACCTAGATCTGGACTTTCCTTTTTATTTTTCTCTAGATTTGTCTTTATTCTTCAGCTTTTCTTTGGTTTTTTCTTTTTATTTGTCTTTTGCACTTAGCTATTTTTTATCTTCGTTTTATCCCTATTTAGTTTTTTCAACCTAAAATTAATAAATTTGTCCTAAAATATTTTATTAGAGTCTTGTTACCATTTTTTGAGCTGCTGTAGGCCATTGAGAAAGAGCAATACATACTTAGATAACCACATTTTTAAATGTAGAAAAAAATACCGCGTTTGGCTTGTAAAATTAAAGGAAGAGATTGGTCAACTGGTTTACTCCTCCTGCTTATATGATCGCTGTGGCGTGTCTTGGAAGCTGGGCCAACATTTTGAGCATTTCTAAGACTCTAAATTGGTCGGAGATCGAAAGTTTCAGTGAGGAGAGTCCGATATGCACTAAAGGTAGAGGAATTTCGTTCTGGAGGGCGTAATTCTGCTGTTTGTTGTAGTAAAGGCCGATTTGTTTGGACTTGAAAAGCTGAATAAGAGATGATTTACCTTTTGAAGCATATTGTTGATATTTTCGATGTTTTCCCTGAACTTAACAATATAGGTATCGTCATTAATTTGCTAGAAAGTATTCAAAAGATGCTACGAAATATTACAAATATTTTTGATTTATGGTTCATTAATTTCATCATCATTCGCCTATTGCCAATTATCCACTACGCTCCAATTGTATCCGCTCTTACCCCACTTCTAAATTTCACGCTTAATTATATTAATACACTATCTTTTCTACTCGAAAATGTTTCTCTTTCTAAATATTACATCGAATACATCTCAACTACTGGGACTGACTAGGTTATAGCCACATTTGTTTTCCAATATTTTGCTTATCCTTATTCCACGAGATCTCCATAAATACAGAGACTAAGTTTGAAGAATGTTCCCCTAATAACCAGCATATCTGTCACGAACTTATATATCAGAAATCTTACTGGTTTTGCAGGTGTTATCAGAATGTCAGATGTGCTTGTAGCCATAATTTCATTGTTTGAAACTACTAACGAGTACCTTCCTGATGTTTCCTCGAGATTCCTGAAGAAAATGTCAAAATTTTTGATAGGTTCGCTCTGGATCATCTATTTTTTACTTGTGTAATGGAGGTGAGCTTTCCGTAGAGCTCCCTTTTGAATTTCGGTATCCTGATGAGGGTAACTCTGACAGGTCTACCAAAGTCGATTTAGTCGGTAGGTTTATCTTGGGCGGAAGTATCTTCAGTCCTTTCAAGTGATCCTAAGAAGAGGACATGGACAGTTCTTTTCCTTTCCATCAGTATTATTTAATTATTCAACAAGAAATAATGAGTTGATTTTAATATTAGTAGCATAGCCATTTTTTAAATAATGACTGATATTTCTATATTATGAAGACTATCCAATATCATTGGTTTTTATTTGAAATTTATAAAGAAAAGATTATGACTATTTTTTGTCGTTACTATAATTCAAAAAACTTCAAACTAGAGATTTTATTTTTTGTTTATTCAATAAATAGTTGTGTTCTTTGAGTTATTTTAAGTTATAACTTCGATGTGGAAGTTATAAAAATATCATACATGAGTCAGTCAAACCCAAGAGCACAGGTCCCAGGTTACTCTGGATACATCCCCGGCAAAAACAGCTAAAACAAATTTGGTAACACCTTCGGTCAAATCACCAAAGGCTCGTATCCTACACAAAATCCTTCTTTTCTCACAACCAACATAAGCAATAACACCTTTATCCAACAACAGTATTCTGCTGACCATCGTTTCTGGGGAAAATAAGGCAACATGAGTGCGTTTAATTAATCAACAAAGTAACCGACAAAGCACAATAAAAGGATCGATGCACCAAGTATTTTGTTTTTAATATAGAATTCCAACCTCAGGCTGAAACTAATCTAACATACGAGCAGGCATTAAAGAAGAGCCATAAATGAGATTGTATGATTATTCTCACGATATTATATAATAAATGAACAAAATTTTAGTAGGCACTTTATCCAAACCTTTGATTAACCAACTCAGCCACAAAAAGATCACAAATGCATTGAGATACCATTTTTCTGAAGAAAATGAAGTGATTCTCAACAAAGGAACTCTTGAGGTGAGGAACTCGGATACATTGGAATTGAAGTTATTGAAAATAGATGTCAATAGCAATAAAGTTATTCCATTTAACATAACGATAAGGCCAGAGGCTACAATAAAATAACTCAAAGAAGAGATTTCTAAATAAATTCCGGTCAACAATCTGAGAGTATTTCTTGAGAAATTTAGATTCACAGTTAAGAAGGAGATAAATACGCTTAGGTAACGCAAGTAGAATCACTTCTCGACAGGTTTTTCACCATTATTTCGGACGAATTGAAAATTAAAGTTGATGGGCAGTTTCTCCATCCAGTTTTAGATTAGAATAAAACGAGTTGGCAAAAATAAACACAGTTAAGTTTAGAACAAGTTGAGCAGCCTCTCTTGATTCAGAGATAAATAGAAAGTTATGTGCATAGATTGGAGACTTGGTTGGATGCAAAATATGGAATGGGGAACTAAAATGCTAAAATCAAAGCAAAGTAGGTACAAGACATTCTTGTACAAGCTCTTGTTGATCCTGACTGTAAATGGTCTAAACTTAACTAGATTGAATCTAAATGGAGGGAGGTTTATTATGAGGTTTAAAAATTAAACAAACAATATGAATAAGCTTTAATGTTGAGCTAGAAAAAGGCAAAAAGAAGAATGTATTTAGATATGGTGTTTTTGGCTTCCAATGTAGTTTTCATTGGAGGAGGGACCTATATAGTTTACAGCTGGGATATTATTGAGCCCTGGGCTTACTTTATCTCTTCATTTGCAAGTATTTACCTTTTTAGAAAGGCTGCAAAATTTAGAAAACCTTTTTCTTTGAGCAATTATAAAAACTACTTGATATATGAAACATATCTCTAGAAGTCAGCAGCAGAAGTGGGCATTGATTTAAATTTATTGAAGTCAAAGAAGATGTAGCTACAAGTTTTATAGACCACTTTAAAGGACTACATGATCCAAAAAATATGATTTGTTATATTCATCAAAATTGAATAGATGATTTTGACTTTAATCAAAGAATTTATGTTTGATACATAATAATTATGCAAAACTTGAGCAATCCAATACTCAAAGAGGATTAAAATTGCAACTGCGATTTAATAAATTGGTAGTTAAAACCCAAAAGCTTAATCTTCGAATAAAGCAGAAGACATAAAGCAAAAGAAAAAAGAGTTTACTATCTCATAGATTGGAGATACAATACAAATGAAAAAGATAAAACTTTGACTCATTTCAATTTCAAAAAAACGAATGGACATAAAAAAAAGTATAGTTGTACTGGCTACGGAGGTAAATGTTCCATGTGTCGTCCTCAATCACCTCAGGGTAAACTCAAAAACAAGTTGACTATCCAAGGTGACAATTTTACTAAAAAAATCTATCTCAAATCAGATATATTATGCTATTGATATTTTCTCCATTTTTGATTCCCATTACTAAGTTATAAATTATTCATTCTATTATAATTTACAAAACAATGGACTAAGAAGATTTCAAGCGTACAGTTTACGTGGGTAATTTGCCTGAAGGTATCATATAACAGCAGCTGTTCGCATTCTTCAACACTTTCGGCGAAATTAAGTCCATTCAGATACCCATAGATCATGTGACTGAAAAACAAAGAGGCTTTGCTTTTATCGAATTCGACGAAGTAGAGGACGCCTTTGCTGCAATCGATAACTATGACCAAACGGATTTCATGGATAGGACTATAAGAGTTAGAAAGTCAAAACCAATGTATCTCAAACCGAACTATCATGTACCTGTTTGGCATAATGACAACTGGCTGCAGGAAATTGAAAACAAAAAATTAGAGAATGAAAGGTTGACTAAAGAAATGGAAGAGAAAAGTCGGGCATTGGGACTTCCGATCTTCAAAAATATCGAGAAAAAAGATGACTAAAAGAAGATGGTTTTCAACGAATAGGATAATTGATGGTTATGATACACAAGTCTTTGAAATATTATTCATTAATCGCTGGGAGTTGGACTGGGATCTACCTCTGCGTAGGCTAGTTTTCCAAGTAGCTATAGATAGATGTTGATAGCCTACAAATGTACCTTTTTATCACTTATTTTGGATGTGTTTATCCATTCTTCTGCATGATTGATTAAAAAATCTTTAAAAAAAGGTACAATTGTTTGATTTTGTAGTATTTTTTTCATTGTAATATTATTATACTTTTATTTCTTCTCGATTTTCTTCAGGTTTTTCATGGCGACACTCCACTCATCTGTAAGTTTGTTGGGTCTATCTGACATGTAATTTGCAAAAGCTTTGCAAAAATTTTTGGGGATGTTTTTCGTGTTTCTTTTGATGTAACTATGATTTTGTTTTTCACCTTTCCGAAAAAAACATATTTTTTTAGACCTTTGTTTTTTGCTTTACTTTGAATTTTTACTTGAGTCAGAATTTTGTTCTTGGCCCGAATTTTTACTGTTTTGACTCTACGAGATAAAAGTTCCAGGCTCACGTCGAACTTAAGTTTAGGTGGACTAAACTAAGGCGAACTCATAGATGTCTTCTATAGTGTATTTCCGATGCATGTAGCAAATTTAAGTGAGATACTTTATACCGTTCCCTGATACTTGCTCCATACTTGTTTTAACTTGTGGAAATTTGTTGTTTTGCTGAAGTCTTTAGACATTTGTAACTTTCACTTTGTTGGTATGCAAACAAGATCCACAGGTAAGCTGAACAATTTTGATTACACTGGTTGTCTGCGAGAGAATTTCTGAGTCGAGGTCAGGTATAATCATTAATTAATTAATAAAAAGCACTCCAAAAATTATGTGTTTTTAGGTTGTTTAGCATATATCCTTTAAGACACTTTATTTGAAGAGTTTTTCACTTTCTTTGAAAATTATCTTATTTAAGATTTGTGACTGAAATATATTACAAAAATAAAATTACAAAACATTATGCATAACCTCTACAGAAAATAACTCTTATTTTTAGCAAACAATCCTTTATGTGTAAGTATATATGTGATCTACATCGTACGATTACAGACAAGAAAATTTATTTTTTTTGATTTTTTTTAAAAAATCAATAGATATCCTGTATCACTTCGATAAATTAAGGTGACAAGATGTCTCTTATCTTCAGTGATTCGGACTTCAGTCTTATGTATATTACTCGAAACAAAGTTTTGAGACATTCAATACGATAGGTTGTTCGTCCTACGTTGTTTACTGGGTTCAGGGGGTCATAAATTACCAGTTTAGGCGTTAAATCCTAAGTTACTACTTTTATACCATAGTATTCGGTAGCTGGTAAATGCTATAGTAAGGTTTGTAGTCTCCAGGTACAGGAGGATGTATGATGATTGCTTGGCAGACGTAATCTATTTGATAGCCATAAAATAATAAAAATTAAAGAAATAGCTTACCTATATTTTATCGAATCTTTTATATTTCGGTCAACTGAATAAGAGATAGACTTACTTGTAGCAAGGCTATAACCATCAAAGTCAAAGAGTAGCTACTTAAACCTCCAGTATAAGGATCTGCTAAGCTGTATGCATAGATGATCCTTTTCAATACAATAACCAAAGGTTTCAAAAGAGGTTATGCTGTTTTGAATTCTTAAATGAGTTATGAACATCGAATACCAGTATGTCCTCTGAGTTGGAAGGTGATATCAACTTTAAAGTTTGCAAATAGCTCACCCATTGTCAATTTTATAACTGGCATAGTTGCTCCTTTTATAAATTTTACCTCAGATATCTCTTCTTATCTCTAAATTAAAAGCATATTACAAATATTTCATAGGCTTCGAACATATTTATCAGATCGATGGGAGACTAAGTTGTTATGACCAAAAGATCAATGTCTGAGTGGTTAACGGAAAGAGCTGTAGCTTGAGATCCATAGACTGCAATTTTCAATGAAAATGCATGTTATAGGTGAGACTAGAGGCATAGTTTCATTTTGTTTTCAAGATAAGTAATGATAGAGTTTATGGAAACTTGAGACTTTTGATACTATTGCTACTGTGTGTCAAGTATTTGAATGATTTCACATGTTAGCTCTTGCTATAAATTGTAATTTTTATTTGGTTTTAACTATTGTTATTCAGATTCATAACGTTTTTAAACTCTTTACTATAATTTTTTTTGAAATTATTCCACTTTGTTGAGGATTTAGCTTGCAAATGCAGTAAGCGAGTTCATCAATTTTTTTATTTATTATTTATCTTCGCTTGAAAGATTCTTCTCTTTATTTTTCAGTTCGAAACTTTACTCCGTTATTATTACATTTTATTCTGGTTTCTACTCTTATTAAAATTTGACTTAGCACTTTTAAAGTTTCAGTTCACTAGATTTACGGCTTATCTTCTTTAACTATTATTATTTTGTTCCAGAACGGGCTACTCCCTTCTTCCTTACTTATTACTATTTCTTCTATTATTCGACATCTAGCTTTTTATTGACTGTTGTGAAACTTTTGTTCTTTTTTTGAGTTGTTTGAACCTGCTTTTTCTTTTTATCTGTCAACAGTTTACGACCTTTGTCCTTTTCCATTACTACAGATTTTTAAAGTAATACAGGTTTTTATGTGGTTATCATTTTTTATACTTTACTTACAACGGCTTTTACATTCTTCTTGGAATTAACTAATGAATTAGGTGTAAGTATTTTCATTCCCTTTTTGACTTTTTCTTTTTCTTCCTCAATTTTTTTCTCTTATTACTATTACTAAACTACTTAGACTATTTTTTATTTGTCCTCGTCGTTCGCTATTGGAGCAGAAAAAGCTTCATCATCATTTTCTTCCTCCTCTACTCCTTATTCTTCTGCTGCAGCTGGGACATCTTCTTATTTTGGCTTTTTTCTGTGTTATTTTTCTCTTGACGATTCTTTTCTGATTGATAACTACTTCTATTTGTGTTTAGAGTGATGGTCTTTCTACTTTTCAGGAAGAGATTTTATTTTTGGTTTGAAAATTTCTTGATAGTAGACTTTGATATCATTATCTTGTTCATATTCGATAGGTAGTTTCCCAAATTTATCTTTATGCTGGCTCAACTGCCATCGATTGGCAAGTTCTTTCAAAAATTTCTTTTTTTTCATAATATCTTTGAATTTCTTCCTCATTATGACATGCAAAATAGTTTCCTAGTTGTTGAAAACAAGGTTGGCTCCTTTATCTACGAGCATTTTGAATATTCGATGAAATTCTTTTTAGACTGCCATAATCAAGGGCGTAGATTTGTCTACTTCGATATTGACCTTGGTTATAATACAAATACTGAGCTCATCACACTGATTAAATACTATGCCACATCGTAGTTTTATTTTCTTGCGTTTAAAATAAACTAAAGTGGGTGCTTGCCCTAAGTATTACAAAGATCGGATTTCGCTCCATTTTCTATTAAATTTTTGACTAATGTAATTTGCGCTGTTTTGCAAGCTGCAATCAAAGGAGTCTGTCCATCTGAGTAAGGAAAGAATTACTGATTTCACAGTTAGGGTTTACTTTGTACCTAAATATAAACAACTATACCTCAGTAGAAGAAACAAGCATTCGTCGGTCTGTTCGTCGATTCTAAAATTTTCGATGCAGGTGAAGAGAGCTTGGTTGAGTTAGCTTTCACTGATATTTTTCATGTTGGAGAGATGTTTTTCGATGGATTATTTGTTATTGGAGGCGACGGCTTTCTAAATGATGC
>Ga0194117_10001831_pt1 | contig 23660 bp, 21 predicted proteins | sample TA2MahsurfametaG_FD_160579 | JGI IMG/M metagenome (GOLD analysis project Ga0194117, IMG submission 160579) | Freshwater microbial communities from Lake Tanganyika, Tanzania - TA2015009 Mahale N1 surface | ecosystem: Environmental > Aquatic > Freshwater > Lake | place: Tanzania: Lake Tanganyika...
TTCATACATGGTTCAACTTGCCAACGACGCAAAACATGAAGAATTGACGGAATGTATCTTACGACATGCCCTTGATTCTATTGGTGACAGTCCATTAAGACACTTATTGTTTTATGAGATCCCTATGAATGTCAAAGCCTCTGTTTTCTCGTGGCTCGTCAAAGAGATTGACAAAGTTGGTCTTATTGAAAAGACCTGTAATGTTCTATTGTCGGGAAAGATTTATGAGTATTTTATCGGTCGAGATGAAACCGCAATCAGTGAATTGGGTGCCTATTTCACCGACCGCCATATCGTTGACTTTATTTCAAAGAAATTAGATCCTTGTATAACAGATAACGGAAAGATCCACCCGATGATTGATATGTTTGGTGGTTCTGGTGGATTTACGACGGGGTACGTCCAGTATCTCCAACGAAAATATCCTGATAAGATTGATTGGAGGACAGAAATGGAAAAGGTTTTTCACTATGACATGAACGAAGATGTCGTCAAATCCGCGAGACTGGAGTTGTTTTGTCTCACCGGGGCGATCCCGCATGAACAATCGCTCCGTTTCAAGAACTCGTTCTCGGATGAATTCGGGGATAAGAAATTCCATTATATCCTGACCAATCCACCGTATGGTGGAGATAAACAGGACACAACAGAAGCCATGATCAAACAAAATAAAATTAAAGACTATATCAAGAAAGAATTGGCGACGTTAGAAGATGATGCGGTACGTGTGCGACGACAGCGACAGTTGAAAGCATTGGAGGAACATGAGAAAAATTACAAGAAAGAACAGGACAAACTAAAAGTCAGTCGTCGCACATGTAGTGGACGTATCAATCGGTTCATTGTAGAGAACAAGATCTCCAAGGCGAATGACAAGGAGAGCTGTTCTCTTGTTCTGATAATGGAGTTGTTGGATGTTGGGGGAACGGCTGTCGGTGTGTTGAAGGAAGGTGTATTTTTCAACAAGTCCTACAAGGACATCCGACGTGTTCTGGTTGAGAAGTTCAATGTGAGAGAAATCATCAGCGTTCCATCGGATCAGTTTGAGAATACATCGACCAAGACATCGATCGTCATCTTTGACAATACGGAGGAGAAGACATCCACCGTAAAGTTCAGTGATTTGGTGGTGGAACGATACATTGATGATAAGTTTGAAGAGATTGGGGGAGATGTGTATCTGGTGGAGAACAAGGGAGACATTAAAGGAGTGTCTGCATCATTGGTGTGTGAAGCGACACGAGAACAGATACTGACACATGAAATGTGTTCATTGAACCCCAAGGAATATCTCAAGAGAGAGATTAGAGTGGGGGAGGGATACGAACTGAAACGATTGGGGGATATTGTTGATTTATTACCAACAGTTAAGCATTGTTCTAATATAGGAAAACCGGAGGGTAAATATAGATTTTATAACTCATCACAAGATAGTAAATTGTTTGTAGATTTTTGTGAAGTAGAAGAAAAGAGTATTATTCTTGGACAAGGGGGCAATTTCAATATCCATATAGATAGCAATTTTACACCTTCAAAACATGTCTGTGTCATTCAAACAAAACATAAAACGGATTCACTACTGAATTATCTTTATTATATGCTTCCTCAATTACAGAATAATTTTATAACACAAGGATCCGTAATCAATTGGTTGAATAGGAAAAACATAGCCAAGATATTGATTCCAATCCCCAAATCATCCGCAAAACTCGAAGAGTGGACGGGCAAGATCTCGGAGCCGTATCATGAGGTCCAGACAAAGCGAGAGAGGGTTAAAGAGCTGGAAAAACATATTCAGAATAGGATACGAGAGATTACGGAGAATGAGAAGTGTGAGAGTATAAAATTGGGTGATATAACAGATATAAATATGGGTGCAACCCCTGAAACAAATCAATCAAAATATTGGGAAAATGGAAATATACCATGGGTTGCTGTCTCCGATCTTCATGGTAATGTTGTTTATGAAACAAACAAGTGTTTAACAACAGAAGGGGCACAGAAAATGGCGAAACGTAAAATCCCCAAAAACAGTATCTTATTAAGTTTTAAATTATCAATCGGAAAATTGGGAATTGCAGGAAGAGAAATGTATTGTAATGAAGCAATTGTTTATTTGAATTCGAAAAATCAATCAATTTCACAAATGTTTCTCTATTATATTTTAAGCATACTCGATTTACAAAAATATGGCAGAGGAACCATTGGCAAGCATGGGAATCTGAATAAGGAAATTTTACACAACCTCTTCATTCAAATCCCCAAGAACAAGCAGCTGATTCGTGACCTTGAGCCTATTTTTCACGAGATCGAAACACTTCAGCATGAGATTTATCATGCTGATAAACGATACAAGCAATACATCCAAGAACTGAGTCAGGAAGCCATGCCATCGTTATCAACTTAAAAAAACAAAAAATTGATTTCGTGTAGCATTATTTTGAATAATCAAAATAATCAGGATGCCGTTAGTGAATCATAAAAAAATTGGATATATTTATCTTCGTGATAATCCATGGTATCAATCGGAGAATGTGTATAAAATGGGCATTTCATTTTCTCTTTTGGATCGCGAAGATACCTATAGAACAGGTGAGTTTCAGGGAGGACATTTTCCGTTGGTGATTGATGTCGGATCGTGTTCGCGGGCGAGACTGCGTGTGATTGAGAACCTCTTGGCAGATCATTTCCATTCTTACCATCGTTATAATGAAGGAGGTGGAAGGGAGTTTTATAATCGTTCCATTATGAACCACATACCATCGTTCTTATCTGACCGCAATATCCCGTTTCGGATCCTACAAGAAGATGATATCCATAATCGGGTCAGATACGAGAAACGTCAAAAATATAGAAAGTTGTTGCGAGAAATGTTTGACCGCTGGAATCATCAGTATCAGAACGCCTTGAAGCCCTATGATTTCCAAAGAGATGTTTTACAGCATATTCCTCTTTTTTTTGAGAAGCATAACAGATTAAAACTCATCTGGCCGTGTGGTCTCGGGAAAGCACTGTTCAGTATATTTGTTGCCAAGAAGATGAGGTTCAGGACGGTATTGATTGGTGTCCCGAGTATTGATTTGCAGAAACAGATGAAAGAAGAGATTTTAAGGATATTTCCCGAACAAGACAATATCCTGTGTATTGGTCATGTAGAGACAACATCAAAAAATAGAATTACGAATTTCCTGTTCAAAGACACTCAAGAACCTCGATTTGTGATCACCACATATCGTTCATGTCATTTATTTCGTGATATTGATTTTACATTTGATGTCAAGATTGGGGATGAGGCGCATCATCTTGTTGGAACTCCTGAGAATGCATTCTGTGCCTTTCATGAGATCAAGTCCGCTAAATCTTTGTTTATGACGGCGACGGAAAAAACGATTGAACAAAAACGTCCTTCGGATGAAACCATCTATTCGATGGACGATGAGAATGTATTTGGGTATTGTATCGACCACAAGACTGTGAAATGGGCGATTGAGAATAAAAAAATCACGGACTACAGCATCCTTGTCTTGAAAAACACAGAAGAAGAAGTCGACACCATCATCCGAAATAATGGGTTCTCTGTTGAAAAGAAAGAATTATTTTTATCGTGCTACATGTGCTTAAAAGCCATGGAAAAATATGAGGGTCTGACTCATATGTTATTGTACACAAACACGGTCGATAATTCAATACTGGCGACACAGTATATTGATGCTATCCTTTCGAAAAGATTGATTTCATCATTCGATGCTGATGATTTCTACAATAACGCTCTACATAGTCTACTACAGATCGACACCATACATAGAGAAAAAGAAAAATTCAAAGCATCACGTCGAGGTATAATCTCGTGTGTCTATTTATTCGGGGAAGGATGCGATATGCCACAATTAAATGGTGTCTGTGTGGCAGAGAATATGCAGAGTGAGATCCGTATCGTCCAGTATCTGTTGCGTCCGAACCGATTGGATCGTAAGAACCCAGGGAAAAGAGCATTTATCGTGCTTCCATACATGGACACAGATGATTGGGAAAGAGAAAACAGGTCATTTGAAAAAATCCGCAAGGTCATATCGCAGATGAGAAATTCGGATGACACGATCGAACAGAAACTTTGTTTCTGTACTGTTCAAGAACCACTTGACGAGAGAACGTTAGTTGAGGAACAAACATCGATAGTTGAACAATATTTGTTTGAGAGTGCGTCGGATCTGGAACAATTGAAACTGCGATTACGCTGGAGCAAAACATTGAGGTCTAAAAACACAGAAGAAGAGGATGAGTATCAATACATCCGTTCGTTGAATAAGAGTCTTGGGCTCACATCCGAGAAGGAATATATGTTATCTCGCACCCGGCATCCTTCTTACATTGAGAATGCTGGATCGTATTTCAAGAATAAAGGTGTATGGAGAGGATGGAAAGATTTTTTGAATGTGGATGAATCATTATTCTTATCGTGGAATGATTGGCAACAATTTTGTATCGGTAAAGAGATCGCGACAAGAAAAGAGTATGAAGAACAATGCGAAAAGTGTCCAAAACTTCCAAAAATGCCAGAATATGTATATCATGGGTTTAGTAATCTATTGAATGAATTGGCGATAGTACACAAAAAAAGACGTAAATAAAATTGTTATCGCTAGGTATGTGCTCGGGTTCACCCGAGCACATACCCTACAAAACGGTCATCCACGGATGACCGTTTTGTACTACCGTAGACGCAATAAATTAATTTGTACACAAATGGGCAAGTTGTCGGACCACGGTCCGACAACTTGCCTATTTATTGCTATATCGGTCCGTCTGGTTTGCCGGCGCTTGTGTGTTTGCGCTGACAACACTTTTAGAGTAGTCTAAAACGGAAACAATTTCAGGATACCTTTGTTTAATATTTCTTACTTTTTTAGCGTAAACTTCTGGAACACCATACAGTAGTTCAGATACATTAGCTTCTTTAAAGTAAAATGGCACTTTATTAACACTTTTGACAAAGAGTGGTTCAGAAATATTAGTATTGTAAGATATCACAGGATAGTAATCTCGCAAGATTGTATTATATTCAACAATTCGCTGTAATTGAAGAAAGTTAATGAATGAAAAGAACATTTTATATACTAAAACACATTTGGATTAGGATAATTAAACTTCAAATTTTTTATTCCCGTATGAATTATACAAATAAGTACATTAAATATAAAACAAAATGGTTAAAACTTTAAAGGATTGGTGGTACAACAACAGATGATGATGTATTATACAGCTGAGACAAAAGACGACGAATTTTCATAGTATGTAGAAGTAAGGTGGAAATATATCATCCTCTTCTTTTTTGATGATTTGATAGTAGGGGTCAATTTGCTTCTCTTTGACAATATTTCTCTCGTGTTTTAATTTGTCTAGATGTTCAACAATATTAGGAATACTATATTCACCACTATTGAACCATCGGCCTAAAGGTTTTTTGACTTCTCTAAAAATAATTCTTGATAACATATTATACTTAATACAATATCAAATCTTTAAAATATCAATTTTTTTAGATTTCATTTATTTTAGCAATGAGGTCGTTAAGTGAAATATAATCAACAATTTTTACATAATCTAAATCTTTTTAGAGGTTATAATTTTTCAAAGTGGTCATTTTGTAATGTGAAACAGCTTCTAAGTTTTTTGCTATTTCTTGACTACGCTTATGATAGAATAAACCACGTTCTACTAATTTGCCTATTCTTGTATTATATAAAAAGGTTGTTTCTTCAATAATTTCTTCTTTGGTGTAATTACTTCTTTGGCGAAAATCAATCATTCTTGCTATATTGTAAGATGCGAGTAAATCGGCTTCACGAGTAATGTGATAGGAACGTTGATAAATGCTATTATTAATCCAAGATGGATAAACTATCTTTTCATCAACAAAAGTTTTACTATATGACATTGTTGTAATGATATCAATGATTGCTTTGATTTCTCTAGTTGAAGGATGATTTTGTTTCAAGTGTCCTTCAATGCTCTTAAGATTATTTTCCAGTTTATACTTTCTGTCACACATATCGTGGAGTATGGTAGTATACACCGCATTGCGGTGTATACTTGTACAGTTAACTTGGAGCGCAAACCTGGCAACCACCGGCTAACCTGGCAACACGTTGATAAATATCCCCGTGCACGGGGTTATTTATACATGCAAAAGAACAAAATTGTACATCTATGTACAATTTTGTCTGGTGCTGCGCACCCTGACAAGTATCCCTTCCGTTGAAGGGATACTTGTACAATACGCCTCGACAACGATCCCCGACATGTCGGGGATCGTTGTCCAAGTTAATTGTTCTTTAGTTAAAGGCATTGAAAATAACGCCTATTGAAAATAGGCGTTATTTTCAATAAATTAAATTAAAAACAAATTAAATTATGGTGATGACGGTAGTTTATTTGTTTTTGATGCTCCAATGATTAACATTTTTATTTCTCAAGAATTTCAGTCTTCTGAAATAAAAATAAATGGATACGTTTTTTTTTGTGATTTTCGTCATTTGATTTTTAATTTCAGTATTCGATAATGGCATCTCTCAAGTTTGTTCAAGGCATGTTGAAAAATAATCATAAAACAGTGGGTTTGTATTTTGAAGCTGGGTCCTGAACTGTTCGTACATAGCCCGGTTCTCCCTCACCTTGTCGGGCGATGGCAGGATGACCGCGAGCTGTTCGGCGGGAACGTTATGAAGGTTCGGGTGTTTGAGCAATGAATAGTACATCTGCCAGTCTTTTCGTTTTTCGTTCGATGGGGTTCTTTCCATCTCATTTTTTTTTATACGTGCGCGGAGACGGGCGCGAAGCTCATCTCGTGATATCCCTTCTGAGAATTCAATCTGGAACCCTTGGATCGACGGTTCCGGTGAGACGGACACTTCTTTATATTTGGTGTGGATTTCCTCCGGGAGTATACGGAAAATCTCACGGTAGTTTTTCTTTTCCTCATTGTAGTGTTCTCGGAACCACGTCTTTATTTTTTTCTTCTGGTGCTGGCTAAGGATCGCCATAGGGTCCTTGATAAGAAAGTTCATCTTTACTCTAGTGAATGACGTCTTTAAGCAAAATTCAACTTCAAGCGTGTCCTATACATTAGCGTGAAAAAGTGAATAACACGATAAATTTATCGGTTAATGATTATAATCTTATCATATCAGGGTGATATATCGGGGACGCGTGGTCCCACCACTAAAAATTGATAAAATTGGTACATTTATGCTCTCCAACGTATGATGTTCTCGAGATATCAAGGGAAGATATTTTTATTTGCAAAAAAAACTGATGAGTTTTTCTTGTTTCACAGGTTTTCTACCAATCAATCATAATCAACAATGGAGTACCCTTGCAATATCTGCACCAAGCCGTTCAAGACCGAGCGTGGGATGAAGTTGCATCGCACCAAGATGCACAAGCACAACAACACCGTTGTTGCGTCGGTTGTCGCCACGCCCGCCGAGCCTGTTGTTGCGTCCCACCTTGTGGAGACATCAACCGACAGTATGATCAAGAACTTGTTGCTTTTCATGACGCAAGACCGTGAACGCGACGAGAAGAGGCGTCAGGAGGAGCGTGAGCGGGAACGCCTCCGTGAGGAACGCGACGAGAAGAGGCGTCAGGAGGAGCGTGAGCGGGAACGCCTCCGTGAGGAACAGGAGGAGAAGAGGCGTCAGGAGGAGCGTGAGCGGGAACGCCTCCGTGAGGAACAGGAGGAGAAGAGGCGTCAGGAGGAGCGTGAGCGGGAACGCCTCCGTGAGGAACGGGAGGAGAAGAGGCGTCAGGAGGAGCGTGAGCGGGAACGCCTCCGTGAGGAACAGGAGGAGAAGAGGCGTCAGGAACGTCAGGTTCAGTACGAGCTGGAGGAGAAGAGGCGTCAGGAGGATGATAAGAAGCGTCGAGAGGAGCACGAGAATCGGATGCATGCGATCAGGGAAAACGGACGGCTCAACCTGGAGACCGAAAAGGAGAAAACCCGTCGTATGATTGAGTATTGTCGTGCACAGGAAAAGGCCATCGACGAGTGGAAGGAGGCCCGGATGAAGGAGCTCGAGCAACGCGACCGGTATCTCGACGAGGTGGAGGCCAACCGCCGTCGCTACGACCAGTACAACCGGAGAGTGTCCACGTGCGACAAGTCTCTCCATGGGAGGGACGAGCTTGTCATCTACGGAACCTCGGGACGTCCTCTCTTCAAGAAGACGGAACTTGTGGCGTACTGCAACGGCTACATATGGGAGGACCCACCTGTTGGATTTGAACCGGTCCGTGAAGCAATGGAGACCGTCATTGATTCAATGTCCTTCCAAGACACGTTCATGGAACCCCTGTCTGACTATCGTGGGACGATCCCTGCCATGAGCAAGGATAACTTTGTCGAGGTTGCCGCGTGGGAGATGGTTGCCGAGGACATTGGAGAGATGTTGGGACTGTCGAACAAGGAAGTTGAGTTCAAGGTGTTTGACATGTATTCGACACTCCCGTATTCATCGGTCGCCTCGGATTGGAAAGACCACCGCGAGACCATGATGTCCGTCTATCGTCAGCCGGTGACCACAGAAGCACACGAGATGGCCTTTGAAAAGAAGGTCAGCCAGATCCCGGTGGCGGGAGTGGCTTCATCGACCATTTTTGTGGAACAGGATTGCCGCGCACTTGTTACCGCTCCTACAATGGTGATCACGTCTGATACTATTCTGGAGAACACCGACGACTATTCTTTCAAACCGTCGTATTCTCTGAAGAAGGAAGACGTTGTCGGAGGAGCTGACGAAACCGTCTCATCAACAAAGTATCGTCTGCAACGTCAACGACACCTACTCGATGTTTTGACCGATTTTGTGCAAAAGAACCCTACCCACAAACGATGGGTCGTACGTGGGTGGATCATTATGGTTGCCCGGTTGTACGTGATTTTGGACCGATTGCACAAAACGGGGTATTATGCACCGGACGCGATGGAACGATATCAACAAGACACGCTCTTCAAGGTGCGCAACCAGAACATTGTCCCCGAATCGCGGCGTGTCTTCCAACGGAGACATTTTTACGGACAAGACACCAGGAAGTGTCAGATGTGTAATAAGGAACTCCATCGCGATGGTCCCGAATGGGAAAGGGCACACATTGTCCCATCTCGTAAGAGAAAACTCGGGTCGGATGGTCCACACAATTTCTTGGTCTGCTGTCGTGCCTGTAATTATCATACGGGCGATGTCGATCCTCATCTTCTTGACGGTTTTGACTACAAGCAAAACCGCGACAAGTCTGTACAGAGTTTTTCTCACATAGCCAAAAATACCCGATAAAAGACCTAATATTTGCCAAAAAAATATTTTAAATTAAAAATGGACTGTAAAGATATTATAACATACCGTAGACGCAATAAATTAATTTGTACACAAATTAATTTATTGCGTCTACGGTATGTCCTGGATTCATGCATACTCACTGAACATCAAAAACCAGAACAAGCAACGTGTGGACATGCGATCGCAGGGATTACATGTGATAAAAATCAATATATCTTTAATGGGTGGAGGCTCGGTCGGAAAACCTCGTGCCCGCTTCAAAGATTTGATTGGAAAACATCCGACCAAAATTTTTCATTGTCAAATACTGTGTGTCCCGTCCAAAAACCCATCAAGAATAGACTGACATTCAATTTCCAAAAAGGTACCAGGGTATGCATCTATGTCCGTTCCACACCTGTTTTTAAGCCCTCGGAAATACTCGCAATCAACAATAACATGTGTGGGGTATTACAACCCGAACACGATAAAGTATGCGATCCCCGAAACAAAAAATATGTTTTCAAAAATAGTGTCAACGGTGCACACATCTTGAATTGTATCCAAGAGCTAACATATCCTTGACCACCATTCTTTGGCAATAGACAAAAATGTGGGACGTCCCACATTTTTGTACAACACTGAACAAGGTTGCATACTTTTGTACTCCATCGTGTAACGGCATGTTTATTATGATTTGGAATTGATAGGTTCCCACCCGCGGACCGGTCCAAAATTTTTGTAGTATTTCCCCGCAAGAGAAATAAATACATCCATCCATTCCCATATAATCTCACGGTCCTTGTCATCCAACTGTTCGGATAACCAGAGCTGTTTGAAGTGGTTCACTTTGTCGGTCGCGACTGATGCTCCCGTATATAAGAGTGTGTTGTGAAGAAAAAATTTTTCATCTCGTGTGGTGACCTGCTCTTTGAGAGGGAGCAGGTCCCGTATAAACCTCCCAATGACATCAGCCATTGGGATCTGGTCCTTGATAAATATCCGGATAATAACAAAATCTCCTTCTTGGGGGAACTGATCAATAAGTTCATCTAAAAATGTCACGAGTTGGTTTCTAAACTCCATCATGATTTGAAGCTTCCGATCTTCCATGATTTTTTTTTTAATCTCCCACGGCTTTAAATACATTTATAGTATCAACGGTGCCATTGGTTTAATAGAAAAATAAATGTGCTAAAAATGCTTGAATTTATACAATCGGTATACCTATTAACACTGAAAGGAAAGGATGTTCCTATGTTAAAAAAAAAATATTCAGACATGTTTGGCGACGACCGCCTTCATATCTTGGAGGCGGAAGGGACCCCAAAGAATTCCAATAGTGGGAACCTCACTACCGGATTTTTCAAGATCCTTCGACACGATGCCGTTGATGACACCGCGTTGGATATTACACGGAACCATCTCCACATGATCAAGGAGATGTATACAAAGGGAGTGGCGACGTGTCTGTTTCTAGAGGACGACGCGGAATTTGAAGAATTCCCAATACACGCACAGATTTCTGTTCGCGATTGGATGAAGCGATCACACTGGGATATTTTTTATCTGGGATACTGTCCGTGGCCCATTCTTTTTTCACTCTTGACCACCCGTCGTATCGTCAGGGTATATACACCATTAACCACACATGCGTATATTCTGAGCAGGAGTGGGATGGAGAAAGTTCTGGAGTACACAAAAAAAAATGGCACTCATACTCTACACATTGATAAATTATTTTCAAAGATCCCATCTTTTCGACGTTTTGCATTGTTCCCAATGGTGAGTTTTCAAAACCAGGATCCGGCTCTGTACACAAAAGCCTGTGACTACCTGGGGGTGCGTTTTTCTTTCAAGACGCTTTCTCGTATTTTAGAACGGGTATCGGTTCTCATTCCCTTTTTACTGATTTTTTGTATCTGTTTTCTATGTTGGAGATTACTACCTACACATGGAAAGTGACGCTTCGGTACGTTATTTTTAAAAAATTGAAGGTGCGATAAAAATATCGCAAATACAACATATGCTCCGCATTCGCTTTGTTTATAAAAAAAAGGACTTTTTTTTATACATCTTGATCTTTTCTGCATCCACAGATAATTGATAACTATCGGGGATGGTTGTACGGACGCGAACGGTCTCCTCAATCATCTTGTCGAAGTGCGAGGTGCACGTGCCTGAAGAGATTGTCAGACACGTCCATTCATTCGTTATGTGGGACGTGTGCACAATGGAGTTTGCTCGGCATCTGTCGTCAAAAGTTTGTCAAAGAAAAATACGAGAGTTTATTCACGCGTGTATGAGCAGGAAAAACGGTTTTCATAAACAGGAGATTTTTGATTCTGAAAACGAACACTGGGCATTTGGTGACGGCGATGAGGTTATCCTTCAGGCGATAAATTGTTCGCGGTGTGGAAAATACATCCATGCTCACACGAAAGGCCTCCCAGGAGCAGTGAAGTGTCAATGTTGAGCACCTTTTGTGCACACCACATTGTTATTGATTTATCTTTTGAAGAACGATAAATCTACACATACTGCAATATTTCTTCAAGACAGATATATGCGTCAATGCTTGTCTTGGATCTTAATGGTGACCTGGCGTTCCGTCCCAACCGGGACGATAGAAACAGTCCCTTTGTTGCACAGGTATTTTCCAGATATGGAGCTGATGGTCATACGGAACGGCTTTGTGAGAATGTCCGCGCTTGCGATAAAAATATAATCGCTCGTGACGACGATCGGGGGATCATTGAGAAAAAAAGAAAATTCATAGGTGTTTAGGTTCTGGTCCGTGTCGTCAACAACATTTGTGATACTTAATTTTAATGATCCCTGGCGTTCGGTTGTCCCGGGGGCATACAATGGAAAGGTCACAAAAATAATATTTGAAACCTTGGATGACGAGGGATCGGCATTGCTCACCTGTGTCTGGTACCGTTCGATAAGTGGGTCGTTGACAGCATAGACAACATTGAATACTGGCATTCTTCCTATCTATCATCAAGATTTCAAAAAATTGAAGATTTTTACACAGCCACATAAGCTTTCTGAAAGTTCAAGTAGCACACCCCGTCTTTCTTGTTGTTCCCACATATGGGTTTCCCCAATGTGTACGCCGGGATCTCTTGTGATTGATCCTGTCCCTGAGTATATTGTTTGTTTTCTTGGTTTTCGGGGTGGGCGGTAATGCTCTGATAATTCTCTTTTGTCCCGTCAATAAATGACGTCTTTTGTATCTTTTCATAAATCGTAATAATGAAATTCTTGATATGCTCAATCTCGTGTGCGCCGTCGTAGCGTACATATGGCATGCCATTCACGTACAGGATAACATCCGGTACATACGTGATTGGTGCCACGGTGCTTTTTGATTTTTCAACAATCGACATGTGTCTGTTCACATTCACCATTGCAAATGTACATCCATTGACATAGTTTGGCAACTGCTTGAATTTATTAATCAGATTATCACAATACGGGCATTCTTTTGAATAGAATAAAACAAGGGTCAGACCCTTGGGGTCATACGTTAGAGTTAAAAGGAGGCCCTGGTCTCCCTGTCGTAATTGGAAATCATCAATTCCTAAAAAAAGGATCCCACTCATTTTTACTTTTTTACATTACTGACATGGTTTTGTTTAAATGTGTTTTATGTTTTTACAGAAATGCTCGCCGTTTTGGAAGACCCCTTTGTTGTGGACGACACGACCTATCCAACATTTTTTCATGCCGTGTATGAGAGTTTATTGACAACAAAGGACGCGCGTCAGCGCGTGCGTTCTCTACATCTCCTCTCCGATATAAGAGCCGTTATGGATGCAGAATTTGACCGTGAACAAAAACAACGCATGAAAGAAGCGGTGTATGATGCGTACACACGTATACTACAAAACACGGCGTGGACACTACCCACGAGTAGTATTTCATTGAAAGAACCACACCAGGTCAAGATGTCGAGATACACACTATGTTGGGGGAGAGATGCCCCAGGGTACGGTTGGGATATCATCGGGTGTGCACTGACTGGCACTCCACGGTGCGATGACAAGACACTCTATATGATCTATCGTGTGGCAAGAGCGCTTCATCAGCGAATGTTGCAAGGTGATCGCCTGGCATCTTTTACTGGGAAAACGGTGGTGGAGCTTTTTTCTGAATTTTTTCAAGACCCGGATGACCAAGGCTTGGGATCATTTGTTCGGAAATGGAGACAGGGTCGAACGGATGACTACCATGTCATTCTTCAGGAAGAACTTTTATACCCCGCTAGTCTTGTGCACCTCGTGAAAAGATATTTTGCTCCGACTATAAATAACCATTTTCAAGATTGTATAGACCAGGAATTATTGAGAGCCGTTCAACACGTGTATTGCTTGTACAATGACAAAAATCCTGTTTTTCAAATTTCTCTTACACAAAAAATACGACATAATCTCCGGGTTTTATTGAAACAAAACAAGCTCCCGTTGGACAAACTTGTGCTGGAGAAGGTCCAACTATGGACATCCTTGATATGGAGCCAAGACGAAATCAGTGATGCCATGCGGTTCATACCGAAAAGGTCCATGTCCCGTGATGTTTTGGTCGTGTCGGCGCATGGTCATCCCTTTTTATCTCCTCTGACACCGACACGTTCATTGACTGATGGGGATTTTGTATTTCAACATGTTTTTGAATATGTATATTACCGACTTTTGCGACCATTCCTTTCTCACGATGAAGCTTTTCGTCGTGTACGACAAATTACAAACTGGAGATCAGACGAACGAGACAAAATGCTCAATGCCGTGTTGTGTCAACACGTGAAGCAAAAAACACAAGAGTTGTTTTCATTATGGCTCTCGCAGGACCCGCTCAGAAAATGGGCCGTGCTCACATCTTGTGATGGGATGCATCTATACTGGGATGACGTCATACTCAAAACAACCCTTGACGACCTCGTCAAAACATGTCGTCATGATATTGCGGAGTCCATCACACAGATTGTCAAACAACACCGGGGAAAAGTATCACTCCGAAATTTCCTCGAGGCACAAGTTTCTTTGCACAAATAAACAAAAATACCGTTATTGTCACAAGTGGAACCATGTTTATTCCATACATTCATTTATATATAAATGAATGTATGGAATATCGGTACAATACATGTTTCCTAAAAATGAAAACCAAGAAATAAAGGTTCCTCGAAATAAAGAAATGAATGAAATACGGGAATTGTTTATTTCGTTTTACCCGGATACGTATTCACAACATGATCAAAATGTGTCACCATCCCTTGAATTGTTTCCGCTTCACAAATGGGATCTCTATCTACGTCTGTTGGCGGCTTTTCGCCATGGATATTTGGGAATACGCTACGACGATCAACACGACCTCGAGAAAATTCAGGACCGTCTCGACAGAATATTTTGTTGCTTACCCCCAAAGACCATCTGTTGCCGCTTGATGTCAAACGGTGTTGTCATTTATCCTCACCCCATGTCTTTCCAGATTGGTTCCAATAACTACCCGTGGCCGTGGTCTTTTGAACGAAACGGTGTCCGGTACGCGGACTTTTCTTTCAAATCACAAGACTGGTTTGGACGACGCCAACGTCTCATGGCATCACTACGAAAAAAGAATAAAAAAATACCAAGTCTTTATCATATGATACTCCTCTCGTGTACAACACGAGAATATAAATGGTTTCGTTTTCACATTGTACCGTAGATGCGATACATTACTTCATTTATTCAACTTTAAAATACAAATGGTTTCGTTTTCACATTGTACCGTAGATGCGATACATTCATTCATTTTTATAAAAATGAATGAATGTATCGCATCTATGATAACCATTATCGGCATTCATTCATTTATTCAACTTTAAAATACAAGAGATACATCTTTTTCAAGATCCGTGCTTGACGAAAAAGGTTCGGTTCTCATCAACACGTGTAGAATGCGTTTTTTCAGTTCATCAGGATCGTCAATGTATGATGATACACGGACAGGGCTACAGGTACCTCCATTATCATCATCTTTATTTTTTTCAATCTTAAACTCTTGTGTCTTACTACCATTCCGCGACAAGGAGAGAAAATCAACCAATGTTTTTTTTGTTTTACCGTGTTGTGTTTGACAAAAGCCCTCGACGTGTGTCGCTTCGTCGAGTAATTGTTGTTTTGTCATTTTTAATAATATGGATTTGTTTTTACGGGGGGCAGGGTTATTGTCAGGTGAAGATGGGACATGCACATTATGTTGACGAATGAATGCGATCAAAACATCTTTTGTTTGACGAGCCATGCTCTTTTTGAAAGAGCCGTGTTTCTCGGCAATCGCGACAAGGTCTTTTTTCTTCATGGTGTGCAGCGGGTCGTTGTCTTTGACAGGTACTATCAAAGAAGGATCTGTCGGGTTCATAAGTAGTTGAAGAATATGTTTTTTTGATTGACGAGAAAATGATTTTTTAAATCCAGCAAGTGTTGTACGGCATCTTTCCAACAATTCGTCTTTCGACATATTGCGGTACTCCCACTCGAGAGCCGTCTTGCATGAAAACAAGAGTTCTTGTTTTTTCTTTGACAAGGCGACGAGGTCTTTCTCAGAAAGACCCAGATTTCGCGCGTGTTTTTCCATCATGAGATTGAATATTTGTGTGTATGGAAAAATTATTCTTCACTTTTAAGTAAAATGTCCGCGTGCAAAGACATTCGAAACAGCCATCTCTATCAATCATTTATCCATTTAATGAACGACCTGAGCGTGCGTACCGAGATTATCAGGTATCATCTGTCAAAAACACGAAAAACAAAAGACTACGCGTGGCTTGGAACGTGGGTCGTTCGTGAGCAGAATAAACAACTCGTGTTTGAAGAGATCGATCCTGTTGTGTCAACAAAAAAAAGCACACGTTTAGTGAGCGTCCAAGATCAGCCGGATCCTACGAAGCGGTTGAACCGAGCTGACCGGACGCTTTCCGTCCACGACCTCGTTCGTCAAAAAGCATCGTCATTCTCACGAGGTCCACGATACGTCATGTTTACCGTATGTATATTGTACGACATTCATCTTGTTCATTACGTCTCTTTTATGTATGACGCACAAAAGAAAGAACTGACCAGTTTTGACCCCGGTGTCGAACTCTATCATCACGGGCAAAAGACAATTGTGCCGTTGGTCCAACAGGCATTTGAGAAAGCACACCTGATCGCTCCTTCTCATCACAAGATATTCGGGGCGTGCCACAGGTTCGGGTTCAAAAATAAAAAAATGGGGGTGCAATTTAACGGGAATATAAAGGGACGTCTTCCTGCTGATGCGTTTTGTCAATCGTGGACAATCTTTTTCTTTGTGAGGTTACTACATTCATCAGAGAAGGACCCAAAAACGTTCTTGTACCATTGGTGTAATATACATCCATACGACAGAGAACCATTCATTACGAGTTTTTTTATTCTTCCTGTACTGACGTACTTTCCAAAAGTATCCAAAAAATACGAGGATATGGTCCAACAACGAGACGCCATCCAACTGTTGTTTGCCCCGATAGAGGAATGTTTTTTCCACAACGGGACACGAAAGCATTCAACCTAAAAGGCGCGTACTTTTGGATAATACTGACCCATGACCCGTGCACATCGTTGCGACGATGCCCCGTTTTCTTCCAGAGCAAGACGTGATAGACCGTTATTATCGGTACGGACCTCACGATACACAAGGACCGGAGCCAAGGTCTCGGCACGCCACAACAAGAGGTGGTCTCCGGGCGAATACCCAAATTTTTCAGCATCTTGACGTGAATACGCAACCCATATCCTGTAAAAACGATCGAGCAATGTAAAACCAATGCTTTCGTCTGTTTGTGTCGTATCAAGATTGCACGCCATGAAACTGATATATCGCCTTGAAAATTCTCGTCCGATATTTTCAGGGAGCACGCCGTCGATCTGTAAAACTCTGTTGCGACGGGGAAAGACAACCAGATACACCGCATTGGTATTGACAAAAAAATGTTGTATTTTTGAACGCGGTGGCAAAAAAAACGAATGCCCGACAAACGGGTGTGTGTGTTTCGTGGACAGGCTTTTCAAAAGAATGCGTTGGATCGATTGTGTTTCTTGAACAATTGATGAGATGTTGGGCTGGGACAAACGGCACCACGTTCCTTTGTCGAGGATATACAACGATGGGAGCATCTGAACGTTCAAAGACTTACTTGGGTGTCGCGTGTACAACCGCAAGACGATACTATATGACCAGGTATTGGGTTTTTTAATATCTCTTCCAATAAGGATAACGTACTGATTCTTTTTATCACATACGATCTGGTCATCAAAGAGAGAACCAACGGGTAAACCGAGAGTATCATAGGTCGTTATTGATGTGTATAAAACATCCGGACCTGATGGAAGAGTGCCGACCAACCTCACACCATCGTGAAACGAAAAAGACGACACAAAGTACTGTACCGATGCATCAGGGAATGCAACGTTTAATAATTCAGGCATCTTTGATACGATACACCATCCACGGTGTCGATATTTTTGATACATTCTCCAAAAAAATAATCGTGTGGCAAGTTGTTGAAACATTATTTATTTTACTCTATAAAAAGAGTTTTTAGATGCTGTTGACGGAGACAAGATGAAAATTGAAACACGATGCCATTTATCAAAAAAGAAAAGCAAAGCAGATAACGAACGATGCGCTGTTTACGATGTGGTATAAAAAAGATCTGGGCTCGATGCATGACATGTAAGCGTTTGGTGTGTCAAGCATGCGAACAACGTGTTTTGGGAGTATGCAAGTCATGTTGTAAAACAGCGGAACAGCCGTAAGGTATGTATACATTGAGCATTTGTACAAAAGGTAATTACAAGTAACTACCGTAGATGCGATAAATTAATTTATCGCATCTACAGTAAATAATGCCATGTGTAGTCTGTGATATTGGAATATTCTGGGCTCGGTGCATAAAATGTCAGCGCCTGCTGTGCCACGCGTGCGAAAGACGTGTGGCGGAAGTGTGCTTGTCATGCCGTGGACAAGCAGAACAGCCATAAGATAAGAAGATGACTTGCAGGCAGGTGCTTATCCATCGTAACCCGTAAAGTATGATGAAAATTGGGACGGGATGCTACACACACAGTCTCCTCGATAGTCATAAACAACAATGTACTCTTTGTTTTCATGACGTACGGCGTAGATGTTCCCTTTGCCCGTTCCCGGGTCATACGCGTCTTGGTCCCAAACACCAATCTTGATATATGGTTTTGACGCCGCCGCCCAAAGTCCCGATAGCACAGACGATCCTTGTTGATCGGGTTCGGGATACCGCTTAAAATACAAACGTGAGGCGATTTTACCAAGCTCGATCAAAACCGGGAGAGGGATCTCGGACGACCTATGGATGCAATCTCTAAAGAGGTGTTCTTTTGTCAACCGCCGTTTTTCCTTTGTGACATCGCGGCGAATGACGTGTTTTCTTTGTGTTCCGTTCACACTCCCAAGAGAAAACGGAGGAAGCGCCGTGATTGGGCTCCCTTGTTGCCTACGTCGCACGCGATCAGATACATACGCCTTGTGTGCGATATCGACAAGTGGCTTTACCATTTTTATGTTGAGCACATTTTTTTTATTTAAAATCTACACGTTTGGACAGTTTCGAATACAATCGATAGAACCCTATACACACAATAATCCCAATAAATGATTGTACACAGCTATAGACGACCCTTGTCGAAAACCCCGTACAGGAACTCATACGATGTGCAAACCCGTACGTCGGATTATTGATGTATTCCATATCCAAAGAATACTGGATGTGTGTGAAAAGGCATTCGGTTGCGATCTGCCATTCCACAAAGATAAATATCGAGAAAAAAAGACTAAAATACAAAAATTGAACGTTTTGTACAATTAAAAGTCCATAAACAAGTAATATCCATGTCATGAAATGAAGTGTATCAATGAACCGTGAGAGAGTAAGGTTGACATTCATTTTGATATACTGATGAAAACATTTTTTTTTCATTTGCAGAATGGACCTTCCGCCACTTCTGGATGAAGTTCAAAAGGTGCCAACACTACATGCTCGCCAACATATGTTGAAAGAAAAAGGGTTCAAACACTGCACAAAGACCGTTCGCGACATGAAAGTGTTCTTGGACAAGATGCGATGGCCGTACATACTGCCATGGCGTGATGAACAACGTCAGTGTCTTGAGACGTTCAATAGTCCGGACTGGCGTGAACTCGTTGTCCAGGCTATTTTTGGTGGTGGAAAGACAACGATGATGCTCGCAATGGTCCAACACCTCCTTCTCACCGCCAAGGTCGATGCACACGAGATCCAGATATGTGCGTTTAACGTATGTATCAAGAACGAAATCAAAAAAAAACTGTCCTTTATGAAAAAAAAGGTGCATATCCAGACATTTGATAGTATCATCTATCACCTGTGCAGTGAGTTGGAGCACCCAAACCTTCGTTCTCTTGATTTTGTCGGCAAGAGAAAGTTTGTCCAACAGCACCTGTGCAGGATCGAACAGGACACAAACATACGGTTTGTTTTTGTTGACGAGGCGCAAGACCTTGAAAAGGTATCGTATAATATTTTTTGTCGTCGTTTCCCGAATGCTCAAAAAATATTCGTTGGAGACGTTTTCCAGAGCATCCAGAAAGAACCACGGGAGAGCATGCTGTGGTACATGTTGCGACGCCCCCAACAACCAGACATAAAAACCTTTGTCATGACCGATACCCCACGTGTTCCTCAACCCATTCTCAATGAAATGAAAGAAGCGTTATCAGATTTTTACCCGGAATTCAAACAGACCATCTCACAGTGGACTTCAAGTAATACTTGTGGGCATGATACCGCGATCCAGTGGCATCCTTTCCAGACATATCGTCAGGTCTACGATGAGATGCTCGCATTTATTCGCGACAAGGGTGTTGAAAACGTCATGGTCTTGACGTTTAGCAGCGCGGTCACGGTCCGCGGCGTTCTTGGTGATGTTTCTCGTGTCCGACAATTCCTTGTCAAGAATGACATCCAGGTCAACACAAACCACAAAATGATGAAGGACGGATGCGTGTTCTTGTCAACAGCCAATAGTTCAAAGGGTTTGGAACGGGACCACGTTTTTGGGTTCTTGACGTTTCCTCTTGAGCTGGCGTTTGCAAATTTTTCAGATGACCTTGTCGTCAATCTGACAACGGTTGCGCTTTCTCGCTGTAAAAAAAGTGTGCGCATGTATATTCCGAGTTTCGGCGATCGTTTTAGCAAGGTGTTGAAACTGTACACAAGGTGTCCATCACCCGTGCTCACTTCAAAACGTCCAACCGTGTCCACAAAAACATTGACCGACCATGTCTTTGACGACAAGCGCACAGACAAGAGAGCCATGCTAGAAACCGAACACGCCATGACCGAGGCGCTCAGGCTGTCGATCCTGTCGTTTTCTACCCGTGCGACACTCAAATCGTTCACCAAAAAATACCGTTCCGTCTCGCTCCCTCTCGATACCGTTCGTTCTGTCCGCGTCACTGAAGAAGATTGTGCCTTTTCGGGGGTTGTGTTTGAGACCCTTGTGCTTGGGTCGTGGAAAAATAGTTGGCCCGACAATGCGGCCATCAGCGGGTTGTTCCAACATCATGATATTTTTCAGTCTTTCCAAGGACATATCTTGTCTCTACGAAATGCTTTCGTCGCGTTCCGGAACAGGAACGCGCGGTTCAATGTGTTGCCGACGCGTGTGCAGGTACAAGGTGCGTGTTTGTATGCCGAACTGCATCTTGCGTGTTTTCAAAAGATCTTGTGGAGACGAAACAGTCCACTCGTCGACCGTATAACCCATCATTGGAGGAACATCAAACCACACCTCGGGGTCTTTCGTCCATCAAACGAGAGGATGGGGGAGCTCAAGGTTCAGCACAATCTCGCGTTCCCGTTTTTGAATGGCATCGCTGATGCAGTTCTCCTGCCACCAAAAAATTCAAATAATCTCGTCGAGGTTTTTGAGATCAAAGCGTCAAAATCTCCGGATTGGCAGGAACACGCGTTTATTCAATCTATTCTGTACGGCATCGCACTGGGAAAGACACTGTTTAGGGTCCATCTCATCAATGTGTTTCATAAGGAGGCCCAGTCGTTTGTCGTCAATTTTGGAAAAGATTTCTTCAGGGTCAGAGAAATGGTCTTGGGTGATGTGAGGGAGTGGAACCTTCATTGTTTCTTGTCCAAAAATGTCACACATCACGTGATCGAAAAAAAAACCATGAATATCCAAAACGCATTTTTTCTTGACGGGATTGAAAATAAGACCACAAATGACGAATACCCACAGTTTGTCCTCGTCGAGATAACAAGCCCGACAAAGACATACCGGCACCAAATAGAAAATATTCAAGAACAACTCCCACGCATTGTCTTGGATTTCAATATCCAAAAAATCATCGTTGGGAGGAACCTTTCACAAAAATTCTTGTCAACGTTGTGTCCCGACCTGTCTCATCTGTTTCGCCATCTCAGCTACCAAAAGGATGAACCGTCATGGCAACGGTACCTTGAGAAAATCGGATGGTTTCAACATGAATTCAATCCTGAACAAAAAAAAACATACCTGACGTGGGACAACCCACAATCAACATTCATGGTCCAATGGGCACACCTGTGTTGTTTGTACAATTTTTCAAACTAGAAACTCTTGATTATACCATTTCTTGAACAGCTTTCTGTAGTCCTCTGCGTTTGCAGACCTCAAATCAGTAAACGGCATTTTACCGTAGATGCGATAATTAAATGACTTTAATTATCGCATCTACGGTACGTCATCAATGAAAAACAAGTTAAGAAATAACTTCACTGATAAAAAAAAGTGAAAACTTTTTCAATAATAAATGAGTGGGGAACAGATGAATGAATGTAATGTCTGTATCGTCGTATCAAATAAACCCTTGATTGAATGCTCGCAGTGTCAATACAAAAGCTGTGTCACCTGTACACAAAAATATTTACTGCAATCTCATTATGATGCTCATTGTATGAATTGCCGCAACCATTGGGGACGAAAATTTATCGCATCGTATTTCCCGAAATCGTTCCTCCGTTGTGATTATAAAAATCATCGTGCCAAGGTATTATTTGAACGGGAAAAATCTCTTTTCTTGGAGACGATGCCCCTTATTGATGAAGACATTCGTCGTGAGCAGTTATGTAAAAAGATTGCTGAACTGGAGCAGAAAAAGAAAGATATAGAGGACGAGATCTATACTTTACGACAGGGTTTCCGGAGAAAGAGCACAGCCGTTCAATCGTTGTTTGTACGTCCGTGCGTCGCGCCAGAGTGTAGAGGATACATTCATGAAAAAACAGGGGAATGTGGGTTGTGTCACGCGGTGACATGTTTGTTGTGCAATATTTTACGAGACGTTGACACCGAGCATACGTGCCAAGATGAAAATATCGCGACGTGGAATGAGATCCGAAAGACAAGCAAGCCATGTCCATCGTGTCATGTCCGCATCCACAGGGTTTCAGGTTGTAACCAGATGTGGTGTCCACAGTGCCACACCGCATTTCACTATTCAACGGGGCAGATCGAAAAGGGGGTTATTCACAATCCACATTACATTGAATACGTACGCGCCCACGGGTCACAGCTTTTACCGAATGAAAATAACGGATGTCAAAATAATCATACACAACTCCCATACCTGAACCAATTGATACGGATCAAAAAGGATATCAGCGCTGAATACCCGATATGGCTGGATTTCCATCGGTTCCTTGCTCATATTCATCACATTGAATTGCCCAGGCTACTTCCATTTGTGACAAGAGACCTGGGACAACACACGCTCATGCTTCGAAAACAATTTATGCGTAAACAGATCTCTGAAGAATATTATAAAAAACGGGTCCAAGAACAAGAGAAGAAGCTCTTGAAATATCGTGAATACTCTGATATTTTTCAAACACTCTATACACTTGGGGTGGAATTATTGCGTGGCCTGATTTCAAAACGTTTGGATGCAAAACAGGCGTCCAAAGAAAGACAGATGCTTCGTACGTTTTTTAATGAGGGTATGCAAGATGTAAGTTTTCAATTCCATTCCAAATTAATCCAGGTAAATCAAAATTTTTACTTTATTGAATGATGTATCTCAATATCGGTAATGGAGCAGGGCTTGACCCAGTTATTTTCAGTTATTATAACTACCTTCAATGTAAAGGTGATTTTAAAAACCAGTTCACTGGTTTTTAAAATGTAGTATAAAAAAGAAGCTGAAGATAAAACCAGTTATTTGACGACCAAGCCCTGACATCTATCGTACCTATGGTGACGGGTG
>Ga0194117_10001837_pt1 | contig 23626 bp, 20 predicted proteins | sample TA2MahsurfametaG_FD_160579 | JGI IMG/M metagenome (GOLD analysis project Ga0194117, IMG submission 160579) | Freshwater microbial communities from Lake Tanganyika, Tanzania - TA2015009 Mahale N1 surface | ecosystem: Environmental > Aquatic > Freshwater > Lake | place: Tanzania: Lake Tanganyika...
TTTGGCGTAGGCATTCACCTTGTAGAAAATTTGGGTCACCGCTTGCGGTGTGCCCTGCTCAATTAGTCTTAATATGAAATTCCGTATATCACTTGGTCTGCTTCAAGCCGCTGCCTCGGTTCTGGCCGGGATGGCGCTGCCCGCGACGGCACAAAACGCACCCCCTGCAGTCACTAATGCCCCCGCAAAGTTGCCCTCGGTCCTGGTCACCGGCAAAAAGCCGGCTCCCCCGCAACTGAACCCTACCGATCCGATCGACCTTAATCGAGTAGATGAAACCAGCTCCCGATTAGGCGTCCCACTCCGAGAGGTTCCGGCGTCGGCCTTCGTCCTGGATCCGAACTTCTTCAAAGTCCGTGGTTCACGCACCGCTTTGGAGGCGATTGAGAATGTGGTCGGCATTTCCGGAGTGAACTCACCCGGCAACGGCACGACTTATTCGTCCCGAGGTTTCGCAGGTGACGCGGTCGCGCAGCTGTTCGACGGCGTGAGGATCATCAACCCGGCCATGAGCGCTAGGCCTCTCGATACATTCAACCTCCAGGCCATCGAAATTATCAAAGGGCCGGCAAGTGTGCTGCATGGCGAGGGGAGCGTCGGCGCCACAATCAACTATCTCCCCAAAAACCCATCGCGTGATCGCTTCACCTCGGAAGCTTTAGTCTCCTATGGAAGTTGGAACACGGTCCGTCTCGGGGCTGGTATTGGTGGACCCGTCGGCGATTCTGGCCTTAGCTACCGGGCCGATTTCAGCCGGCAGGCAAGCGACACCTTCCAACGGGGTGGCGGCTATGAGTTGTTTAACTTGAGCAGCGCCCTGCGCTACGACATCTCTGATGCGTTGGCGATCACGCTTTACGCCGAAGCGCTTAAGGACGATATCACCGCTAACTTCGGCGTGCCGCTGGAAAACGGTCGCCTCAATCGCAGCCTTAGTCGCGTAAATTACAATGTCTCAGATGCCGTGATGAGTTCGGAGACATATTGGCTTCGGCTAAAAACCGAATGGACTCCAAATGAAAGTTTCCGCGTCCGGAACCTTACTTACGGGCTAATCGCCGATCGCGACTGGCGGAACGCCGAGGGTTACGATTTTGACCCCGCAGCGGGCACGGTCAGATTCCGCGAACTAGGTCTGTTGAAACACGAGCAGAGTCTCATTGGCAACCGATTCGAGGGTCTCTGGACCAGCGAACTGGCGGGCCGGGAGAACCGTTTTGCTTTCGGTGCCGACCTCAAACGCACCGTGTTTTTTCGACTAGCCGACTTCTCGGGCGGTGGTGGCGTAGTGAACGCCTTCCGACCCCAGGGCATTACCTATCTAGGTGCCGGAGGTCCCGCTACTCCAACCACCCAAGGTGCCGATTACTGCCTGCTCCAATCTGGGCTTTTTTTGGAAGACCAATTCGCAGTGCTCCCCTCGCTTAAGCTCGTCGGAGGCCTTCGCTACGACTACATTTCCAACGAGGCCGAGAACAAGGACAACGCCGCCTTCAATGGCACTCGCGATTTTCATCCCGTGAGCTACCGTGGAGGCCTGGTCTGGGAGCCGATCGTGAACACGACGGTTTATGGTCAATTCGGCACTGCCGCCAACTCCCCCCGATCATTTGTCAACCCGGGCGGCGCGCAAGCCTTCGCGCTTGAGCAATCTCGGCAGTTTGAAATCGGCCTGAAACATTCCTCCTGGAGTAATCGCTTCGAGGCTACGCTGGCCGCCTTCCATCTAGAACGAGACCGGCTTCGCGCTTTTAGGAGTGGTGCCCTTCGGGTCACTGAACCCGCCGGAGAACAAGTCTCACGCGGTGTTGAACTCGAACTTGCTGTCCAACCCGTTGCCGGATGGTGGTTCGGGGGTAACGCCACCGTGATTGACGCAAAGATCAATCGGCCGGGATTTGCAGAAGACGGAACCCGGCCATCCAACGTTCCCCGCATCGCGGCAGGCATGTTCACGCGTTACCAATTCCCCTCTGGAATCGAATTAGGATTCGATGTTCGGCATCTGGGCCAAAGACTTGGCAACGATCCCAGCGGACCCCGTTTCTCGATGGAATCCGCCACGCTCCTTGGCGCTTACGCGGCCTACGATTGGAAACAGTTCCGCTTCTCCATTCGTGGCCGAAATCTCACGGACCGACGTTACCTCTCATGGGCTGAGGATGATTACGGTAATCAAGCCATCGTCGGCGAGCCACTCTCGGCTGAGGTAGCCGTCAGTTTCAAATTCTAAGCTGAGCAATACCTTGAAACGAGGCCTGTTCCAACTCCACCGCTGGCTGGGTGTCGCTCTCGGCGCCGCCTTTGTCCTTTGGTTTGCGTCTGGCTTCGTCATGGTATTCGTCGCTTTCCCCAGCCTGACCTGGGCAGAACGACTTGCTGGTGCTGAGCCTATCGATCTCCGCACCTGCCGCATCACGGCCGGCCAAGCTTGGCTTACTACCGGTCGGTCCGGCACTCCTGAGCGAACGCTCCTGACCACTCTCAATGGCCGCCCGGTCTGGCGTTTCTTCAGCTCCTCACAAGATGGGTGGGCCGTCATCCATGCAGATGACGGCTCACCCGTCCCTCCTCTCACCGCAGACCGCGCCCGCTCACTGGCGCTGGCGTTTGCCCACCAAAGTTCAACGCCCGCCCCACATGACCATGGCCGCGCAGAGCTTGATTTTAAGGAGATCGCAGTGACATCGATTGAACGGGATCAATGGACGGCGCACCCGCGTTTCAACCCGCACCGGCCGCTCTTCCGCGTCCAGTTGCCCGATACCGCTGGAACAGTCCTGCATGTTTCGCCCACCACCGCTGAGGTCGTCCTTGATTCATCTCGTCACGAACGGGCTTGGAACTGGCTGGGCGCCGTGCCGCATTGGATTTATTTCACCGCCATTCGACAAAGCACGCCACTTTGGCGAGCAATTACAATCACGGGCTCGAGCGTTGGCGTTGCGCTTGTTCTCACTGGCCTGATCGCCGGACTTCTCCGGTGGCGCTTCCGCCGTGCAGATCCATACCAAGCCCGCACTCCTTACTCAGGCTGGCGTAAATGGCATCACTTGGCCGGCCTCAGCTTTGGCTGCATCGCCCTAACTTGGATCTTCAGCGGCCTGCTGTCCATGAACCCTGCTTCCTGGTTCGATGGCGAATCTCCCACCACTGCCCAACGAACGGCTTGGCGCGGCGGAAATTGGGACTGGAGTCTTTTCAAGGGAACGCCCGCAATTCTCGCCGACGAACCTCGTCCGCGCATTATCGAGTTGGTTCAGTTCGCCAACCAAAGCTATTTCGTCTGCCATGCCCCCAGTGTTTCGCCCACGCTTCATCCTTGGGATAACTCGCGAGCCCTTTCTGAGCCCCGACTCGATCACACGGCACTTATCGCTCACGCCAAACTTTTGCTTCCTGGACATTCCCTCATCCGCTCCTCCGAGCTCCGGAACCACGACGCCCACTTTTACACACACCTTTGGCGCTCCCCTGCTCCGTTGCCCATGTTTCGCGCCGAGTTCGACGACCCGGCCGGGACTTGGTTTCACCTCGACCCGCACACCGCTCAAATCTTCAACTGCTCCACGGCGAATTCTCGCCTCTATCGCTGGCTCTATCACGGGCTCCATAGTCTCGACTTTCCGTGGTTGCAAGGGCATCCCCGCACCTGGATTGGCACCAAGCTATTCCTTTTGAGCGGAGGCCTTTTCCTGAGTCTCACCGGCACGATCCTCGCCGCCAAGCGACTGTTCCTCACCCAAACGCCAAGCCCGGCTCAACCGAGCAAATCGTCTCTTTGAAAATTTGAACGCAGCCTAAGCGCACGCGTTTAAATTTTGGTGGTCACCGCGTTAGCAGAACAAGGCACCAGAACCTGTTAGCTACCCATGTTCATGGGTTGAATTGCGCACCAAAATCGCTATCTAACGAAAGTATTTAGCCGAAAAATTCTTCCACTGAATTTTGCGATACCCGTCATTCGGTCTTGTTACGCCTTAAGCTAGGTCATGCTTCAACGTCGCGGCGGGCTTCATTTATTTGTCGCCGCACGATTGAATCGTATTGCTTTTGCTGCATTGCTCGCGACAACTTCTAACTTAACCTCCTCAACTAATCGCCGCGTGAAATCAAACCCGTTCCAACGTTTTCTGCTTGGTCGAGCCCACCTGCTCGCGCTTGGCCTCCTCGTTGTCGACGCCTTGCCTGCCGCTGAACCGCTTCGTGTGTGCACCAGCACCACCGACCTCGACAGCCTCGCCCGCATCATCGGCGGTGTGCGGGTGCAGACTTTTTGCTTTAGCAAGGGCAACGAGGATCCTCATGAAATCGAACTCAAACCCAGTTTCGCCAAGGAACTGAACCGCGCCGAACTCTATCTCCAGGTCGGCCAAGGCATCGAAAACGCCTGGCTCGAAAAACTCATTCGAACCGCCAACAACGAAGCGGTGAAGCCCGGCAAGAAGGGCAACTTGAATCTCGGCCGCGCCGTCCGCCCGCTCGAGGGCGAGGCCGGCAAGAACACACCCAACAGCTTCCACGAGGACGGTAATCCGCACTACTTGCTCGACCCGATCGAGGGCCTGCGCGCCGCGCGTGAAATCCGCGACAAACTCAGCGAGCTTCGCCCTGACTGGAAAGCCGAGTTCGCCATAAATCACGACCAGTTCCGCCAGCGCCTAGCCGTCGCACTTGTGGGCGTGGAATGTAAGAGGCGAGACGATGTGGAAAAGCTCGCGGTCGAGTTAGAGAGGCTAAAAGACGCGCGGGCCGTGAAGGAGTTCCTCACGCAACACCAGATTGGCGGCTGGCTCGGCGCGTTTGCGGCGCATCGCGGTCAGTCCATCGTGGGCGATCATGACCTATGGTATTTTTTCGCACGCCGCTTCGGTCTCGAAGTTCTTGGCTACCTCGAACCCAGCCCCGGCGTGCCGCCCACGACCAAGCATGTGCAAGAACTGGTGGGCAAAATGAAGGCGAAGCAGGTGCAGGTGATTCTCAGCGCGCCCTACTTCGAGCAGCGCTTCGTAGAATTTGCCGCGAAGCAGTCGGGTGCGCGCCCGTTACCAATGGCCCACCAGACCGCCGCCCGCGCGGGCACCGACGACTACTTCACGATGCTCAAACACAACGCCGATCAGATGTTGGCCGGGCTGAAAGCCAAGTGACATGAGCACCCGCACGGACCAATTGCTCGCCACGGGTGCCGCCACGCCCGCCAGCGTCAACCTCGGCACCGTGCCACCGTCGACGGCCAGCGAGAAACCCGTCCTCTCCGCCGAGCAGGTCACGCTCGCCTACGGCCGGCGCATCGTGTTGAGCGAGGTTAACCTCGCCATCCAGCGTGGGGAATTTTGGGCCTTCCTTGGCCCCAATGGCGAGGGCAAGAGCACGCTCATCAAAGCGCTACTGGGCGCGATACAGCCAATGCGCGGAAAGATTTTCCTTCGCGCCGACTTCCAGCAACGCACCCGCCTTGCGCTTGTGCCGCAGGAATGTGAGGTCAATCCGAGCGTCCCGACCACCGTGCGCGAGTTCGTTCTTGGCGGCCTGGTGGGCATCAGCCTCAACGGCACTCAGCAGGACGCACGGCTCAGGGGCGTGCTTGACCTCATGACCGTCTCGCATCTGCGTGAGCGCAGCCTGTGGACACTCTCCGGCGGCCAGCGCCAGCGCGCACTCGTGGCCCGCGCGCTAATCCGCGATCCGCTGCTGCTCATCGTGGACGAGCCGACTGCCGGCCTGGACCTCGCCGCCGCCGCGAGCCTGCTGGACGCCATCACCAGCCTGAGCCGGGACAAAGGCATCACCATTGTTTTCGTCACGCACGACTTGGGCATCGCCGCACAACACGCGACACACGCCGCGCTGTTCCGCGGCGGCAAACTGACAGCGGGTCCGCTCAAGGAAGTCTTCACCCCCGCTAATCTCAGCCGCACCTTCGGCGTGCCCGTGGGTGTCCACCACGACGACCACGGCTGTGTGCATGTGGCGGTCGAGCACCCTTCCGCCGCCTCGCCTTCGCCGCAATGATTTCCGAGTTCCTCAATTCCTGGTCCATGTTCGCGCCCTCGTATCTGGCGGCGCTCTTCGGCGGACTGCTGCTGTCCTTCTTAGGCGTCATCGTGGTGGCACGGGCGCAGGTGTTCATCGCCGCGGCCGTGGCGCAGGCCTCGATGCTGGGCATCGCGCTGGATTTGTTGCTCGGCACCGGCCAGCCGGCCGCATTTGCCGTGGCATTCTCGGTGATAGCCGCGCTGGCCACCGGCTCGCGCGCACAACGGGGCGGCACCAGCCACGAGGAAATCACCGCGTGGATTTTCCTCGTGGGCGCGAGCGGGTCCATCCTGCTGCTCGCCAAGCACCCGAACGGCCTCAAGTCCGTGCAGTCCACGATGGCGTCCAGCCTGCTCGGTGCAGCGGCGACGGACGTGATTACGTTTGGCGTACTCGCGGTTTTGGCTGGCGGGCTGGCGCTCGCGCAACGCCGGCAACTCGTGCTCTTCGTGTCCGACCCCGTGATGGCTGCTGCCATCGGAATGCGCGTGGGCGCATGGTCGCTCGGGCTGGCGGTGGCGCTGGGGCTGGGCACAGGGCTGGTCATCCGCTCCTCGGGGCTGCTCTTCACCTTCGGCTGCTTAGTGCTGCCCGCGCTGGTGGCCAAGAACCTGTGCCGCGAGGCGGGGACAATGTTCTTGGTCGCGCCTGGCGTATGCCTTGCCAGCGTGCTTGCTGGATTGATGCTGGCGAATTACCACGACTACCCGCCCGGCCAAGTCATTGTGACCGTGCTCGCCGCCCTACTCGTAGGCGCGTGGGGATGGCGCGAGTTCCGCTTGCGGTTTTCCGCTTGAGCCAAAGTGCGTCACCTCCAGCATTGAGGTGCTAATTGAAGCTGCCAATTTCCACCGAGCCCACTGCGGTATAGAACGTATGCGACCGATTCGCTTTGTAGGCGCTAGCAGATCTTTCGGATTATGGTTCATCTGCTTGCACAGGCTGGACGCGCTGCGGCGCGCCGCCTACTTTTATGGGCAATGAGTCTGGCTTCCCGCCCGTTAGTCATTGCCGGCCGCGAGTTCCGCTCGCGGCTCATCCTTGGCACAGGTAAATTTCCGTCGCCTGAGGCGATGCGCTCCGCGTTAGCCGCCAGTGGCACGGAAATGGTTACGGTGGCGCTGCGACGCGCAGACTTGAGCGGAAACAAGGATCCTTTCGCGAACATCCTCGAGTTTATTGACCCACAGCACTATCTGCTGTTGCCCAACACCAGCGGCGCGATGAACGCCGAGGAAGCTGTCCGCCTTGCACGGCTTGCCGCCGCCGCCGGGTTGCCCAAATGGGTTAAACTTGAGATACATCCCGACCCGCGCTATTTGCTGCCCGATCCCATCGAAACGCTCAAGGCTGCTGAGATCCTAGTGAAAGAGGGCTTCACCGTGCTGCCCTACATCAACGCTGACCCCGTGCTGGCAAAGCGCCTGCAAGAAGTTGGTACGGCTACCGTGATGCCGCTCGGCTCGCCAATTGGCTCAAATCGCGGCCTCCAAACCCGCGACCAAATCCGAATCATTCTCGAGCAAGCCACCGTGCCCGTGGTCATAGACGCGGGCATTGGTGCACCGAGCCATGCGGCGGAGGCGATGGAACTAGGTGCGGACGCTGTACTAGTTAATACGGCCATCGCCGTCGCCCGCGACGCGAACCGGATGGCGATCGCCTTCAAGCAGGCGGTCGAGGCGGGCCGCACAGCTTTTGAGAGCGGCCTTGGTGTGCAGCAGGCCACGGCCAGTGCTACCAGTCCACTGACGGGGTTTTTGGATTGAAACCACGCCCCTCCCCGACAAGCTCTGGCTAATGACGCCGTCTACCATCTCCCTAAACCGCCTCCACGAACTCATCGCCGGCGGAGCTCGGGCGCGTGTCCTCGTTGTTGGCGACGTGATGCTCGATCAGTACATCTGGGGCCACGTCGGACGCATTTCGCCGGAAGCACCCGTCCCGGTGGTTGAGTTTGAGAGAGAAAGCTTCATGCCCGGCGGCGCAGCTAATGTTGCTCGTAACGTTCACACCCTTGGGGGACACACCGAATTGCTCAGCCATGTCGGGCGTGATGAATCTGCCCGCAAACTGAGCAAGTTGCTGACCAAACAAAATATCGCCTGTTCAGGCCTGTTAGCCAGCTCCGCCCGCACTACAAGCATCAAGACCCGCATCATCGCGCACCAGCAACAGATTGTGCGCGTGGACCGCGAGACGCGCGGCGCCGTGGACGAGCGCGACACCAGCCGGCTGCTTGCCGCTATCCAGCACCAGCTTCCCAATACGGACGCTGTGATCGTATGCGACTACGGCAAGGGGGTCGTCACCCAGCCGCTGCTCGATGGCCTGCGGCAGCTTTGTCGCGCACGCGGTATCTGGCTAAGCTTCGACCCCAAACCAGTCCACGACCTGAGCCTCACAGGCCTTTCACTGCTCACGCCCAACCGTAAGGAAGCCTTCGAGTTAGCGGGGGTATCCGACAGTACGCGCACCACCGACCCACTCAAGGATGCTAACCTCAAACGTGTCGCTGAGACGCTCCTAATGGAACTTAACCCCGCCTTGCTGCTTATTACCCTCGGGGATCAAGGGATGCTTCTCTGCCAACGCGGGCGCAAGCCCTTCCACATCCCAACCGTCGCGCGCGAGGTATTCGATGTGTCCGGCGCAGGAGACACGGTGATTGCGTCGTTCACCCTTGCGATCGCGGCGGGGGCATCGCCAGTCGAAGCCGCTATCTTCTCAAACTACGCAGCGGGCGTGGTCGTGGGCAAAGTCGGCACTGCGACCGTCACGCCGGCGGAACTGATCGAGAGCTTCCGTCGTAAAGGCTAATCCGTTTCTAATTGTAAGATTAGAGTTCCGGGTTGTTCCCGGTTGGAACCTGCTTCAAGCTCCAGAGCCGTGGACGAAAAATCCAAACTCAAAACTCCTGAACCGAAATCCTTTCGGGCGGTCTTTCTTGACCGCGACGGGACGATCAACGTGGACAGACACTATCTGAGCGATCCCGCGCAGTTGGAGCTGATTCCCGGCGCGGGGACAGCCTTGCGGCGGCTGCAGGATGCAGGCTTCCTGCTGGTCATCGTCACCAACCAATCCGGCATCGGGCGCGGCTATTACACCGAAGAGGCCATGCATGCAGTCAACCGGCGTCTAATCGCCGAACTGGCCGAGCAGGGCGTGCGGTTGAGGAAAATCTACTACTCACCGGAAGCTCCCGAGCAGCCAAGTATTGGCCGCAAGCCGTCGCCGGCATTTCTTTTCGCCGCCCGCGACGAACTGGGTGTGGACTTGGCGCGTAGCTATATGATCGGTGACAAGGTTATTGACCTCGAGTGCGGCTGGAACGCCGGCGTAAGCCGCAGCCTGCTGGTGCGCACCGGCTACGGCTCGGTAACCGAGCGCCAACACCCGGACAAAATGGAGCGTACGGTGGTAGTTGACGACCTGCCAGCGGCGGCGGAATGGATCTTAGGGCAGCCAGCCTGAAGAACAACTTTGGAGAGTGTCGAGCCGGCAAAACTGCAGAGCCATACTCTAGTCGCGGGCCGACACAGCCTCTACCACGTGCCGTCCACAATCAGCGAAGTGGCAATGCGAGCGCGATCTTCCGCGAGCAACGGGACGGCTTGGCGCTCGGCACTGGCAAGGTCGTTGCCGGCACGTATGCTCGTGCGACCCACCACATCTCGATCGAAAATTACCTTGCCAGTAGTGCGCTCCCTGACGGTGAGCTTTGCGGTCATCGTCAGCGCGTAGTCACGCACGGTGAGCACGTCGGCTGGCTGGAAGCTGACAGCGGAGCGATCAAAGCGAGTGATGATACCCGTGAGAATCACGTCGGACTCCCCGCGCGTGTCGAGTCGATAGGTGCCGTCCTGTTGGAAGCGTTTACGAAGCGCATTATTAAGCGACTCGATGAGGCGCGGTTCAAGGGTCTGGTTTTGAATGTGACCAATCTGGATGCTCTGTTGGCCTGCGGGGAGAGCCCCGGTGGAACCGACGCGGTAGCCGGCGCAACCGGTGAGCAGAGCTTGGGCAACGGCCAGACCTAGGGTAAGGAACGGGCGCAGGGTCATTTCGGTTTGGTGGCCTCGACAGGCGTGGCGTTAGTCGACGGGGCGGCGGCAGTTACGCCAGAGTGCGTGCGCAGGAATTCGATGCGGCGCTTAGCCTCGGCGGCGAGCGAGGAGTCAGGGTCCTTAATAATCACCTCATTGTAATAAACCAACGCACCGCTCCACATCTGGCGCCGCTCGTAAAAGCGGGCGACCTCCATCGCGCCACGCGCCTGCTCACCGCGCAGGCTGTCAATGTTCTTACGCGCCTCAGCCACACGCTTGTCCTCGGGGTAGAGGGCGATGAAGTCGGTAAAGGCGGCGATGGCCTTGGCGGCGATGCCTTGGTCGTATTCGGCGGACCTCGCCTGTTTGAGATGGGTCATCCCGGCCCTGAAGAGCGCGTCAGCGGCTACGCCCTTCTGATCGTGGTATTTATCGGCGGTCTTTTCGTAGGCACGGACGGCGTCAGTAAACTCACCACGCTTTTCCTGCGCGGTGCCGATGTTCATCTGGGCCAGCGGGGCTACGCCGCTATAAGGACCGTTGGCGATGACTTTCTCATACATTTTTGAAGTCTTCTCCATGGAGGGGAAAAGGGGAACAACGCCCCAGAGTTTGAAGCGTTGGCCGCCGAGGTAACGATTGCTGATTTCGAACTGTCGCTTGAGCACTTCCTCGTAGTTTTCAACTTTAGGATATTTTTCGAGCAGGGTCTGATATGCGTTGAAAGCGTCCTCATCCTGCTTGAGCTCTTCAAAGCTGCGGCCAGCGAGAAACTGCGCCTTCGGCGCATAGTCGGAAAGCGGCCACTTCTTGACCGTCTCAAGCGCAGCCTTGAGGGCGAGATCAAAATCCTTTGCCGCAAAGGCTTTTTCTGCGACCTCAAGCTGGTCTTTTGCGCGCGTGCGTTTCCAACCACCTCCACCGCCCACCGGCTCGTAGGACCAGCCCTCACCAAGCTTGTAAATCAGCGGAGCCGGGCTGACGTGCGGCAGCACAAAAACGGCAACCAAAAACAACGGCACGCGGAGAATCCGATGAATCATAAGACCGACACTAGTGAGCCTGCCGAGGCGCGTCAACCGTGCGAGCAGGCCGTCGCCCGCTCAGAAACGCACCAGCGCCTCCAACTGCTTCACTCGCTGATCAATAGCCTTACGCGTCGTCTTCGTTGTGGCCACCACCCCGAAGCCCTCGCAGCAGAACGACGCCGTAACCGTGCCGTGGATAATCGCACGGCGAAGGTTCTTCTCGAGGTCGCCCTTGGTGCTGGCGAGGTAGCCGATCATCCCCCCGACGAACGAATCACCCGCGCCGGTTGGATCCACTACCTTCCGGAGGGGATAGGCCGGGGCAATAAAAATGCCTTTTGGCCCGGAGAGCACCGCGCCGTGCGATCCTTTCTTGATGATGACATAACGCGGTCCGAGCCGGTGAATCCTTCGTATTGCGGTGAAGACGTTATCCTCTTTCGTAAGTTGAGCGGCCTCGCTCTCGTTCAGCACGAAGGCATCCACGCGCGACACTAACCTTAGCAAATCGGGCAGCATGATGTTCATCCAAAGATCCATCGTATCGGCGACGACAAACTTGGGCCGCTTCAACTGATCCAGCACGCGGTGCTGGATGTGCGGTGCGATATTCGCCAACAACACGTAAGGCGTGGTCTCATAACTTTCCGGCAGCTTCGGCGACCAGTGCTCGATGACGCCCAACACGGTGTCAAGTGTGCGACGGTTGTTCATGTTGACCTCATATTCGCCCGACCAGTGGAAAGTCTGGCCAGCTGGCACGCGCTCTAAACCTTTCAGACAGATGCCATGCCCCTCGTAGAGCCGGAGGTATTTAGTCGGAAAGTCGCCGCCTACCACGCCAAGCAGCTTAGTGGGGGCGAAGAAGCTTGCCGCCACCGCTGCATGGCTGGCCGAGCCACCGAGTAAGCGCGGATTTTCCGCTTTGGGAGTCTTGATAGAATCGAGAGCCGTGGTGCCGACAACGAGGACGCTCATGCAATTAGGTCAGTTAAATCAATCGCGGCGCGGACGTTAGGAGCCTGTGGGCTACGATGCAAGACCACAGGCTGTCCTGCGGGCGCTTGGCCAGTTGTAATAAAACCGGCATGACACCGCCGCGAAATGTGCTTGCGGGTCGCAAAAGCCGACGGCTACTTTCCCGCTCCCCGGCTGGCTGGGTAGCTCAGTTGGTAGAGCAGCGGACTGAAAATCCGCGTGTCGCCGGTTCGATTCCGGCCCCAGCCACCAACCTGCATTTTCTTCAGTAAAAACCATGATTTTCGTCGGTGTTGTAGCCTTTGAAAAATCTCGCTGCTAAGCCTAGGCGGGCTGCGCCAACTGACTTTGGAATGACAAGAGTCGCGGTTTCAAGATGCAGAGGTTCACTCGCCGGTGCGCTTCCTTGGATGGCACGGGTGTTCCAGGAACCCGGACTGTCGCTGGTTTGATCAACGCAGCTAAGAGCGCGTGAAAGCCAAAAACAGAAACCTCAGCGGAGTTGCTGCATTTTAACTGCCACTAGGAGCGGACGCTTCGTTGCCTTCAATAAAGCCATCGCGCGATTTTGCCATCCGCGCCCAACGCTATTCCCTGTCGACGGTAGGCCCAGCACATGTAGCTCACGCTCACAAAGAACGACGCAGGCACACGGTTAGCCGCACAGATTTTCACGCCCAGCAGCGTCGTCCGGCCGCCGAAGCCCATCGGCCCAATCCCGAGGTCGTTCGCGGTCTTCAGGATTTCCTGCTCCAGCGCGGCGAGTTCCGGGTTCAGGTTTTGATCATCAAGCATCCGCAGGAACTGCTGCTTGCTGAACTCGTAGCCCGTTGCGCGGTCGCCGCCGATGCAGACACCTAGGATGCCCGGTCCGCAACCCTTGCCCTGCGCCTGCAGCACGGCGTCGAGGATGACCCGGCGGCAGCCGTCGAGGTCGCGGTTGGCCTGGAGCTTCTCGGCGGGCAGCGAGTATTGCGCGCCGACGTTTTCGCAGCCGCCGCCCTTGAGCATGAGCCGCACGGCGATTTCCGGCGTGCGATGCTGATGAAAGTGAACGGTCGGCGCGCCGGGGCCGAGGTTGGTGCCGTCGTTTTTGCCGGTGAGCGAGTCCACCGAGTTCTGCCGGAGATAACCGACCTTGGTCGCCGCCTTCACGGCTTCACGCGCAGCCTCCTCGCACGCGATCTGGTCAAAGCCCACCGGGCAATCCACGTAAAAAATCACACTGCCGGTGTCCTGGCAGATGGGCTGAGACTTGCGCTTGGCCAGCTCAATATTCTGCTCGATGATCTTGAGCGCGCTGGCAGCGATGGTGCCCTTCTTCTCGTTCTCCAATGCGGTGACGAGCGCACGGTTCACATCGTCGGGAATCTCGGCGGAGGTGCGGCGAATCAATTCCACCAGCGAGGCCTTCAAATCGTTCATGCTTTAGCACGTTAGAAAGCGGACGGGAAGGTGTCAACGTGGCGGACAGCGGTCGCGCTGCAGCGAACTTCACTTTTCATCAACCAGCCGACCGACTTCGCGCACGCCGTTGCCCTTGCGCTGCGTCAGCGAGTCGCCGAGCTCGGCGCGGGCCTTTTCGGCGTGGGCGAGAAGCTGATGCACGACCGTCGGATGCGAAGACGCCACATCGGTCTTTTCGCCGATGTCTGCCTGCAAGTCGTAGAGCTGGGGTTGCTCGATCTTTGCGCCTTCGTATTTCGCCGGGATGCCGTTCGTGCCGCCGGGGCGGCCGGCGAGCGATCGGAAGCCGTGCGGCAGTTGCAGCTTCCACCTGCCGTCGCCGGTGAAGACCGCCTGCAGTTCGTTCTGGGCGTAGTAGCTCCAGTAGGATTCGTGAGGGTTCTTCGCGCCGGGCGTGCCGGCGAGCAGCGGCCAAACGTCGAGCCCGTCAATCTTGTGGTCGGGCAGCTTCGCGCCGATGAGCTTCGCGAAGGTGGGCAGCAGGTCAATGGTCATGAGCATCTCACCGCTGCTCGTGCCGGCGGGGAGTTTTCCCGGCCAGCGCATCAGGCAGGGGACGCGCGTGCCGCCTTCCCACGCGGTGCCTTTGCCCTCGCGCAACGGTCCCGCGCTGCCGGCGTGGTTGCCGTAACTGAGCCACGGGCCGTTGTCGCTGGTGAAGACGACGAGCGTGTTGTCATCGAGGCCGTGTTTTTTGAGCGCGTCGAGCACCTGCCCGACCGACCAGTCAATTTCCTGGATGACATCGCCGAAGAGGCCCGCGCCGGACTTGCCCTTGAACTTGTCGCTCACGAAGAGCGGCACGTGCGGCATGTTGTGCGCGAGGTAGAAGAAGAACGGCCGGTCCTTGTTGCGCTCGATGAACTTCACCGCGCGCCCGGCATACCACGTCGTGAGGTCCGGCTGCTCCTCGGGCGTGACCTCAGCGTCAATAATCTTCTCTCCTTCGATGAGCGGCAGCGGCGGATACGTGCCCTTCTTCGCCTCGGGATGATGCGGCCACATGTCGTTGGAGTAAGGCAGGCCGAAGTATTCGTCGAAGCCGTGCCGCGTGGGCAGGAACTGCGGGTGATGGCCGAGGTGCCACTTGCCCGCCATGCCGGTCGCGTAGCCCTTCTGCTTGAAGACCTCGGCCATCGTCATTTCGTTCGCGTGGATGCCGATGCGCGAGCCGGGGCCGAGCGCGCCGTGGATGCCGACGCGGTTGTTGTAGCAGCCCGTGAGCAGCGCGGTGCGCGACGCGGAGCAGACGGCTTGGCTGACGTGGAAGTTGGTGAACTTGCGCCCCTCGCGCGCCATGCGGTCGAGGTGCGGCGTGGTGTAAGCCTTGCAGCCAAAGGGGCCGATGTCCGCATAGCCGAGGTCGTCGCAGAAGATGACGATGATGTTCGGCAGGCGCGGGGCGGCGGTGGCGGCGAACCCGGCGAGCATCAGGGCGATGGTGGCGAGGAGGCGGGCGATGTGGTTCATTTCAGTAATCCCAAAAAAGCGCGTGGCCCGCCGCAGCACGGGTGTGATTCAAGTTGAGTGATTTGACGCGGCCGCGGGCGTGGGCGAAGGCATGGCACACAGTAGGATTCCCGCCCGCGTCGGACAAGCGCGATCCCGCCGCCGAACCGGCACTTGCATCGAGGGGAAAGAACCCGATGATGGGCCGTGGATCGGCTAATGATCCGCTTGCCCGACACGCCATGAACTTGCGCCGCAAATGGGGCCACTTCGCCGCACTCTCCAGTGCGGAAGCACGCCTTTTCTTTCGCGCCTGCTGGATGCTTGTGCTCGTGGACCTCGAACTGCGGCTTCGGCCTTGGCAGTGCAGCTATGAGCGGCTGGCCGCATGGGCTGCACAGCACCGCGCCAGCGGGGGCCCGCCGCCCGCGCGACTTGCGTGGCTGGTGGCGCGCGCGGCCCGGAACGTGCCCTGGCCGGCCACCTGTCTCCGGCGCTCACTGGTGCTTTGGGCACTGCTGGCCCGGGCCGGCGAGCCGGCGGAATTGCGCGTGGGCTTCCAGCGCGAGCACGAGACTTTCAAGGCGCACGCGTGGGTGGAGCATCAGGGCCGCGTGCTAAACGACTCCCCGGATGTGCGCGAGCGCTACGCCGCGCCGACAGACCCGCTCGTCGGCCCGGCTGCGACAACGCCCGGGAAACCGGGTTGAAATCCCTGGGCTGCCAGCGCACAGTCAGCGCGCTGGTTGTTCAACACTGATCCGCCAACCGCCCATGACCGCCCCGGCACCCATCGAATTCTCCGACGCCACCGTCGTGACCGTTTCGCCTCGGCAGATCTCCACGGCCATGGGCGCGGAGCAGGCCATCCTCCAACTCGACTCGGGAAAATACTTCGGCCTCAACCCGGTCGGTGCGCGCGTTTGGCAACTGCTTGCCCAGCCGCGCACGGTCGCCGAAGTGCTTGCCACCTTGCTGGCCGAGTATGAAGTCCCCGCCGAGCGCTGCCGCGCCGACTTGCTGGCGCTGCTGCACAAGCTGCACGCCGCCGGCCTCCTCGTCGTGCCGCCCGCCGCCGCCCCGGCATGATCCCGCGTTATGCCCTATACGGCCTGTGCCTGGCGACCGACCTCCCGCTGAAGGCCCCCGCTGCTGCGTCGTCCGCCGCGCCCGATCTGACCATTCTGCGGGGTGGGGAACTGCCCGCTGATCATCCCGCCCCGACCGGCGAAGTCTGGGCGGCCGCCGACTTCGGCAACGGTGTGGCCGTGCGCTTGACCAAAACCGCCGCTGGCTGGTCCCTCCTATATCCGAACACCGCCGAGGTGCGCTTCTCGGCTGACCGCGCGCAGGCCAGCATCCATCCAGCCCCGGGCAAGGCCGACATTCTCCCGATGCTGCTCGCCTCCAGTGTGCCCACTTGGTGGCTGAATCTGCGCGGCGACCCCGTCCTGCATGCCAGTGCCGTGGCGCGCGATGGCCGCGCACTGGCCTTCATCGGCGCATCGGGCATGGGCAAGTCCACCATGGCCACGCTCCTGTGCGCACACGGGGCCACCTTGATCACCGACGACGCCCTGCGGCTGGAACCTTCAGCCGACGGCTACCGCTGCCACTTCGGTCCGGGCGAACTGCGCCTTCGGCCCGGCGCGGCGAGCTTGGCCGGCTACTTTGCACCAGACTGCGCCAATGTGTCCGCGGACGGCCGCACCACGTTGCGCCCTTCGGCACAGGCGGCGGAACTGCCCCAGCTGGGCGCGCTGGTCATTCCGCAACCTTCGCGCGAGGCCGCCACGCTGCGCTGCGAACGCCAGTCCCTCGTGCAAGCCGGCTTCCTGCTCAACAGCCACACCCGCGTCATCGGCTGGCAGGCGGAAGCCCCGCTGCGGCGGCAGTTCGAGTTCTTTAACGAGCTGGCTCGGCGGGTGCCGGTGGTGAAACTCACTGTGCCCTGGGGCCCGCCCTTCGCGCCGGAGCTGCCCGGGCAAGTCTGGCAACAACTGTCAGCGGAAGCTGCTTGATCCGCAGGGAGGAAAAAATGACCCCGGCCCCAGCAGCCAAACGCAACCGCCGGGGCTTCTGGCTGGCCTTGGTGCTGTTGCTGGCCGTGTTGCTTGAGATGGCCGCCTGTCTGGGTTGCCGGACGCTCACGGCCCGGGGCATTTTCTACCAGCCACGGCCGGACGCGGACTTCGCCGGTTACCTTAAGCAGCGGCACCCAGTGCTGAGCTGGCCCGGCGGCGATGACTTCTCTCCCCGGCGCGCACCCGAGTCCGAGCGGCGTGCGGGCCAGCCCGCGCTGGTCTCGCTTTATGGCGAGTCGTTCACCTTCGGTTCGGAGGTAAGCGATGACGAAGCGTGGGGCAATCAACTGGCCGCGCGGCTCGACGCACGCGTGGACAACTTCGGCGTGGGCGGTTACGGCACGGACCAGGCCCTGCTCCGCTATCAGCTCAACACCAACGACCACGCCCGCGTAGTCGTCCTCGGCATCGTAACGGAGAACCTGATGCGCAACGTGAACCAATACCGCGACCTGCTCTACGCGAGCGGCGGACTCGGCTTCAAACCGCGCTTCACCCTGAATGCGACGAACGGCCTGGAATTGGTGCCGCTCTTCACGCCGGATGTGGCGGAGTATCCCGCCTTCGCGCGCGATCCCGGCCGATGGCTCCCCCACGAGTTCTTCCTGCCCGAGGGCGGGCGCGGCGTGGGCGCTTCGGAATTTCCCTTCACCTTGAGCTTGGCGCGCAGCACCCGCCATTTCTCCGTCGGCCTGCGGTGGCGGGGCGAGCCGTGGCACGCGGATTTTTTCCGGGCGGACCACCCTTCCCGCGCGCTGCCCTTGACCGTGGCCATCGTTCGGGAATTTGAGCGCACCTGCCGCGCGCGCGGACAGACGCCGCTCATCCTGCTCCTGCCCACCGGGCGGGACCTGCAACACTTCCGGCGGCACGGCCGGTGGATTCACGCACCGCTGACGGAGGCGCTGGGGCCGGGGGCGCAAGTGCTGGACGTGGCCGCCGGTTTCGCCCGCGAGGTTCCAGCGGAGCGCTTCGAGACCCTCTACATCACCCCGTCCCGCCACATGAACGCGGCCGGCAACGCCCGCCTCGCTGACTTGGTAGCCGCGCGGGTGCGCGAAGTCATGGTGGTGAAGGCTGCCCCTTGAATGGCCGGACTTGGCCAGGCTGATTCAATCGGCAGGGGGAGCACACGCCTCCGGCGTGTGGTTTCCGGCGTCCCGTCGGAAACTTCGTCATTCCATCCTCTCTCCACCAACCATGCGGAGCCGGATGGTGGCACGAAGACGTGTCCGGGGCGGGACACGAAGGCCCGCAGGACGCATGCGCTCCCCATTCATCTGGGTCGTTCCGGCTTGGAAGGAGACGGCCTGCGTTGGCGGCCTTTGATGCCCCCCCAAAAAAACTCAAATCGGGCTTGACGGGCCGATAGCCGGCAGGTATTCTGTCCCCACATTTTAGAAAGTAAATGCATATGAAGACCGACGACCAGACCGCCGCTATCACCAAGCAGGAGTATCAAACGCCGCATCTGTCCGAGCATGGTAGCTTGACCGACGTGACGCTTGCTGATGCTTCCTCCGGTTCCGACGGCGGAGCGATGAGCGCGAACTAGGGCCACGCTCGATTTTACGAAGCCCAAGGCTTTTTGCCTTGGGTTTTTTTTTGCCAAGCCTCTCCTCATGATATTCGGAATGCGCTCGGTGAATGCTTCCTTGGTTCGGACTTCAATCCTACTCCGACAAGAAGCTCCCGAGCCGAAGGGCTTCGCGACATTGAGGCAATCTGGGGATAAGGCTTGGGAGCAGTTCTGCTGTCCAAGGGACACCACGCAGGTCGATGAAAGCCTGCGGAACCTTCGCGGCGATTGGTGTCTCGCGGCATCCGGCGTGCGGCACGGCGAAGCGTTCCTAGCAAACTCCGCCTTCGGTAACAGCGCGCTTTACTATCACTGCGCCCCGAACGCCCTCTACGTGGCAACCTCCCTCAAGGAACTACTCGCCTACCCAGAGGTTCCCCGGCGGCCCAACTTGCTGCGAGTCGCCCAAGTCCTGACCAGTTGGAGCACGGACGGCGAGGCCACTGGTTACGAGGGCATTTACCGGGTGCCGCCCGCGCACTCCTACACGTTTCGGGGTGGCGAAGTTATCAAGCGCCGCTACTGGTTTCCCGAGAACGCCACCCCGTTGGCGCTTGGCTCCGACGAGGAGTATGCCGAGGCGCTCCGCGCCGTCCTGGATCAGGCCGTGCGCCGGCGGATGGAGGGCGGCGATCCCGTCGGCGGCACCCTCAGCGGCGGGCTGGATTCCAGTTCCGTCTGCGCGCTGGCCGCACGGGCGCTGCGCGAGCGCGGCTGCCGGCTGCCGGTGTTCGCCTCAGTTCCGCAACATCAGGTCGAATACTCCCGGCCGCGCTCCTTTTACGACGAGTCTCCCTTCGTCGAGGCCAACAGGGCCCACTTCGGCAACGTGGATGTCCACCCGATGCCCTCGGACGATGTCACCCCGCTGGCCGGCACGCGGCGGTTGCTGGAGCTGCTGGACGAGCCTTCGCACAGCCCAGGGAATTTCTACTGGATCGCCTCGATCATGAACCGGGCCAAGGCGCTGGGCCTGAAAACCCTGCTGACCGGGCAGAATGGCAACGGCTCGATTTCCTACACCGGCCACCCGGCCAACGCGTGGCGTTGTCTGGCGACGGGCGACCTGCGCCTGCTCGCGCGCAACCTCCCGCGCTCCGGCGCGGAGTTCTGGCCTGCGCTCAAGCGCCACTGGCTCGTGCCGCCGCTGCACGCGTGGCGGATGTGGCGCAAGCGGCAGCAACCCATCGCTGCCGAGTCGTGGCTCGCCTACTCTGCCATCCGGCCCGAGTTCGCCCGTGCGCTCAAGCTGGGCGAGCGGATGCAAGAATGCGGCCACGATCCGCGTTTCATCTTGGGCGACCGCCGGAAGGAACGGCTCCAAACCCTGCGGCTCGGCTACAACGTCGTTGGTTCCATCTGGTCGGCCGTCAGCCAAGGCTACGGCATCGAGGTGCGCGATCCGACGTCGGACGAGGACGTGGTGGAGTTCTGCCTGCGCGTGCCGGAGGAGCAGTATTGCGTGCGCGGCCAATACCGCTCGCTCATCCGCCGCGCCATGAAAGGGCTGTTGCCCGACGTGGTGCGGCTGAACGAGCGGCGCGGCAAGCAGGCCGAAGACCTCGCCTACCGCATCCGCGCGGAGAAGGCTGCTTGGGTCGAGGCGCTGGAAGGACTGGAACGCTCCGCGCTGGCCCGCGAAGTCCTCGACCTGCCCCGGATGCGCCGCCTGCTAGACTCGCTGGATGCCGGCATCACCCGCGAGAAGACCGACCAGTGCATGATGGTGCTCACGCGCGGCCTGATGGCGGGGGAATTCCTAAAGCGCTTTAATTGATACGGCACCTGTAGCAGCCGACGTGAGGAGGCTCCGATCGCGTTCGGGAGCAGATGCAAACTCGAGCCTCCTCACGTCGGCTGCTACCGGGGTGAGATCTTGTGACGTCCGCAGGATTTCAGCTACAACCTTCCGCCGTGACGCCGCCTGAGCACCTGACCACGCTGACCGCCCTGCTGCGCCAGAGCGCGGCCGTGACTGGCAAGGCGCGCAGTGCTGCCACACCAGGCTCCGTGCCATTGCCGACGGACGCTGCCGACTGGGACCAGTTCATCGCGCTGGCCAGCGCTCAGGGCGTCGGTCCGTTGCTGGCGGATGAACTCCTCCGCCAGCATGCAGCACGACTGCCGACCGCCGTCGCGGACCGGCTACGCGGCGTGCAGGGCGCTGCCACGCAGCGGGCGCTGCTGCAACTCGGTGAACTCCTCCGCGTGCAGGCCCGGCTCCAGTCCGCCGGCATCCCCATGCTCTTCTTCAAGGGCCAGATGCTTGCGCAGCAGGCTTACGGAGCCGTCAACCTGCGGTCGTGCTTCGACTTGGATCTCTTCGTTCCGCAGGCGGATGTGCTGCGGGCCAAGCGGGTGTTCGCGGAACTGGGCTACCGGCCCGAGTTCAACTTCCTCCCGCATCAGGAGGCCGACCTGCTGCGGATGGAGTGCGAATACACGTTCATCCGCGAGGACAACGCGGCACGCATTGACCTCCAGTGGCGGCCCCGCGCGCGGCACTTCGCCTTTCCCGTGCCGCCAGAGGCGCTGTGGGCGCGGCAGCAGACCGTGGTCCTGAATGGATTTCCTGTAGCAACTTTTTCGCTGCCTGACCTGGTTGTGGTGCTCATTTCGCACGGGGCCAAACACACGTGGAACCGGCTGGAGTTGGTGTGTTCATTGGCCGCGCTGTTGCATCGCCACCCGGACTTCGAATGGCACGCCCTGCACCAAACCATGCGCGGAGCCGGTGCGGAACGGATGTTCCTGCTGGCCGCGCGCTTGGTGAGAGAGCACTTCAGCGTTCCGTTACCGGCCGCGCTCGCCGCACGCGTCGCGGCGGACACCACTGTGCCCCTGCTGGCGGCGGAGTGCGCCGCGCGCTGGGCCGCGCCGCCGAAGCCGCAGCCGCTGCTGCGCACGTTGCGGCGGCACTTGCAGATGCGCGAGCGACTGCGCGACCGCGTGCGGCACTGCTTTTGGCTGGCGGTCACGCCCACGCCGCAGGACTGGCTGGCCTGCCCGCTGCCCCGGCATTGGCACTGGTTGCATTACCTGCGGCGTCCGGTGCGCCTGCTGACCAAGCACGGCGGTTGAGCACCGAATTGTTCTATAACTGCTCGGTCGAAATAAGATTCCGGAAAGCTCCCTGTTCACGTTGGGCAAGCTCTGCCGGTGGACCGATCTCGACGACCTGCCCGTCAGCCAGCACGACGAGTTGGTCTGCTTGCCGGACGGTCGAGAGGCGGTGCGCGATGACGACGAGGGTGAGTTCGCCATGCAGTTTCGTAATGGCCTCTTGCACGAGCCGCTCGTTCTCGTGGTCGAGTGAGCTGGTCGCCTCGTCGAGCAGGAGCAGCGTGGGCCGGCGCAGCAAGGCGCGCGCAAGCGTGAGCCGTTGGCGCTCGCCGCCGGAGAGGCGCGCGCCCCGGTCGCCGACAATGGTGTCCATGCCCCGCGGGAGGCGGCTGACAAAATCCTCGGCGGCGGCGGTGCGGAGGACTTGCTTCAGTTCGTCTTCGGTGGCGTCAGGCCGCGCCCAGAGCAGATTGGCACGGATGGTGTCGTGAAAGAGAAACGGCTCTTGCGGCACGTAGCCGATGGAGTTGCGCCACGCAGCGAGGCGCGCGGCATCGAGCGGTTCACCATCCGCGAGCACGCGGCCTTCGTTGGGGGTGAGCAAACCCAATACGAGATCAGCCACCGTGCTCTTGCCCGCGCCCGACGCGCCGACCAGCGCCGTCATGCGGCGCGCGGGAATGGTGAGATTCACATTCCGCACCGCCGCGCGTTCTCCCGCGAGCTCGTAGCGGAAGGAAACATTCTCGAGCCGCACCTCGCGACGCAGCTCCAGCTCGGGGGTCGCGTCGACCACTGCCTCGCGGGCGGCATCGAGTTCGGCCCGAAGATTTTCCACGGCGGCGAATGCAGGCTGATAGTGGACAATGTGCTGCCAGGCGCTCTGGATCGCGCCGATGCGCGGCAGCAGGCGGGTGAACACGAAGACCATGAGGACGAGCTGCGCGAGTTCGAGCCGCGCCCATTTCACGGCGACGTAGAGGAAGGCCATCAGCGAGGTCCAGCCAGCCAGCTCAAAAAAAACCCGTGAGGCGGAGAATGTGTGCCGCACGGCGACGAAATGCTCCGCGATGGCGTGCGTGGCGCGGCGGAAGAGCTCCAGATGGTGGGCACCGCGCCCGTGGCTCTTAGCGACCTTGAAGCCCGCGAGATGTTCGGTGATGGCGGCGTTCATCTCGGCCCGGCATAGCTGGCTGGCCTTGCCGGCCTCATGCACGCGACGGTTGAGCGGGCGCAGCGCCAGCGCCACGGTCACGCCGCAGCCCAGCGCCAACGCCGTCAGCGGCGGAGACAGCATCAGCGCCACGGCTAGATGCACCAAGGCCAGCCCGGCCAACCCCGCGAGCGCCACCCCTTGCTGCGCGGCAAAACCCGCGTTGTCCACCTCCTGGGTAAGCGTGCGGGTGAGATCCGCCGCGCGCAGCCGCGTGAAGGCCAACCAGCGCGCACGGACCAGCGACTCGTAAAGGCGGTCGCGCAGGTGCGCCGTGTAGCCCGCTTCGATGCGGGCGTTGTGGTGGTCGGCCAAGCGGCGCAGTACCGCCTGGAGGACCAGCAGCCCGACGAAACTGCCCAGCACCAGCTCGAAGCCCGGGGCAACGCCGAGAACCGCGAAGATTTTCCGCCACACGCCGGCCAGGCCCGCCGCTGCCTGCACCTGCCCGAGACCGAGCAGTTCCACCAACGGCATGAGCAGCAGCAGGCCCGCCGCCTCCAGCAGCGCGACGGACGCCAGCAGCACCGCCGATCCAGCCACGCGCCAGCGCGCATGGGCAAAAAACTGCTTAGAAAAGAGGAGGCCATGGTGGTTAAGTGACGAGCTGAAGGGAGTCTGTTGCGCAACCGGAGGAGAGAAAAGAAAAAGCGCACCGGGCGGGTGCGCTTTCA
>Ga0194117_10001840_pt1 | contig 23590 bp, 19 predicted proteins | sample TA2MahsurfametaG_FD_160579 | JGI IMG/M metagenome (GOLD analysis project Ga0194117, IMG submission 160579) | Freshwater microbial communities from Lake Tanganyika, Tanzania - TA2015009 Mahale N1 surface | ecosystem: Environmental > Aquatic > Freshwater > Lake | place: Tanzania: Lake Tanganyika...
CCCGACATCGTCCATGTTTTGATGGATGGCAAGATCGTACGCACCGGGAACGATACCCTCGCTCTCGAGTTGGAAGAAAAAGGCTACGATTGGCTCAAAGCAGAATTGGCATGAGTTCAAGCCATACCGCTCCATCGACCACCAAGATCGCTTGGCCAAGCAGCCGCTTGGAGGCTTGGAAATATACTGACCTTCATCAATGGGCCTCCAAGATTTCGATGAACCAAGGCCCCCTGTCGTCTTCGGGATGGCAAGGTCAACCCCATGAATTGCTGGACCTTTTCACGGAATTGCACAACGCCGAGCAGCTCTTCCCCTCATTCGATGAGCTCAGCGGGTTGATTCATGCCGCAAGGCATGGTGGTTGGCATGCCCATATCTCTGCCGGGACCACCTGCGATGCTCCGCTTCGCTTATCGCACGCCCCTTCGGTGAACGCAGGTTGGTCGGGCTTTACCCATCAAATTCAAGTGGATGAAGGGGCACAGCTCACCCTTATCGAAGAATTCGATGAAGGGAGGCCTGAAGGGAATAACGCCGAAAGAAGCGCCCTGCAAGAAAGCGACAACACCCCTGTTGAGAATATGAATTTGCACCACCTGCAGGTTCACCTGGGCCGAGGTGCAAAGTTGAAATTGATCCGCCTCTTCCATTGCCCTACAGCCAAAGCCCTTGTGCACCAAATTGATGCTCTGCAAGAAGAAGAGAGCAAGCTCGAGGTTCAAACCATCTCCTTGGGCTCCGGAATGATTCGCAACAACATTCACATTCAGCAAAAAGGGGATCGTTGTTCCAGCACTTTGTTGGGATTAAGTGTGGCCTTCGGTGGAGGGCATCTCGACCAATACAGCCGAATTCAGCATCATGCCCTGGAAGGTAACAGCCACCAGCACTACAAAGCCATTGCTGCGCCCAATTCCACCACCATCTTTAACGGTGTTTTGAGGGTAGAACCCCATGCCCAGCAAACCAATGCCTATCAACGCAGCAGCAATCTGATGTTGGATCCGATGTCATTGGCCCAGGGTCACCCTTCAAAGCCGACTTTACGCTCCGGCAAAGTCAACGCCAAACCTGAATTGCAGATCTTTGCCGATAACGTCAAATGCTCCCATGGCGCAACCATGGGAAAACTTAACACCGAATCTATCTTTTATTTGCAAAGCCGTGGGCTCTCTTTCGAAGAGGCCCAAAGGATGCTTACCTTGGCCTTTGCCATGGAAATCGTTGATCAGTTGGAAGATGAGGTCATACGGAACAAGGTGATGGCCCACTTGGATCAGCTGGAATGGCAATGAATGACCGGATTGGCAACGACATGACGGATTTGAAACCTTCTGCTTCGCAGGGCTCGCCTTTTCGGGATGAGTTTCCTGAATTATTGGTCAAGGTGCATGGACATGATTTAGTTTATCTCGACAATGCCTCCAGCACCCTGAAACCCATGGCGGTTCTGGATGCAGAGCGAACTTTCTACAGCACATCCTACGCCAACGTCCACCGAGGGGTACACCGTTTGAGCCAAATGGCCACGGAAGCCTACGAAGATGCACGACGCAAGGTGGCCAATTTCATTGTTTCCCGTTCCGCAAATGAAATTGTCTTCACCAAAGGCACCACCGAGGCCATTAACCTTGTGGCCAACACCTGGGGAACGACATGCATCGGATCTGGAGACGAAATCCTCGTCTCGGCGATGGAACATCATGCCAACCTGGTTCCCTGGCAAATGCTCTGCCAACGCAGCGGGGCAACACTTCAAATTGTTCCCCTTAACGATGCAGGAGCATTGGACCTGGAGGCCTTGGATCGTATGCTCAGCCCACGGACGAAACTTGTGGCCATGGTCTGGGTCAGCAATATCTTAGGGACGGTCAATCCCGTCGAAGAAATTGTGGCGAAGGCTCATCGCGTAGGCGCCAAAGTCCTGGTGGATGCCGCTCAAGCGATTGCCCATCGACCGATTAACGTTCAGAGCCTAGGAGCAGACTTCTTGTGCTTTTCGTCGCACAAAATATTCGGGCCCACAGGGATCGGGGTGCTCTACGGCCGTTGCGAACATCTGGACCTCATGCCCCCGTGGCAAGGCGGTGGGGATATGATTCGAGAAGTCGAATACTCCGAAGCCACCTACGCCGACCCACCCTTGCGATTCGAAGCGGGTACACCCCCCATCGCTCAAGCCATCGGGCTGGGCGCCGCAATCGATTGCATCGAACGCTGGTCATGGCAAGCCATACAATCCCGAGAGGAAGCCTTGTACACCCATCTTCAAGAAGTTTTGGATCATGTCCCCGGCCTTCGTCGAATTGGGTATGCCAAGGACAGAATTGCCGTTCAGAGTTTTCTGCTTGGCGATGCCCACCCCTACGATGTGGGCATGCTTCTGGACGCCATGGGCATTGCGGTGAGAACCGGTCATCACTGCGGTCAACCGCTGATGAAACGATTGGGCATCCCCGGCACCGTGAGGGCCTCCTTATCCATCTACAATACCCACCAAGAAATCGAGTATTTGGGGCATAGCCTCCACAAAGTTGCCCACATGCTGGGGATCAGCTCTTGACCGCTATGGAAACACCCATACAAATCCAGGATAACCTGGCCTTGGACTTTGAACTTCTCGAAAATTGGGAGGATCGGTATCAATACCTGTTGGAATTGGCCAAAGAATGCCCTTCGCTGCCAGAAGCCTTCAAGAATGATTCCCTGCTCATCAAAGGATGTCAATCTAAGGTATGGCTTAGAGCAACGTGTAACGCGGAGGGACGTATGGAATTCGCGGCCGACTCGGATGCCTTGTTGGTCAAGGGAATCATGACCCTTCTGCTCAAAGTCTTTCAGCATCAAAGCCCGGAAGCCATCTTGGAAACTCGCTTTGATCTTCACGAACGCACCGGGCTTCAACACCATTTGTCCCCGAACCGTGCCAACGGCTTGGCGGGGATGTTGGACCGTATCCGCCAGCTCGCGCTCTTGTACCGTCCGGTTCAAGAAAACCTTGGTAAAGCGGCACCTCGAAATCTTCCCACTCCAAAGCTTTCGGAGAAGGATAACGCCAAGAACCCCACCTTTGTAGAGATCCAAGATTCGGTATTGAACATCATCAAGACCATCTACGACCCCGAGATTCCGGTGAACATCTACGACCTGGGACTCATCTACAATATTGAGGTACAACAAGGAGGCAAGGTCCTGGTCACCATGACCTTAACCTCTCCATCCTGCCCGGTCGCCGGCACATTGCCGGGGGAAGTAGAAGACAAAATCCGCGGTGTTCATGGGGTGAACGAGGTCAAAGTGGAACTCACCTTTGATCCCCCTTGGTCCCAAGATTTGATGAGCGAAGAGGCCAAATTGGAATTGGGATTCTTGTAAGGAATTGTCAGTCGGTTTACCAACTTGAATTATTCCATTCGGTTGGCCAAATATTCAGCATAATCCATCAGGTCCGAGGCCAATGGGGCGTCGTTAAGGCTGGTTCGAGACAAGGCATAGCGTGCATCTTGGATCAGCCCCGCTTTGTATTGCTGAACTTTCTGCTTTAATCCAATTGCGTTGTAACATCCTATCGTATCGTCCACCCATGCTTGGCGTTGCACGTCCTGAACCCGGATATCCCCGTCGATCTTTTCTTGATCAAGATAGGTTCGCAACCTTGCAAAGGTCGAGGTCAAGTGTTCCATCTGTTCACGGGTGGCTTCTTGCATGGCGGTCACCCTCAAGAAATTGTGTTTGCAGGCTTTGATGTCTCCTGCGATTTGTTTGCCGAAACGCTCCGGATCCCCGTACACGTCCAGCCAATCATCCTGGACCTGAAAAGCTAATCCGGTGAGATAGCCCACCCGGAACATGGCTTGCGCATCCATCATCTTCGCACCGCCCATGATCGCTCCAATTTTGAGGGAAGAACCCAAGAGCACCGCCGTTTTGAGCCCGATCATTTCCCGGTACTCGCTGAGGCTCACTTCTTCCCTATTTTGGAAATCCATGTCCATTTGCTGTCCGTGACAGACCTGCAAGGCGACCCGGTTGAACTCCTTGACCAAGTCCGGCAATCGTTCCGGTTTGGCTTGCACCATCAACCTGTAGGCTTCGATAAGGAGTGCATCGCCGGAGAGTATGGCCGCGTTCAAACCGTAGCGCAAGTGTACAGTAGGCTGCCCTCTTCGTAGCGGGGATTCATCCATAACATCATCATGGAGCAAGGTGAAATTGTGAAACAATTCCAAGGCCAAGGCCTGGGGCAAGGCCGATTCAGCATCCCCCCCAGCCATTTCGCATGCCATCAAACAAAGGGCGGGGCGCAGTCTTTTGCCTCCCAAGCCCATGAAATAATCCATAGGGGCATAGAGCCCGGCAGGTTGGGCCGTGGACCAATCCAGCTCCTTCAGCCCTTGGTCCACCAAAGCGCGGTAACGATTCAAAGCATTTGCGAAAGAAGGTGTTGCGGGGTTTGCCATTGGATAAAAGTAAGGGTTAACCCAAGTTCAACGTTGCTCTGCGGAAAGGTGGTATCGAAATTCCAATCGTCTAAAGCGAAGATCCAAACGAGCAATGCGGACCTGCAGCCTTTGTCCTGGAGCCAAACGGCTGTTTCGCGAGGAACCCACCAAGGCCATTTCCTCTGCATCGTAATAAAAGCGATCGTGATCCAAGGAGGATAGTGGCAGCAGACCATCGCAGCGGTTATAATCCAAGGTCACCCAAACGCCTTGCTCCCCGATCGATGTAATCATGCCCTCCCAAATTTGGTCTTCTTTGCCCTGTAGCATTTGAAGCTGTTTGAAGCGGGTAGCGGCCCTCTCCGCCATGGCAGCGGCCCTTTCCTTTTCGCTATCGTATTTGCACAAGCGCTCCAGTTCCAGCTCGGTATAGGCCTGTGTTGGTCCGTTCATGGAGCCGTCTAGATGGGCGAGCAAACGATGCACCAACAAATCAGGGTAGCGACGAATGGGCGAAGTGAAATGGGTATAATGCGAAAAGGCCAAGCCGTAATGCCCAATGTTACGGGTTGTGTAAATAGCCTTGGCCATAGAACGGATCGCCATTTGTTGTAAGATTTCGGATTCGGGCTTGCCTTCAGATTCCTCAATCAAACGGTTTAAGGAAGCGGCAATTTGACTGCGGCTTGAGACCGACAAGGTATACCCCATGAATTCCGCAAAATCAGCTAATTTGCCTAGGCGCTCCGGATCGGGGAAATCGTGGACCCGGTAAACCGAAGCGGGCAATCGACGTTCACTCACAGCCTTGGTCAAATGTTCGGCCACCGCACGGTTGGCCATCAGCATCCAATCCTCAATCAACATATGAGCCGGTTTCCGCTCCTTGACCCAGACCTCGGTGGGGAATCCTTGGGGATCCAGATGAAAACGGATTTCTTCGGTTTCAAAGCCGATCGAGCCCGCTTCAAAACGCCGCTGACGCATGCCGATCGCCATCCGATTCAATACTTGCAATTCCTCGGCCCAATCCCCTTGGCCCGTATCCAGCACCGTTTGGGCGTCTTCGTAGGAAAAGCGCCTAAGCGATCGAATGCAGGTTCGGCCTATCCAGGTCGAATGGATACGCGCCTCTTCATCCACCTCAAAAACAGCAGAATAACACAGTTTGTCTTCGTTGGGACGCAGGGAACATACAAGGTTGGATAAATTTTCGGGCAGCATCGGTAACACTTGATGCACCATGTACACCGAAGTTGCTCTGGAGGCCGCTTCCCTATCCAACTCCGTCCCAGGCCTCACGTAATACGAAACATCGGCAATATGAACCCCAACCTCCCAGCGACCCTGACCCAAGGGACGAATGGACAAGGCATCATCGAAATCCTTGGCATCCTGGGGATCGATGGTCATGGTGGGAATACCCCGAAAATCCTTTCGGCCTTGGAGATCATTCGGGGCGAGAGATTGACTAGGTTGGCTGGCTTGACGCAAAGCCTCCGCACCAAAATGCAAGGAGAATCCAAATTCAACCCCAATGGCCGCCATCTCTGTCGAATGCTCTCCGGGACTGCCCAGCCATTCGGCCAGTTCTACCCTGGGCCAAGGGGAAGATTCCGGCCAGTCCAACCAAGCCCCTACGGCTTTGAGCCCCTCGGATTGATCCCATGCTCGGGTTAGCCCTGCCAAAGGTTGGGCAGGTGGCAAAAGCTCCAAACCCCCTTGAAAGCCCTTGAGATCCGGTTCCAGAAAATAACGTTGACCTTTGCGGCGAACCGTCCCCACAAAATGGGTTCGGTACCGCTCCACAACCTCCACAACCGCGGCCCGGTCCCTTCCTTGGCTCGTTGATCGCGATGAAGAAGGACGCCGACCTTTGCCTTTGCTGGATGGAAATGCACTCAGGGGAACGATGCGGACCAGATCGCCGGGCAAGGCTCTTCGTACATGCTCCGACGAGACCATCCAATCGGCATCGCTGTCCACAGCCCTTGCAAAGGCCAACCCACCGTGGGTAAATTCCATTCTCGCGAGGATACCCTCTCCATGCCGGGTCGCTTGGTCTTGGCCACGAGCATGGCCAGCTCCGGAAGTCACCTTGTTGGTCAGACGCAGGCTTAGGTCTTGACGTCGGGTGAGAATTTTCTGAGCCACCAATTTGTCGAGGGCTTGTCCCATCACATTTAAGTCAAAAGGGTCACTGATCCCCAAAGCCACCGCCAAATCGCGATCGCTAACCCCACCGGTATCCGATAAATCGCATCCGCGGAACCAACGCAGGATACGATCCGATTCTTGGTGAATTTGCTGGCGCAGGCTAAGACGCTTGGGAGATTTGGACACGGGGTATGGATTGAATCAAGCGTTGAGTATACGGGTGCCGAGGTCTTTGCAGGACCTCTTGGGCGGAAGCAATTTCGACCGTCTGCCCCCGGTCCATGACCATCAGGCGATGGCATAAGGTACCTGCCACGGATAAATCGTGGGTGATGAAAATCATCCCGAATTGCAAATCCTGCTGAAGGCCAAGGAGCAATTCCAAAATCTGAGCTTGAACCGTTCCATCCAAAGCGGCCACCGATTCATCGCAAATCAGAATTTGAGGATGCAAACACAAGGCACGGGCCAAAACCAATCGTTGCCTCTGCCCCCCGGAGAAAGAAGCTGGGCGTCGCGAAGCAGCCCGAGTTGGCTCCAAGCCAACTTTGGCGATCCAATGGTAGGCCCGTTCACGACGCTCCTTGGGAGAAAGCGAAGGGAATTTTCGTTGCAGGGCTGTTCCTAACATTTGTTCGACATCATGAACCGGATTCAGGCTGCTGTAAGGATCTTGGAACACCATTTGAATCGCCAAGCGCGTTTCCAAATTTCCTATGAAACGGCTTTGTTCCCACAGGGGTTGACCGTTCAAAAAGACCTGTCCTTGGGTAGGTGGTGTAAGGCCGGCGATCATCCGTGCCAGACTGCTTTTGCCGGATCCCGAGGCGCCAACAATCCCCAAAGAACCTCCTGCTTCGAGATCCAAAGCAATGTTATCGACCACCGTACGGCCATTGGGCAGAGTCCATGACAAATCCGTGACTTTCAAGAGTCCGTGACGATCCTCCACCGTGGAACGGAAAGGCAAACGATTCGGGTCGGGTCTGGCCGCCAACAACGAGGCCATCTGAGGATATTCCTTGGCATTGGACAAGGCGTGGACAGGCCCTGTTTCCAGAAGGTCACCTTGGTGCATCAAGGCCCAGCGGTCCACCAAATTGCTCATCAAAGGCAAATCATGGCTAATGAACAAAAGGGTCAAACCTCGATCACGCCGCAGTTGCCCAAGCAAGGCCACCAAGGATGCTTGAACCTCGGTATCCAGGGCCGTGGTAGGCTCATCAGCAATCAACATGGAGGGATTGCCGCTCAAGGCCATGGCAATCATCAAACGCTGTCGTTGTCCGCCGCTTAACTCATGGGGATAGGCCTGCAATATTCTTGCCGTATCCTCCAGCTGTACTTCATGCAAGGCCTTTTCCATCCCTGTTCTGCGCTGTTCACGGCTCCACATGGGATAGTAGAGCGAGAAGCATTCCTCCAATTGAGCGCCGCAACGCATGACGGGATTCAAGGCTGTCAAGGGCTCCTGAAAGATCATTGCCAAGGCACGACCGCGAAGGGTTTGCCATGCTTTGGGAGAGGCATCCAACAATGACATCGTTTCGGCGGTGACGGGATGGGTCCATTCCATTTGCCCGCTTACCTCAAAGCGATTCGGGTCCAACAAACCCATGATCGCGAGGGCCGTCAACGATTTACCTGAACCGGACTCGCCCGCTAACCCCAGCGATTCCCCTTGCCCTATATGCAGGTTCAAACCACGGACCAAGGCCGGTCCGCCCTGAAGAGAGATAGTTAAGCCCCTTATTGCCAGTGCAATCGAAGGATTCATGCCGGATGTTATGGGGCCTGAACTTTGCGCAACCAGAGCACTCTTCGTTGCGATCCGATTCGTAACACAATGGATAAATCTTCGCCGTTGCCCTGCTCCAAATCCGCGAGGTAACGATACCCCAGGGTAGGGTCCAGCATCTGCCCCCCAATCCATCCCCTGCGGCCAGGCCGTAATTCTTCAAGCAAACGCAGGCCCCGCAAAGCCTTCCCATAACCCGGATGATCGGAAGGACAAAAGCTGCAAAGGCTGCTTTCCTTGTACGGAGAACCGGCAGGGAATCCGGATACCTTGGCCGATAGCACTTTGCCGGAATCCATCGCGAAGACCAGGTACAGGAGAGGCTTATCGTTGCGTGAATCCGATACGAGATACTGCCCTGTAGGGGCCTCGGATAAAAATTGCTCTATTGGAACCGCATGCGATCCCCTTGCCGCTTCGTTGGGAATTCGTTGAGGGGTTGACGTATTGCTTTCGCAGGCCGACCAAAGTCCAACGAGCAAAACACAGGAAAGAAGTACGATAGGCTTCCTCATCTTATGAGTATTTAAGGTGAAAATTGGGGCTCAAGGGGGGCTTCAAAGTTCATGGGTTCGGTCCTCTCCCAAAGGTAGGTCATGCCGCATCGCTGCATCCAGTATTCGTTCAAAGAGATGGGCGGTAAGCTGCGCATCGACCAAGGCCCGGTGCCGTCCCTGTGTTTCGATGCCCAAGGCCCTGCACAATTTACCCAGGGAGTACGAGGGTTGTTCGGGAAGAAAATGCCGGGCTAATTGTTGAGTGCATAACAATTTTCTGGTGAAATCGAAGCCTGCCAATGCCATTTCGTAGCGCAGATACCGATAATCAAAGGTCACTGGATGCCCAACAAGCCAAGCGTCCTTGGTAAAGGCATCGATCTCCTTGGCGCAACGAGCAAATTTGGGCGCGGATTGCACCATGTTCTGTCGAATTCCCGTTAGGTCTGCCACAAAGGGGGGGATATCACGATCCGGGTTGAATAGAGAATCCCAGGTAGTCCAGGCCTTACCCGCTTGCATTCGAACCATCCCCAACTCCATCATTCGCTCCGGCGGGAATTTTCCACCGGTTGCTTCGACATCCAAAACCACAAAGGTAGGATGGGTTGAAAGCAAGGCCCGAAATTCTTCCGTGGCCAATGGCTTTGCCCCTTGTTCCTTACCCGCTCTCCTAGCCGCCAAAATGCGAGCAATCAGAATGGTATATCGTCTCCACCCTGCACCGAATAATCCGGCTCAGCAGGCAAGGGGGAACCCATGGAACTGCTGGGGTAAGAGGAACCTGCCGAGGAGGATGGATTGGGCGATCCCATGGAGGATGGAGACCCTGCAGGACCAACGCCGGCTTGGGCTGCGGCGATCTTCCAGGCACGAACATCGGTGTACCATCTGCCGTTGTATTCCCTGCTCTCCACTTCCACCGAAGCGGTGATTTCAGCACCGCTTTGTAAGGAGAATTGGTCGATTTTGTCGCCCCACAGACTCATGCAGACTTTGCGAGGGTATTGCCCCCTTGTTTCCAGTATAAATTCTTGTTTGCGCCAACTATTGCCGCTGCGCCCTGTTCCGGTCACTTCCGGCAAGAGTTGAATGATTTGGCCTGTGATTTCCATGTCGCTATGCTTTGAATGAATTGATGTTTGGAACAAAATTAGCCTTCTGCGGGAACGAAACCGAATACATCCTAAGGTCTTTATCCACAAACCCTCCCTTGGAATTATGGACAATGGAAGCCCGCAGGTAAGTTTGCGGCCTATGCCCATTGCACTAACTTCTTGGGGGGCGGCACAACAAGTCACCGGCAGCATGCACTTGCTGGAACTCAGCGACGGCTTCAAAATTCTGGTCGATTGCGGCCTTGAAATGGGCCCCAAAGGACAAGAAACTGAGCTGGGATTCGACCCTACCTCCGTCAATTTAGTTTTCTTGACCCATGCCCACATGGATCACTGCGGAAGGCTCCCGGAATTGGTTCGAGAAGGCTACAAGGGGGATATCCTCTGCACCGAACCCACCTTGGAGCTCAGTGCCGTCCTCCTGAAGGACAGTGCCATGCTTCAAGCCAAACGCTTGGCCGACGATCTGCACGGCAGGGCCAAAGGGCGTAAGAAAGGGGATCAAGCCTTTCGCAAATTGGCCCATCGACTGGAGCAAGATGCCGAACATTGCCTTCGCCTATTTCATCCCCTTCGTCCCGGGAAGACTTACCGAATTCGCCAAAACCTAGCCCTCACCCTGTACCCCTGTTCGCATCTCTTGGGCGCCGTTTCGGTGGTTTTTGAAATTAAAGAGGGCGATCAAACGCTGCGCGTTGGCTTCAGCGGGGACCTAGGGCGGTTCAATTATCCAGGATTGCCGGATCCCAAACCCATGCCCGAAGTGGATTATTTGGTCTGCGAAAGCACATACGGAGGGGTCAACCACCAAGAAAGCAGGAAACCCACCGTGGTCGTGGAAGAATTCATACGGCAAGCCCTTGAGGTGGAAGGTGGCCGGCTGATTGTACCCGCCTTTAGTGTGGGCAGGACCCAGGCCTTTCTGTTGGTGCTGCAACAGCTCTACGAAGACGGCAAATTACCTAATGATGTTCCTGTCTATGTGGATTCCCCCATGGCCATTTTGTCCACGGAAATTTACAGACAAATGGAGGACTGGCTAGGGAGAGACGCTTTGAACATGATCAGCATGTACGGCGATGTGTTCTCCTTTGAGCGCTTACGCTTTGTACAGAACATAGGGCAGAGCCGCAAAATCGCTGCGGATTACCGACCTTCCATCCTGATTTCGGCATCGGGCATGCTCGAGGGTGGTCGAATCCACACCCATCTCAAAGAGCAATTGCAAAATTCCAGGGCCTCCATCTTGTTTATCGGTTACATGGCCGAAGGCAGTCTGGGTCGCAAACTAGCCGATGGAGAAAAATACTTGACAGTGGACGGGCGAACGGTGGAAGTTCGAGCGAAATTATGTTACACCGATGTTTTCAGCGGGCATGCGGATCATAGCGGCCTGATACGTTTCGTCTGTCAAACCCCAGCATCACGCCTTCGCCGGGTCTTTTTGGTGCATGGGGAACCAGACCGCATGGAAGCCCTTGCAGATGCTCTGGAAGACCAAGGTTATCAAGTCACCCTGCCCATCAAAGGCAAAACTTATGTTTTGGATTAAACTTCCTTACCAATCAAAAAGCATTGATACGCTCTTCAACCATTTTGCCAATCAACCTCATGCTCAAACCTTCTTTATTCAGCCTTTATACAGGGCTGGCCTTCGCGCTACTCACGGGCTGTAACGAAGACAACCCAAAGGGTCATAACCCGGCATCCAGCGGCTTACCCATCTTGGGACCCATGGAAATTATGGAGGGCAAGGATGGCCGAACGGATACGGTTTTTCGTGAATTTCCGGAGATTGCCTTGGAGGACCAATACGGGGTTGGATTCCATCACGATTCTTTGAAGGGGCAAATTCGCGTGGTGGACTTTTTCTTTGCCTCCTGCCCGGGGATTTGCATCGATATGAGCCTACACATGGCAAAGCTGTATGCCCAAGCACAGCAGATTCCATCCAGGATTCCATCCAAGATCACCCCGCCTATCGGGCTCCGATTTATTTCATACACCATAGACCCCCAAAGAGATACTCGGGAAGTCCTTGCCGATTACGCGGAGCGGCACGGGGTAAAACCCTCCTCACGGCAATGGCTTTTGTTACGGGGCAAAGAAGAAGAAATTCACCGCTTGGCCGAGCAATATTATTTGTTAAGTGCAGGAGCGGATCGCGGTGCTCCCGGTGGCTTTCTGCATTCCGGGCAATTTTTGCTCATCGATCCCAAGGGAAGAATTCGCGGGTTATACGACGGGACCCAATGGGCGGACTGCGAAATTCTGCAAAGGGATATCGCCTTGTTGCAGGAAGAGTTCGGGAACCGTTAAGGTAGCTCCTGGTTCAAGCTCCTCGGTAAGCGGCCAAGCCTGTAGCCAGGCAATCCATGGCCATCGCGAGATTAGTTTTCTCCAAGACATAAGCCAAGCGAACTTCGTCCCTGCCCAAACCGGGTGTCGCATAGAATCCGGTGGCCGGGGCCATCATCACGGTGGCTCCTTCGTGGCGATGATGCTCCAGCATCCACCGGCAAAAATCATCACTGTCGGTAATCGGTAATCGAGCGACCGCATAGAATGCCCCGCCGGGTCGAGGACAGGTCACGCCCGGCATTGCGGAGAGCGCCTGCACCATGAGATTACGTCGGCTAACATATTCCGCTCTGACTTCGTCGAAGTAATGAGGACCGGTATGGAGCAGGGCCGCCATGGCGCCCATTTGTTCCAAAGTTGGCGGACTCAAACGTGCCTGCGCGTATTTGAGCGCTGTCGCCATCAAATCCTGATTCTTGGTGATCAAGGCTCCTATTCGGGCCCCGCAGGCGCTGTACATTTTGGAGGTGCTTTCCACCACGACCGCATTTTGCTCGAGCCCATGGATTCCCAAAATAGAAGTATGTTGCTGACCATCGTACACAAATTCGCGGTACACTTCGTCCGCGATGAGAAAAAGGTCGTGCTTCAGACACAAACCGGCCAAGGCTTCCAATTCAGCTTTGGAGTACAAGGTGCCGGTGGGGTTGTTGGGATTGCAAATCATGAGGGCCCTGGTTTTGGGGCCGATGGCTGCTTCGACAGCCTCCACTTCGGGCAAGGCGAAACGCTCCTCGATCGTGGTGGTGAAAGGGCGGACCACCACACCACCCATCGCGGCAAATCCGTTGTAGTTGGCATAAAAAGGCTCCGGTATGAGCACCTCATCGCCGGGATCAAAGCAAGCCATCATGGTCATGACCAAGGCCTCGGAACCTCCGGTGCTGATGAGCACATCCTCTGCGGTGAGCCCGTAGCCTTTACGGTTCAAGTTGTCTGCATAGGCCTGTCGGTATTGCACAAGGCCCGCAGAATGCGAATACGAGAGAACCTTATCATGATAAGCGGCGACCCCTTCCCAAAATGCTGGGGCCGTGGCGATATCCGGTTGACCGATGTTAAGATGAAATACGGTGGTACCGCTTTGCTTGGCGGCCTCTGCATATGGGACCAATCGCCGAATTGGCGAAGCAGGCATGGAATGTCCCCGGTTTGAAATTTTTGGCATAAAAAAAGACCCGTGCAAAGGTACACGGGTCTTCACCACTTGCAAGGATTCGTCCTTGCTGAATGCAGGCCTGGGTTGGCCGTATTGGATCTTTAAGGTTTGCTCACCGGACTGGCCGCTGGCTTGGTTTCGGGTACACCTGGTTCCACCTTCTCCACCAAACCGGATATGGTGAGTACTTTGGTGGCTTCTGCCGCATTGGAGGTTACCGTGACTTGTTTAGTGAACTGACCTGGACGACCTTGGGAATTGTAAACGGCTTTGATTTTACCGGTCTTTCCGGGAGGAATCGGCTCACGGGTCCAATCGGGAGTGGTGCAACCGCATGATGCGGCAACGTTGGAAATAATCAAAGGTCCCTTACCGGTATTCGTGAATTCGAATTCGTGGGTAGCCTGAACGCCTTCTTTAATCTTCCCGAAATCATGGGTTTCGGCCTTGAACTTGAAAGCGGGTTTGTCTTTGGTTTCGGTGGTCTGAGCCATCGCAGAGAAGCCTAAACCCAAAGCGAGAGCAAACGATAAGACTGTTTTCATGGAAGATGTTTGTTTTAGAGTTCAAAAATAATGTGAATTTCATTTATATACGGCCCCTTTGTTCAAAAATTGTACCTCTCTGGATTTTTTCCGTCCTTTATCTTTGCTTCCTAACCTGGACCATCCACTTCTCAATTTCGGTTAGCTTATTCCACCTTTTTTCGAATGGAAATACCCGCAAAAACTGCTCCCTCCCCGTCGCAAACCGCCTTGAACAAAGAGGAATTGGTGGCCGAAGTGCTACGCGACTACCGTACGGGTTGGGAAAGCCGCCATGCCAGCCTCTTGGGTCGCAAGGAAGTCTTGACCGGCAAAGCCAAGTTCGGAATCTTTGGCGATGGCAAAGAACTACCTCAATTGGCGATGGCCAAAGCCTTCAGGGATGGTGATATACGCTCAGGATATTATCGGGATCAAACCTTTATGTTGGCAACGGGCATGATGACGTTGGAAGGTTTTTTTGCGCAGTTATATGCTCATACCTCCGTGGAGCATGAACCCGCTTCGGGGGGAAGGTCGATGAACGGGCATTTTGCAACCCGATGGCTGGACCATCAAGGTCAGTCGGTGAATTTGACAGACAAACCGCAATCCACGGCCGATATCTCCCCTACCGGCGGCCAAATGGGCAGAGGCCTGGGCATTGCCTATGCTTCCAAGCTGTACAGGGCTTTGCCTAATCTTCCTTCTCCTTCCAAATTTAGCCGAGGTGGCCATGAGATATCCTACGTGACTATCGGAAATGCTTCCACCAGCGAAGGCCATTTTTGGGAAGTCATCAACGCCGGGGGGGTTCTGCAAGTTCCGCTCTTTGTGTCCATTTGGGATGATGGATACGGCATCTCTGTTCCTGCAGCCTATCAAACCACCAAAGAAAATATTGGTACCTTGCTCCAAGGCTTCCGTACGGGACCAGATGGGAACGGGTATCGACTGTACACCTGCCCAGGATGGGATTATCCCCGACTCTGCGCCCTCTACCTCAAGGCTGCGGATTTGTGCCGCCAAGAGCACATGCCGGTACTCTTTCATGTGACCGAACTCACCCAACCTCAGGGACACAGCACCTCGGGATCCCATGAGCGATACAAATCGCCCGAAAGGCTTCAATGGGAAAAAGACCACGACGGTTTGACCCGTATGAGGGCCTGGATTCTGTCCCAAGGCTTTGCTGATGCAGAAACCTTGGACCATATCGAAACAGAAGCCGCAACCCGCGCCAAGGAAGCCTTGAACAAGGCTTACCATGCCTTCCGCGATGACCTAAACTCCTGGACCTCGGAAACCCTGCAAAGCCTGGAGGCCTGGTCCACGGCGCTCCAAACCCAAATCTCCACAGTGTCCACCAAGGATCGTTCAGCCGAAACCGCCGTGGGAAATATCGATTCCCCGACGTGGAACAATCTCCTAACCCAATGTGCCGCTGCCGTTGAGCGATCCATTGCTGATTTGCGTGCAGAACGTGAGCCGCTGCGTAGGGATATCATGCAGGCCCTTCGAAGAAGCCTTTGGACGGCCCATCGCCTGGGCATTAGCACTTGGGCTTCCGATTCGGTGCAAGGAGCCTACCGACAAAGCCTCGGACTGCGCTCTCGGCTGGAAGGTCTTCATTCGTTGTTATACAACCGCGGCCTGCACAGCCAATCCTCCGATGCGGCGGTCAAGGTTCAACCAGTAGGAGCACAATACGCTGAAAATGCGGAATCGGTCAACGGCTTCGAAATCCTCAACCGTTGCTTTGATTACTGGCTTCGTGAAGATCCCCGATTCGTCGCCCTGGGGGAAGATGTCGGCAAAATCGGAGATGTCAATCAAGGTTTTGCCGGATTGCAGGAAAAGTATGGAGATCTACGCGTTTCGGATACCGGTATTCGTGAAATGAGCATTGTGGGTCAAGGCATGGGAGCAGCCATGCGGGGCCTACGGCCTCTAGTGGAAATTCAGTACATGGACTACCTGCTCTACGCCCTTCAAATTCTGAGCGATGATGTTGCCACCTTGCAATACCGCACCGCTGGTGGCCAGAAAGCCCCTCTAATAGTACGTACCCGTGGCCATCGGCTGGAAGGAATATGGCATTCCGGATCCCCCATGGGGATGATTCTGCATGCCCTACGGGGGATGCACGTCTTGGTCCCACGCAACATGGTTCAAGCCGTAGGTTTCTACAACACCCTTATGAAAAGCGATGAACCCGCCTTGATCATCGAATGCCTAAACGGTTATCGCCTCAAAGAAACCATGCCCTCCAATTTGCATAATCTTTGTGTTATACCCGGGCAGGCCGAAATCCTTCGCCAAGGGGAAGATTTGACCTTGGTCACTTACGGGTCTTGTTGCCGTATTGCCATGGAGGCCTCTGACCTTTTGGAGGGTCTTGGCATATCGGTAGAGGTCATCGACGCTCAGAGCTTATTGCCTTTTGACGAAGAAGGGCTTTGCGCCAAGTCACTCCAGAAAACGTCACGTCTCTTGGTTTTGGACGAGGATGTGCCCGGGGGAGCATCAGCCTACCTATTGCAACAAATCTTGGAGCGGCAAGGCGGTTTCCTCCTCTTGGATTGGGCACCCCAAACCTTAACCGCACAGGCTCACCGACCAGCCTACGGCTCCGATGGGGATTATTTCAGCAAACCCTCGGTGGATGATGTGGTGGAAACGGTTTGGTCTTTGATGGCCTCGGCGGAACCCGGCTACTTTGCCCCTCTCCCCTAAACTTGGACTAGGATTAGGGTCGACTTTGCTTTATTCAATCGTCACCCACAGGCCCTGGTCTGCCAAGACGGCTTGAACAGGCAGCAAATCCACGTAAGTACCGGATTTGACTTGGCATTTTCCGTTAAGGTGCACAATCCATGCGCATTGTTCGGCCTGCTCTGCGCTATGCTCACAGTACCTCATCAAACATTCGATGACATGCCCAAAGGTGTTCACGTCATCGTTATGTAAAACAAGGTTACTGCCCTCATCTTCCAATTCCAAAACATCAAATTCTGGCTTGGCCTTAGTGCTATCCCCAAGCGATAATGCGCTGAAGCGATCGTAAACCCTCATGTTCCAGGGGTTAAACTTTTTCAAACAACAAAGTACTCCATTGGTTCAGCGCAGCGGACCCCACACAGATTAACCCCAACCGCTTGGCCTCCTGCAACAAGACCCCGTGATCTTCTGTGTAAAAACCACTTAGCCATAATTGCCCCCCTGGCTGCAGGGAGCCATCGTACGCGGCCATATCCTTTAAGAGAATATTCCGGTTGATATTGGCCAAGATTAAATCAAATTTTCCATGCACGGCCCACAAACTTGGCAACATTTCCGCATCCCCACATAGCCAATCGGCATGCGAGCCCGGGGCAGGTACGGCGTTTCGGGTTGCATTCTCTGCAGCATTTTCGGCGGACCATGCTTCAACATCGATTCCAATAACCGATGAGGCGCCTAATCGTGCAGCCAGTATGCCTAAGATCCCTGTTCCGCACCCCATATCCAAAACTCGTATTCCTTTAAGACGAGGAAATGGAGCGTCCTGTTTTGGATTTTGGTACAGCAGCAATCCCTCTACCGTATCGACCCTTTGAGGGCCGGATTTCCATAACACCTTCTGACCAATTTGAATGGTTTGTTCGGTGGGTGCCCCTAACAGCCACCAACTCATCAGCAAGGTGGTTTCATGATGCCCTGTGCCGAAGGACATCCTCGGCATCATGACCAATTCCAGATCCACGTCCCCCATAGGCTCGTGAAAAGGAGCACGCAGTCCCAGGGATGTCCCCAAACGAACGGGCTCAAAATTGGATTCCCATTCCGCATTCCAATTGGTATTCGGCATGGGGTGCGGTCCATCAATCCACAGAATCTTGTCCTCGTTCTCTCGCAACCAATGGTCTTGAAATCGAGGGCCTATGATTTCGACAAGCCCATAGGCTTCCATAACAATTGGCGAAGGACTATCCTGCTTTGGGTGGTCCGCGAGAACCCCTACCCCCTCTGGATTCATGGGCATCGTTTCGAAGGCTTCAAACCCAACCTCACCAAGCAAGGCCATGAACAATTCACAGGAACTTTCGTCTGCAACCCCCAGGCGCCAACGCAGGTAAGAACCCCCCATCGTTTAGTCCACTGAACTTAACACAATATCAGCAAAGTCCCTGGCCTTGAGGGAGGCGCCGCCCACCAAGGCCCCGTCCACATCCGCGCAAGCCAAAAGCTCCTTGGCATTGGAGGCATTCACAGACCCCCCGTAAAGGATGCGGATTTGTTCGGCTGTGCTTGAACCTCCGTTTTGAGCAACCCAAGCACGGATCATGGCATGCACTTCGTTGGCTTGTTGCGGGCTCGCGGTCAGACCAGTCCCAATGGCCCAAACCGGTTCGTAGGCAATCGCCAATGAACCATGATTCAAATCCTGAATCCGAGAACCCAATGCTTCCATCAATTGCGAGGAAATCACTTCGTTGAAGCTGCCCTCTTGACGTTGTTCCAAGGTTTCCCCAACACAATAGACCGACATCAAACCATGTTCGCGCAAGCGGTCAATTTTGAGACCGCATGTGGTGGAGCTTTCATGGTGGTGCAGACGACGTTCACTATGCCCAACCAAGGCGAAGCTGCAGTGCATCGCAGCCAAGCTGCCGGCCGATATTTCTCCGGTATAGGCTCCTTGAAGATGCGCTGAACAGTCCTGAGCCCCCATCATTCCCGATCCCTCCAGTTCCGAGCGCAGAGCCCCCAAATGCGTGAACGGTATCGCCAATCCCCAATCCAAATCCCAATGCAAACCACCCCGGATCATAGGCACCATTTGCCTAGCCACCAGGCGTCCCTCCTCCGGCAGGGTGTTCATTTTCCAATTTCCCAAAATCAAAGGCCTGCGTTTGGTCATCTTCATGAATTTTAATACTTGGTTGACCTGTGAAATTTGAAATTAAATTGCAAGGCCTGTTTCTATTTTTTCTCCCAGGTCCGATGAACCGCAGTGGCCTCGTAAATACGTTGAAGAAGTTCCCTCTCTTCATCCGACAGGGCGAGTCCCCGTCTTTGCATCACTTTTTCGGCGGTCTGGGCAAATTTATCAAAGCGAAAAGTTTCCATTCCCTGGGTTCCGCCCCAGCCAAAAGATGGAATGAATTGCCGAACAAAGCCACCCCCAAAAATATTGGCCCCAACCCCAACCACCGTCCCCGTATTGAACATGGTGTTGATCCCGCATTTGGAATGATCTCCCATGATCAAGCCGCAGAACGTAAGTCCGGTATTTCGAAAAGTTCCCGTAGCAATATCCCATAACTTCACCTGCTCGTAATTATTCTTGAGGTTGGAATTGTTGGTATCCGCTCCCCAATTGCACCAACGACCGATAACCGAGTTCCCCATGAATCCATCGTGTCCCTTGTTCGAATACGAATGGATCACCGAATTGGACACCTCACCGCCAACTTTGCAATAGGGGCCCACGGTGCTGTCGCCGTAAATTTTGGCCCCCATTTTGATGCTGCAGTGTTCGCCTATGGCCACGGGACCTTTGATCATGCTTCCCGCCATAATTTCCGCCGACTCCCCGATCCATATTGGGCCATCCGAAGCGTCAAGGACTGCCGCGCGAACAATCGCCGAAGGATGCACATAGACCTGTTCAGGACGATATACTGCCGTATGGGGATCCGGATCAACGCGTTGCGACCAGGCCGGCAAAGCCCATTCCCCACCCGCTTCCAATAGCCAACGCACATCCCTTTGGATCTGAGAACCATTCTTCAAGAAAATATCCTCAGGATAGGTAATCCATTCTGCTTCACCATCCCAATTCGTCCATTCTACACGGTCGGCCTGACCATGCCATGCCAAATTTTGACCTCCTTGACGCAAACCCTTGCCTTGACTCAACGATTGTGCCGCGAGCAGAAGGGCATCGTTGGGGAGGAGTCGTGAATTTACCGACAAGGTGGCTTCTTGACGACGCCATAACAAATTCCACTTTTGGGATAAGGTCAGGATACCCACCCGACATTCCTGAGGACCATGGGTATAGGTTAAGGGAAGTAATCCACGAGCCCCAAGGTCATCGACAAAGGTCAAAGCCATGGCCCTAGGCTACACCCCATCGGATGAAATAGGTTTTTCATCGCTTACTTCATCGGAGCTTGAAGTTGATGAGGAACCTTTGATTTTACGAGAAGGTTTGGCAGACGTGGCCGAAGAAGATTTTCCTTCGACGGAAGCAGCAAGGTCCGAAGGTTGACTTACCTGAACCTGCATTTGGCCCTCATCATTGACATCAAGGTTCAATACAGCGCCTTGAGGCAATTGCCCACTCATCATTTGTTCGGCCACCACATCCTCCACATATTTTTGAATCGCCCTCTTCAACGGCCTTGCCCCAAATTGTGGGTCATAACCTTTCTCGGCAAGCAAATCCATGGCTTTGGCGCTTAGCGTTACCTGATGCCCTAAATCGTTAATTCTAAGCAAGACCGAGGCAAGGGTCAATTGGATAATCTTATCCAATTCCTGACGCTCCAGCGGGTTAAAGATGATTACGTCGTCAATTCGATTCAAAAACTCGGGAGAAAAGGTTTTCTTGAGGGCGCCTTGAATAACCGCTGAGCTTTCTTTTTCCCGGGCTTCCACCTTGCTTGGCGTAGTAAAACCTACACCGGTGCCAAAATCCTTTAACTGTCGAGACCCAATATTCGAAGTCAAGATGATCAAGGTGTTTTTGAAGTCAATCTTACGGCCTAATCCGTCCGTTAACTGGCCATCATCCAAAACTTGCAACAACAAATTGAAAATATCCGGATGGGCCTTCTCCACCTCATCCAAGAGAATTACCGAATAAGGTTTACGCCGAACGCGCTCTGTTAGTTGACCGCCTTCTTCGTACCCTACATATCCTGGAGGCGCTCCCACCAAGCGAGACACAGAGAATTTCTCCATGTATTCACTCATGTCGATACGGACCAAGGCATCCTCGGTATCAAACATGTATCGAGCGAGTTCCTTGGCCAATTCGGTTTTACCCACCCCGGTTGGGCCCAAGAAAATAAACGAACCAATGGGCTTACGGGGATCTTTGAGACCGGCTCTGGTCCGTAGGATTGCCTTACTGACCGCCTCTACAGCCTTGTCCTGACCGATTACCTTTTCCTTCAAATCAGAGGCCATTTTGCCGATTCGTTCTGCTTCTGATTGAGCGATGCGTTTGACCGGCACACCGGTCATCATGGCCACCACCTCCGCGATATGATCCTCGTCAACCGTGAAACGAGTACGCCGAGATTCTTCTTCCCAACGATTCTTGGCTTGTTCCAGATCTTCCAGAACATGCTTTTCGTTATCCCTGAGCTTGGCGGCTTCTTCGTAGCGCTGGCTTTTGACCACTTTGTTTTTGAGTTCCCGTATTTCCTCCAAGGCAGCCTCCAACTGAATAACTTCTTGAGGAACTTTGATGTTCCCGATATGCACCCTAGCACCGGCTTCATCCAATGCATCAATGGCTTTGTCCGGTAAATGCCTGTCCGATATGTAACGGTCCGTTAGTTTAACACAAGCAGCCAAAGCATCCTGGGTATAGGCTACCTGATGGTGGTCTTCGTATTTATGCTTAATGTTATGCAAAATCTGTAGGGTTTCCTCTGCCGAAGGCGGATCCACCATGACTTTTTGAAAACGGCGGTCCAATGCGCCGTCCTTCTCGATAAATTGACGGTATTCGTTCAAGGTTGTTGCGCCAATGCATTGCAATTCTCCTCTGGATAAGGCAGGCTTGAACATGTTACTGGCATCCAAGGATCCTGAAGCACCTCCGGCGCCCACCATCGTATGAATTTCATCGATGAACAAAATCACATCGGGGGACTTTTCCAACTCGTTCATCACCGCCTTCATCCGCTCTTCGAACTGGCCTCGGTATTTGGTGCCAGCTACCAAAGAAGAGAGATCCAAAGTCACGATACGCTTATCAAACAAAATTCTTGAAACCTTCTTCTGATGAATTCGAAGAGCCAAACCTTCGGCAATAGCCGTCTTTCCGACTCCGGGTTCACCGATGAGGATAGGGTTGTTTTTCTTGCGACGGCTAAGAATTTGGGATACCCTTTCAATTTCGGAATCTCTTCCAATAATGGGGTCCAGACGTCCATCTTCGGCAAGTTGCGATAAGTCACGTCCAAAGTTGTCAAGGACCGGGGTTTTACTTTTGGGATTGGCGGATTTACGAGGCAAATCACCGTTACCCTTTTTGTCGTCTTCCCCGTAAGCATCTTCGTAAGAAGAACGAGGCGTAGCCGGTGGCTCCGTTCTTTCTCTACCTTCAATCATGGCTTCAACCTCTTCCTTGACCAGTTCGTAGGTAATATCAAATTTTTCGAGGACCCTGTTGGCCATGCAATCTTCGTCACGCAGAATAGACAATAACAAATGGACGGTGCCTATCAATTCGCTTTTGAAATACTTGGCCTCCAAAAAGGTAATCTTTAAGATTTTTTCCGCTTGTTTGGTCAAAGGAATTTGGCCTGCTTGCAGGCCTTCCTTTTCGCCGGTATGCCGCATGGAATCTTCGATAGCGGCCTTGAGCTTATCGATGTTTACCCCAAGGTTGCGCAGGGTTTTGATCGCTTGCCCATCGCCTTCGCGAATAAGACCCAAGAGCAAATGACTGGCATCGATATAATCATGCCCCAAGCGAACAGCTTCTTCTCGGCTGAAGGCGATGACATCCTTGACCTTAGGGGAAAATTTTGCATCCATGGACGGGGCTTTGGTGCAAAATTAGACACAAATCCCGTGCCAAACCTTGTTCAATCCCAAATTTACCCACATCCATGGCCGTCCAATAGGCTCCCTATGGACGACGAATCAGCAAGCGTTCGAGGCCAAATCCGCCTTGATGAAGGACCTCCACCAAATAAATACCTTGAGGCCACCCGGCAGTTTCCAAGTCACCGTGGGCGTTTCCGGCCTGCAGATCCCATTGATCCTGGTGGTGTAGGCGCCCTTGAGCATCCATTACACGAATTCGAACCGTCACATCCCCCTCCAAATCCAGAGCCAACCTGACCCTATCCGTCCCCGGATTGGGGAAAATCCGCAATCGGGTGCTGGCTATCGCAGGCACTTGACGAACCGAGGTCCCTGTGGATGTCCCAAAACCGTAAACATCGTTGCGATTCCTAGGCTGTAGCTTCCAGTTTCCAAAATTGTAGGTCAGAATGCCTCGGATGAAATTCAAATGCTGACGGAATGTCAGGGAATCGGTATTGAAGTTCTGCCCCAAGTCCAGACTTGACAAGGAAACCCCGCCTCGAACCCTCAGGCCTGAAGTCACCGTGGAATCGGCATAAATACTGAATTCCCCGAAATTACTGGGCGCATCCGGGTTCTGATTGACCACATAGACGGAATCAAATACCAACAAAGAGGATTCATGAGGTTCCGTATAAGAGTACCTTCTGGCCATGATGGAATCCATGGGGACGCGGAATGGGGCGTAGGGCTGGCCCGCGGAAATAAACT
>Ga0194117_10001843_pt1 | contig 23565 bp, 17 predicted proteins | sample TA2MahsurfametaG_FD_160579 | JGI IMG/M metagenome (GOLD analysis project Ga0194117, IMG submission 160579) | Freshwater microbial communities from Lake Tanganyika, Tanzania - TA2015009 Mahale N1 surface | ecosystem: Environmental > Aquatic > Freshwater > Lake | place: Tanzania: Lake Tanganyika...
AGGGCCTGGTTGTCTTGTGGATGCAGGCCAATCGATGGCTCATCAAGGATGTAACAGACCCCTTGAAGATTTGAGCCGAGTTGGGCTGCAAGGCGAATGCGTTGGGCCTCTCCTCCCGAGAGGCTTGGTGCGCCCCGATCGAGTGAGAGGTAGCCGAGTCCCACCGAGCGCAGGAAACTCGCACGCGAGTCGATCTCTTGAATGAGTCGCTCGCAGATGATGCGCTCGCGCTCGGAGAGTTGGGCCAGGAGTTGGCCCAACCAGTCCGAGAGCTGGGCAATGGGCAGGCGGCTGACCTCGTGGATGCCCTGGTGATTGATGCGAATGGATCGCGCGATTGGATTGAGTCGGGCACCTTCGCACTCGGGGCATTCGAGCGGGGCCTGCTGGTCTTCGTCATCGGCAGAGGGCGATTCAAGAAAGCGGTCTTCCTCGCCGGTCTCGTCTTCCTTGAGGTCGGCCGAGAAGAGGCCCGTGCCTGTGCAGCTGGGGCACCATCCCAGCCGCGTGTTGTAGGAGAAGAGGCGTGGCTCGGGCTCGGGCAGGCTGGTGTTGCAGCTGGGGCAACTGCGTTTGGTGGAGAGAAGCCGGGCCTTTGGGGGTGCTTCTATTCGCAGCGAAGGGCCGGCATTTCGCAGCGGGGCCAAGACAGTAAGGGTTCCCTGGCCCAAGTCCAGTGACTGATCCACCAGTTCGCGAAGGCGGGCCTCAGTGCCCGGCTCGACCAGGAGATCGCCAATGGGAAGCTCAATGGTGTGCTCACGATAGCGATCCAGGCGTGGGAAGCGATTGGTCTCGAGGAATTCCCCATCGACTCGTAAGTGGCTGTGGCCGCGAGATGCTGCCCAGTGCGCGAGGTCTTGGTAGATGCCCTTGCGCTGAATGACCAGGGGGCTGAGCAGCCCCACGACCTGGCCCTGGTAGTCGCGAAGAATGCTCGCCACGATGGCCTCGGGGGTCTGGGGGGCGATGGGTGTTGCGCAGTTGGGGCACTGCTGCACGCCAATCTTTACGTAGAGCAACCGAAGGAAGTGATGGATTTCGGTGAGGGTGCCCACCGTGCTTTTACGACCGCCTCGGCTGGTTCGCTGTTCAATGGCCACGGTGGGAGGAATGCCCGAGATGGCATCGACATCTGGCCGGCTGCTGGGTTGAACAAACTGACGCGCATAGGCATTGAGTGACTCGAGGTAACGCCGTTGGCCCTCGGAGAAGAGAATGTCAAAGGCCAGGGTGGATTTGCCCGAACCGGAGACGCCTGAGATGACCGTGAGTTGGTCGCGGGGTATCTGGACCGAGACATCTTTGAGGTTGTGTTCGCGGGCGTGTTGAATGTGAATGGCACCCGCTGCACCAGTGGTTGATGTTGCAGCAATGCTTGGTTCCCCGGCGATGCCTGGTTGCAGTGCTACGCTGTCTTGCACACCCATGGGCTGTGTGGCCCAGGCCCCCGCGCCTTGGTGTCGGGCCAGGGCCATGCCAGTGTGGGAGTGGCTGATCATGGCCACATCCGCTGGGCGGCCTTGGGCCACCAACTCACCGCCGAGGGGTCCCGCTTCGGGGCCCAGGTCGATGAGCCAATCCGATGCCGCAATGAGATCGAGGTTGTGTTCGATAACAAGCAATGAGTGACCTGCCTTGACCAGGGCGCGCAGGGAACGGATTAACTTTGCGATGTCGTCGAAATGCAGGCCAGTGGTGGGCTCGTCAAAGAGCAGGAGCATGCCCTGCTTGGCCTTGCTCGCCTTCTCTTGGGCGTCGGCAAGATGGCCTGCAATTTTTAGACGTTGGGCCTCGCCGCCCGAGAGCGTGGGAACGGGCTGACCGAGTCGAAGGTAATCGAGGCCGACATCGATCAGGGGTTGAAGTCTTCTGTGGATCTCGCGGTCGTCTGCAAAAAATGCCAAGGCCTCCGAGACGGTCATCTCCAGGGCATCGGCAATCGACTTCCCGCGAACAAGCACTTCTAAGGTTTCATTTCGGAATCGGCGGCCCTGGCAGTCGGGGCACGTTAAGTAGACATCCGAGAGAAACTGCATCTCCACCTGCTCGTAGCCGCTGCCTGCGCAACTGGGACAGCGGCCGGTGCCAGCGTTGAAACTGAACTGGCCACTGGTGTAGCCCCGCTGCACCGAGAGCGGACTCTCGGCATAGCGCTTGCGGATGGCATCGAAGGCACCGACATAGACGGCAGGATTCGAGCGGGTGGTCTTTCCGATTGGGGATTGGTCGACGAGCAAGACTTCGGAGAGGAGGGCGGCCCCTTCAATGCGGTCGTGCTCGCCTGGGGTATCGGTGGCCTTGCCAAAGTGTTTGCAGAGGGCAGGGTAGAGGAGGTCTTGCACAAGGGTGGACTTCCCCGAGCCCGAGACGCCGGTGAGGCAGACCAGGTGCTTGAGGGGAATCTCTACATCGATGTTCTTGAGATTGTTCGCCCGTGCCCCGCGAATGATGAGTCGGTGGGCCGCGCGAATTGAGTCGGCGCTGGCAGGCGCTTCTGCGGAGATGGTCCTCTCACCACGCAGGTATTGGCTGGTGAGTGTCTGTGATTGTGTCAGTTGGGCAAAGCTGCCATTGAACTGAATGTTGCCGCCGCGCTCGCCCGGCCCAGGCCCGATGTCAATGATTCGATCGGCTGCTTGCATGACTTCTGGGTCGTGCTCGACGATCAACAAACTGTTGCCTGCGCGCTTGAGTTCCTGAATGACACCGATGAGGCGTTGCAGATCCCGTGGGTGCAGACCGATCGACGGCTCATCGAGAACAAAGAGTGTGTTGACCAGCGAGGTGCCCAAGGCAGTGGTGAGGTTGATGCGTTGGACCTCACCGCCGGATAGGGTTCGAGACTGTCGATCGAGAGTGAGGTAGCCAAGGCCCACGGCACGGCAAAAGCCAAGCCTCGCACGCATCTCCTGCGCAATGAGCTCAAGCGCTTTTTTACTTGAGGCATCGAGCTCGCTTGTGTCGAGCCCATGCAGCCAGTCCCAGGCTTGATCAATCGAGAGGGCCATGACTTCGGGGAGTGTCTTGCCCATGAGTTGCCAGTCGAGGGCCTCGGGTTTGAGTCGAGCGCCGTTGCAACTCGGGCAGAGGTTGTAAGAGCGATAGCGCGAGAGCAGGACACGCACATGCATCTTGTAGGCCTTGCCTTCGAGGTATTCAAAGAATCGATCCACGCCATACCACTGCTTGGTCCAATTGCCCTTCCAGTTCTCATCGCCGTCGAAGACCCACTGTCGGTGCTCGGCGGGGAGGTCTCTCCAGGCAATGTCGGTGGCCACGCCCTGGCGCTTGGCGTGCATGAGCAGTTCGCTCTGGCAGTCTTGGTAAGACTTGGTCTGCCATGGCTTGATGGCCCCTTGTTCGAGTGAGAGGCCTTCGTCGGGAACCACGAGTCCGGGGTCGATGCCGATGACACGGCCGAATCCTTTGCAGGTCTCGCAGGCCCCGACGGGTGAGTTAAATGAGAAGAGCGCCGGTCGAGGCTCGCGAAAACTGGTGCTGCAGCCGGGGCAGTTGAGGCCCGTTGAAAACTGAAGAGTCTGCTCGGGCGCGGCGTTGTCCTTAGAGAGCAGCACCACCTTGCATCGTCCCTCGCCATAACGAAGTGCAGTCTCCACTGCCTCTGCCAGACGGGCGCGTTCGAGGTCGGGGGTGATCACCAATCGGTCGGCAATCACTGTGAGCAACTCGCCTCTGCGTGAGTGAATCTTGGTGAAGCCCAGGGCCGAGAGCCATTGGGCCAGTGCCTCGTCCTCGAGGGATTCGGGCGCCTGGCGATCGAAGCAGATGGCCATGCGTTGGCCCTCGGGATGGGCCAGCAGCAGTTTGACGATGCCATCGATGGAGTCTCGCTGCACGGGCGCCTTGCATTGGGGGCAGATGAGCCGGGCCGCGCGGGCATAGAGGAGTTTGAGGTGGTCGGTGAGCTCGGTCATCGTGCCGACCGTGGAGCGCGAGGTGCGAACCGGATTGGTCTGGTCGATGGCAATGGCCGGCGGTACCCCATCGATGGAGTCGACCATGGGCTTGTCCATGCGATCGAGGAACTGCCGCGCATAGGCCGAGAAGGTCTCGATGTAGCGTCGCTGACCCTCGGCGTAGATGGTGTCGAAGACGAGGGACGACTTGCCCGAGCCAGAGACGCCAGTGACCACGACGATCTCCCCCAGGGGGAGATCGAGGTCTAGCTTCTTGAGGTTGTTCTGGCGGGCACCACGAATGGCGATGGTCATGCCATGGCTTTAGTGGTCGTGCTTGTGATCGTGGCCATGGCCGTGACCATGCGAGTGGTCATGGTCGTGGGAATGATCATGATGGGTGTGGTCGTGATTGGAATGACCGCGTTGGGAATGGTCGTGAGTGGGGTCGTCGCAGCAGTGATGGGCACGGGCTTCTCGCTCGCGAGCAAGGGCTTCTTGAACCCGCTCTGTCCAGTTGGCATCGGTCTCGGGTGCAAAGCTGTCCATCGAGGTGAGGACGCGAAATCCTGCCTCCTTGAGTTCGGCGGCTGCGGCATCGGGGGCCGGCTCGCCCCTTGGGAACTTGACGAAGTTGGCCCCGCATTCCAATGCGATGCCTTTGGCCGTGAGTAGGCGAACCAGTCGCTGCAGGACGGTGGCATCGGTGCTGGTGACGATATGGAGTTTGAGTCGGGTCATGGCTGAACACTCATTACGATTTTGCCCACGTGGTTGGAAGACTCCATTAAGGCATGGGCCTTGGCCGCCTCGGCCAGGGGGAATTCGGAGTGGATGAGTGGCAGCAGCCGCCCCTTCTCCAACTCTGGCCAGAGCGCGGCTTGCATGGTCTGGGCGATGCGAGTCTTCTCTTCGTCGGAGCGGGCGCGAAGCGTGGAGCCAGTGAATGTCAGTCGCTTGATCATGAGCAGGGTCCAGTCGAGTTTGACATCGGCCCCATTGAGAAAGGCAATCGAGACCATGCGGCCTTCGGTGGCCAGGCAACGAAGGTGTTTGGCGATGTAGTCTCCACCCACCATATCAAGCACCAGATGCACACCCTGGCCCTTGGTTTCGTCTTTGATGACCTTCTGGAAGTCTTCCTCTTTGTATAGGATGGGGCGGTCGGCACCAAGGCCCTCGCAGGCAGCGGCCTTGTCTTTGGATCCCACCGTGGTGAAGATTCTGGAGGCCCCAGCCCACTTGGCGATTTGGATGGCGGTGGTGCCAATGCCGCTTGAACCGCCGTGAATGAGCACACTCTGACCGGCTCGCAATTGGCCGCGTTCAATCAGGTTGGCCCAGACGGTCATGAAGGTCTCGGGCAGGCAGGCCGCTTGTTTGAGGCTGATGCCCTTGGGCACGGGCAGGCAGTGGCCGGCGGGGGCCACCACCTCTTCGGCATAGCCGCCACCGGGCGTCAGGGCACAGACGGCCTCGCCGATGCGCGTCTTGGAGACCCCTTGGCCAACCGCCGTGATGGTCCCACTGACTTCGAGTCCGAGATGGGGGCATGCATCGGGCGGCGGTGGATAGAGGCCTGCTCGTTGCAATACATCGGGGCGGTTCACGCCGGCATAGGCCACCTTGATCAGCACCTCGCCCTCGGCAGGAACAGGCGACTGGTCCTCGACAACCTTCAGGCATTCGGGGCCACTGCCCGCCTGATGCTCAATTCGTTTCATTGGGTTCCTTTCGGGGAATTCTGCTGGGACCAACTGTCTCGCAAGCCCACGGTGCGGTTGAATACAGGCCGACCTGCTTGGGTGTCATAGCGATCGGCCACGAAGTACCCATGGCGCTCGAATTGAAAGCGGTCTTCGGCCTGGGCATTGGCCAGGGCAGGCTCGAGTGCCGCGGTAATCTCTTTGAGTGAATCGGGGTGCAAGTCGTCCTTGAAATCTCGCACGAGATTTTCTGGATCGCCCTCTCGTCGGGCCCCGGGATTCGGATGCGCAAACAACCGGTCGTAGAGTCGAACAGGAGCCATTGGCGCATGCTTGGCCGAGACCCAATGCAGATTGCCCTTGACCTTGTACTGATCGGCCGTGGGCGTGCCGCTCTTGGAGTCTTCGAAGATGCGTGCGTGGACCTCGGTGATCTCGCCCTGGTCGTTTTTCTTAAAGCCCGTGCACTCGGCGACAAAGGCATAACGAAGCCGAACCTTTGCCCCCGGTGAGAAACGAAAAAAGCCTTTGGAAGGCACCTCCATGAAGTCTTCGCGCTCGATCCAGAGTTCGCGCGAGAAGGGCATGGTTCGGCTGCCCATCTCGGGGTTCTGGGGATGGTTGGGGGCTTCGCAATCGATGGTGGCCGAGTCGTCCACGTTTTCAATCACAAGCTTTAATGGGTCCAGCACAGCCACGCGGCGCGGCGCAATTTCATTGAGGTGATCGCGCATGCAGCCTTCAAGAACCGAGAGATCAATCCAGCCGTCGGACTTGGAGACCCCCACTTGCTCGACAAAGCGACGAAATCCCTCGGCGGTGTAACCACGCCGGCGTGCCGCCACGAGTGTTGGCATGCGCGGGTCGTCCCACCCCTTCACACAGCCCGTCACGATGAGTTCCACCAATTTGCGTTTGGAGAGCACCAGGTAGGTGAGGTTGAGTCGTGAGAATTCGTATTGATGGGGCAGCGTGCTCTTCTGAAAAAAGCCCGCCTCGGCCACGCGCTCAACCAGCCAGTCATAGAGCGGTCGGTGGTCCTCGAACTCAAGCGTACAGATCGAGTGACTAATGCCCTCAATGGCATCCGAGAGGGGGTGCGCGTAGTCGTAGAGGGGGTAGATGCACCATTGGCTGCCCGTGCGGTGGTGGTCGGCATGCCGAATTCGGTAGAGCACGGGGTCGCGCATATTGATATTGGGCGAGGCCATGTCAATCTTCGCGCGAAGGACATGGCTGCCGTCGGCAAAGTCTCCCTTTCGCATGGTGCGAAAGAGTTCGAGGCTCTCGGCCTTGGGCCGTCCTCGAAATGGAGAGTCTCTGCCGGGCTCGGTGAGTGTGCCGCGAAGAAGGCGAATGTCGTCCGCGGATTGGGAGTCCACATAGGCATGGCCCGCTTGAATGAGTGCCTCTGCAAACTGATACAACTGCTCGAAGTAGTCGCTGGCAAAGTAATGGTGCGAACCCCAGTCGAACCCGAGCCAACGCACCGACTCCTCGATGGAATCGACAAACTCCTGGTCTTCCTTTGTGGGGTTGGTGTCATCGAGCCGAAGGTGACAGCGACCCGAGTAGCGCTGGGCCAGGCCAAAGTTCAGGCAGATGGATTTGGCGTGGCCGAAATGGAGATAGCCATTGGGCTCGGGCGGAAAGCGAGTGACGAGTTCTTTGACACGACCAGCCTGCAGGTCGTCTTCAATGATGTGTCTGAGGAAGTTCTTTGCTTCCGGGGCTGCGGGGGGAGTGGACATGATGAACTGTTCTGGGGAAGGCCCGATTTTACCGGACGGCTGGGGGGTGACCGAGGGGCGATAATCCGGGCATGACACAGCCAACCCTGCTTCTGGTCGATGCCTCGAGTTTTGTCTATCGGGCCTTTCACGCCATGCCCGATCTGCGAAGCCGCTCGGGTGCGCCCACAGGGGCGGTGACCGGTGTGATCAATATGCTTCGGCGGGTTCGAGACGAGTGGCCCGCCAGCCATATTGCATGTGTCTTTGACCCCTCGGGCCCGACCTTTCGCGATGCAATCTACCCCGAATACAAGGCCAACCGATCGGCCATGCCCGATGAGCTTCGCAGCCAACTGCCACTTATTTTCGATGCCGTGCGCGCCCTGGGGTGGCCCTTGGTGGTCAAGGATGGGCTTGAGGCCGACGACGTGATTGGAAGCCTGGCCCGACAGGCCCAGGAGCGTGGCATGCGAACTGTGATTGCGACGGGCGACAAGGACCTGGCCCAACTGGTCAACGAGCAGGTCTGTCTGATTGACACCATGAGCCGCGATGGCGGCCCCACCAAGGTCACCGATGCCAAGGCGGTTTTTGAGAAGTTTGGTGTGCGACCCGACCAGATGATTGATTACCTCACGTTGGTGGGCGATGCCGTTGACAACGTGCCCGGCGTGGAGAAGGTGGGCCCCAAGACTGCAGCAAAGTGGCTGGCCGAGTATGGAAGCCTCGATGCAATTGTGGAGAATGCAGATCGGATTACCGGCGTGGTGGGTGAGAACCTTCGTGCTGCAAGGGAGTGGTTGCCGACCGCTCGTGTTCTAGTGACCGTGAAGTGTGATGCGGATCTCTCGGAGCTGGTGACGAGTTTTGATGAGCACCTGGCCCCACAGCCGCTCGATGCCCAGGGCCTGCAGCGACTTCGTGATGAGTTTGATTTAAGCAAGAGCCTTCGCGGGCTGATCGATGGCGATGTTGGAGCGCGCGGCTCTTCGAGCGCGGGTGGCCCATCTGGCGCCTCGGGATCTGCGGGATTGTTCCCGGGGGCGGCTGCGGTTTTGCCCACCGGACCAGGCCAACTCTCGCTCGATGCACCTCTTGATGTGGACTACCAAACGGTGCTCACGCAAGACGCACTCGCGGCATTGATCGATCAACTCCAGAAGGCACCGCTGGTGGCCTTTGATACCGAGACCACTTCTTTGGATGTGCGCGAGGCCGCGCTGGTTGGCCTCTCGTTTTCTTGGGCGGTGGGGCAGGCGGTCTACATTCCCGTGGGCCATCGATATGCAGGGGCCCCCGATCAACTTCCTTTGGGCGCGGTGCTCGATGCCCTGCGTCCATGGCTTGAGAACCCCGCCCATGCAAAGCTGGGCCAGAACCTCAAGTACGACGCCCATGTCTTGGCCCACCACGGGGTAGAGATTCAGGGAATTGCCCACGACACCCTGTTGCAATCGTATGTGCTCGAGGCCCACCGTAGCCACGACCTTGGAGGCCTTGCCGAGCGCCACCTGGGACGAAAGGGCTTGTCTTATGACGACGTGACCGGCAAGGGGGCCTCGCGCATAGGTTTCGAGGAGGTGAGTATCGAGGTGGCCAGTCGCTACTCATGCGAGGACGCCGACTTCACGTTTCATCTGCACACGGTGTTGTGGCCGCAGATCGAGGGCGATGGGCGGCTGCACAAGATGTATTGCGAGATTGAGTTGCCGGTCTTGAGTTGTCTCTTGGAAATGGAGGCCAATGGCATACGGGTCGATGGCCCGATGTTGCTTGCCCAGAGCGATGAGCTCGCCCAGCAGATTCAGCATCTCGAGGGCAAGGCCCATGACCTGGCCGGGGGGGCCTTCAACCTGGGCTCGCCCAAGCAGCTTGCGGAGATATTGTTTGAGCGGCTGGGCTATACCCCGGTGAAGAAGACCGCCAAGGGGGCGCCATCGACCGATGAGGATGTGCTCGAGCAACTGGCCCACGACTATCCATTGCCCAAGGTCTTGCTTGAGTGGCGGGCACTCTCCAAGCTCAAGAGCACCTACACCGACAAGCTGCCGCGTATGGTCGACGCAGGAACCGGCCGCGTGCACACGACCTTCTCGCAGGCGGTTGCGGTCACTGGACGACTTGCCTCGAGCGAGCCCAATCTGCAGAACATTCCCATTCGAACCGCAGAGGGTCGGCGCATTCGAAAGGCCTTTGTCGCCGCCGATGGCCATGTCTTGATGTCGGCCGATTACTCGCAGATTGAGCTGCGCATCATGGCCCATCTCTCTGGAGACGAGGGCCTGGTGGGCGCGTTCTCGCGAGGCGAGGATGTTCACCGTGCCACAGCGAGCGAGATCTTCGGTGTGGACCGCAGCGAGGTGAGTGACGAGCAGCGCCGATATGCCAAGGTGATTAATTTCGGATTGATCTATGGCATGAGTGCCTTTGGGCTCGCCCAGAATTTGGACATCGAGCGCTCGGCCGCAAAGACCTATATCGAGCGCTACTTCGCCCGCTATCCGGGTGTGGCCCGCTACATGGAGACCATTAAGCTGCAGGCCCGAAGCCAGGGCTATGTGGAGACGGTCTTTGGTCGCAGGCTCTGGCTTCCCGAGATTGCCTCGCCCAATGGGCCGCGGCGTGCCGCCGCCGAACGGGCTGCGATCAATGCGCCGATGCAGGGCACGGCCGCCGATCTCATTAAGCTCGCCATGATTGCGATGTCGCGCGCCTTAAAAGAGAAGGGGCTGCGCTCGAAGATGCTCTTGCAGGTGCATGATGAATTGATATTCGAAGTGCCGACGGACGAAATCGGGTTGATGGGCACACTTGTGCCCGAGCATATGCAGAATGTGGCCCAGTTGACCGTGCCCTTGTTGGTGTCGGTGGGCACCGGCCCCAACTGGGACGACGCGCATTGATGAGAAGGCCACCGAGAAGTAAAACTTAGAGACCACACCCACGGAGAAATCGCATGAACAAACCAATGGATGCCGCTGCTTGGGTTGACCAGGCCAGCCTTGAACTCGACTCACTCTCGCCCCCCAACCCAGAACTTCTCCCCGGGAGTCGTCGTGGCTTCTTGCAGGCCTCGGCCCTGGCAGGCTTCGCGGCGGCTGTGGTGCCCACCGGTGCCCTGCAGGCGCAGACGATCACCACCGACACCCAGGGCCTGGATGCCGCCATGGTTCAGATTCCCACTGCCACCGGCAACATTCCGGCCTATATGGCCAAGCCCTCAGGCAAGAAGAGCCTGGCCACGGTGGTGGTGATCCACGAGATTTTCGGCGTTCATGAGCACATCAAAGATGTCTGCCGACGCTTTGCCAAGCAAGGCTACCTCGCGGTGGCGCCTGAGTTCTTTCATCGCCAGGGCGACCCGAGCAAGCACACCGACATGGCCAGCCTCTTTGCAAATATTGTGAGCAAGGCCACCGACAAGCAGGTGCTCGGTGATCTTCAGGCGGCACTCGATTGGTCGGTTGCCAACGGCGGCGTGAAGGGCCTGGCCGGTGCCACTGGTTTCTGTTGGGGCGGCCGGATTGTCTGGCTGGCCGCGGCCGAGTTGTCTGGACTCAAGGGCGGGGTGGCCTGGTATGGCCGCATTCGCACCACAGTGAACGAGGCCAATCCTTCTCACCCCATCGATATTGCAGAGAAACTCAAGTGGCCTGTGCTGGGTCTCTATGGCGCTGCCGACTCGGGCATTCCCAATTCCGATGTCGATGAGATGAAGACCAAGCTCTCCTTTGGCGGAGCGGCATCGCAGGCCTCGGAAATTATTCTTTATCCGGATGCGCCCCATGCCTTTCATGCCGACTACCGGCCGAGTTATCGCAAGGCCACGGCAGAAGATGGCTGGAAGCGCTGCCTGGCCTGGTTTGCGAAGACACTAAAAGCCTAGAGGCCGATCACCCCGCCGTCGGTCCGCGTGATGACGATCGTGGCCGATCGCGGGCGTCCGGGGCGGCCGTAGCCCTTGTTTCCGGGCCAGTTGCTCTGGTACCTCTCTGCAACCAAGTCGGCCGACTTGGTGTCTTCTCCGGGGTGCTGAATATTCACGAACAAGGCCTTGCCATCGGGTGTCTCGGTGAGGCCGGTCACCTCGGCCCCCAGCGGGGCCACCAGGAAGCGACGCAGCCTTCCTTCCCCCAGGGTGGCCCCTACAAATGTCTTTTGACGTCCCGACTGCGTGCCCATCTTGTTATTAACCTCAATGGCCGCGCCGTCTCCGACTTGCCCCGGAATGGCCGCAAGCAGCATGCAGTTAGATTCATCGGTCATTGCGCCATCGTCGGTCTGTATCCAGCAGATCTTGGTGGCCTGGCTAAACCAGAGGCCATCGGGTGAGGAGAAGCTGTTGGCGGCGGTGAGTCTTGAGAGATTCGCCTCGCCCGCATCTTCCTCGGCGCCAAAGAGAAAAATATCCCAACGGAAATCGGTGGCACTGGCCGAGTCATTGTTCTCTTTGAATCGGATGATGTGGCCGTTGGGGTTGCCCGAACGCTTCTTGCCATCGGCATCGCTGTAGGCCCGGGGGTTGGCGGCATTGGTCTTGCCGGGAACACGGAATCGGTCGCTGTTGTTGGTGAGGGCAAAGTAGATTTCATTGTTCACGGGGTTTCTTGCGCCCCACTCGGGGCGGTCCATGGGCGTGGCGCCTGCCGCGTCGGCGGCGAGTCGGGCAAAGACCATGACCTCGGCCTCGTTGGTGAATGAGAAACTCTGGGCGCTTTTGATGGCTGGGTTTTGGATGCTCAGCAGAACCCACTGGCCGCTGCCGTCGTCGTTGAAGCGGGCGGCGTAGAGTTGGCCCTCGGTAAGGTATTTGTCGCCGGCCTTGGTGCCGGCGCCCTGGTCTTTGGGCGACCACTTGGCCTTGCTCACGAACTTGTAGATGTATTCATTGCGACCATCGCAACCCATATAGACCGCAAGTGGCTCGCCCTCGATGGGCTGGCTAAATACCGCGGCTTCATGCACAAACCGACCCAAGGCAATTCGTTTGGCTGGTGCGGATTTGGGCCGCACGGGGTCGATCTCGGTGACGTAGCCAAAGCTGTTGGCCTCGTTGCGAAAATCCTCTTTGGCGGACTTGCCCGTCCAGGCCAGGTTCCAGCGGGCAAAACGCATCTGTTCATCGCTGCCAGAGACCGTGTGCCAGCCCTGGGATGAATTGCGAGAGTCCAAGGCGGACTTCATGGGAAGGCCATAGCGCTTGAGGGCAGTGAGTGTCTTGGCATCGGGCTCGGGGCCCTCGGTGCGCCCGAAGTATGGGAAGAAGTTCTCTTCGCAGGTGAGGTAGGTGCCCCAGGGGGTGCGGCCCATTCCGCAGTTGTTGATGGTGCCGCGCACGCGGACGCCCGTGGGTGAGAAACGGGTGGCCAATAGATTGCGGATGTCTTGCAACTGGGAAACGGGGCCGGTAACGCGAGCGGGTGTTTCGGGCGTGATGCGTCGATTGAGTGGGGACTTCTTCACCATGGCCCACTGGCCCTTGGTTCGGCGGATTTCGCTAATGGAGACCCCGTGGAGGTTGATCTCTTTAAGCACCTCTTGCATGGGGCGCTCGCCCCCATCCCACTCGCCGAACTGATCAAACTTCAGGCCCTTGCGGCCGCCGCTGGTCTGGCCGTTGGCATGCAAGAAGGCGGCATCGGCAGAGCTCTCGTGGTTGACCACCAGCAGGGCGCGGCCGGTGTCTTTGTCTGTGTAGTTGCCCTTCTCGTCGATGAAGAAGATGTCGAGGCCGTCGTGGTGATCGCCAATCCGTTGGCTGAAATCGTCGGTCTCGATTCCCATGGCCGAGAAGTCGCTAATTGCTGCACTCAGGGCATCGCCGGTGGCGTGAATAATTCTGTATTCGTAGCCCGGGGGGAGAACAACATCGTCGACGAGTGACTTGGCGACTGCATCGAACTTGAGTTCACTCGCAGCAGCTTGGGCTGCGCCAGCAGGGGTGGGCCAACCCGCCACCGAGAGTGAGGCCAGACCCAGAGAGCCCACCAACATGCGCCGGCGCTGTGGATTGGCCAAGCCACGCGAGAGGATGTGTTGGAAGTGGAGGTTGAGGCTCTGGTTGTGAATGGGGTCTTTGGGGTCGTTGTTGTTGTGGGCGGACATGGTGGGCTCCGAGAATGTGGTTGGGGTGCGGGAGGCACTTTTTCTCATGCTTGTATGACGCCCGAATGAAGCCGGAGTTGCAGAGGGATTTCGCCTATGATGGCGAACCGATAAGACCATGATTCTTCTTCATATTCTTCTGGCCGCCACTGCGGCCACTTTCATAAGCATTGGGCTGGCTGCGGTGGTTTCCCTGGGCCGACTCTCTCGGTGGGTCGACCGCATGGTCAGCCTCTCGGCGGGCCTGCTCATGGGCACGGCACTTCTGCATCTTCTTCCAGAGAGTCTTCACCTGGGCGGGGCCGATGTTCATGCAGTAACCGCCACCATGTTGGGCGGCCTAATTGGGTTCTTTGTGCTCGAGCGGTTCTCACTGCTGCGGCACGACCACCACCATGAGCACGATGGCCACGACCACCCCCATGGCCACGACAAGGAGTCTGCGGGCAAAGGCGGCACCACCTTGCTGATTGGCAGCACCATTCATGCGCTGGCCGATGGGGTGCTGATTGCAGCGGCGTTTCGCACCGACACCTTCTTGGGCGTGATGACGGCCGCGGCCATTGCCACCCACGAGATTCCCCAGCAGATTGGCAACTTCTTTGTGCTGCTCAATAGTGGCTTTACCAAGGCCCGCGCACTTTTATTCAATCTGTTGACGGGAACGGGTGCGCTGGTGGGTGGAGTGGTTGGCTTTTTTGCCCTGGCCGAGGCGGGCGGTTGGCTGCCCTATGTGTTGGTGGTGGCAGCCAGCAACTTCATCTACATTGCGCTCTCGGACCTCATCCCCCAGCTTCATGCCCAGGCCCACTCTCACCACCATGGCGGCCAGTCACGGGCGGCCTGGCAACAGCCCCTGCTCATGCTCACCGGCGTGGCCATTGCTGCACTGGCCACCACCTTTTTGCATGGGCATTGATGCAGTCAGTCTTGCGGATTAATTCGATCCACTAATTTTTTTGTCTCGCCTCTCACTGCAAAGTGGCGACCTCTTCATTGAAGGAGGTCTCCATGAAAGGCAAGTTACTCCCTATTCGACTCGCAGCCGCATTGCGCAGGCAGCTCAGCGATCGATTCTTCCAGACCCCGCCCTCCGGCCAGGGCATGACGGAATACATCATCATCGTCGCGGTCGTCTCTGTGGCCGCAATCGGTGTCTATAGCTTATTGGGTCAGACCATTCGCAATCAGGCTGCCGGTGTAGCCCAAGAGATTGCAGGCAACGATGGTGGTTCTGCCATTGGTGCGGCCAGTCAGACCGCCAACAGCGCGCGCATCCAGGCCAATACAGCCAAAAACCTTCGCAATTACAACGAAGACAATCGGCAGTGAAGCGCTCTGCCCAGAGGGGCTTTGTTCTTGTGGCGGGGCTTGCGCTTCTTGCGCTCGCCTCCGTGGCATTGCTCGGGGTGGGCTATTCGGCCAATCTATTGGTGGAGAAGCGCAGAGCCACTGACCTGGCCGACGCCGCAAGCCTCTCGGTGGCGAGTTGGTATGCACAGGCGATGAACTATCAGGCCTATGCAAATCGTGCGATTGCTGCCAACGAAATCATGATCGCGCAGAGCATTACGGCGCTGTCTTGGATGCGGCATGCTCAAAAGCTCTCTGAAAACTCTGGGCAACTGGCGGGGCTGGTCCCCGGGCTTGCAGCGGCCAACCAGTGGTTTCAACAGTCTGTTCGTCTGGCCGAAGGTGTGGTCGAGTCAGCGGCCCGCGCAGAGATTCCGGCCCGCAGCGCCTACACGCGCGCACTGCTCGCCTCTCAGGAGGCCATGCGCCTTGCGCTCAGTCCGTTTGCCACCCAGTCGCTCGTCAATGAAATTGTCTGGTCGGGCGATCGACGCTTCTTCGGCCAGTACCTTCCGACAACCGATGTTTCGCGCTACTACCAAGCAACTCGAACCTACTCCGGGACAGAGGCGCAGCCAATGGCGCAGTTTCTTATGAGCGAGCTCGATGCCTTCAGTCGCCAGCGTCAGTTTGACCAGAGGCTTTATTTGTACCCAACCCATTCCTGTATTCCGACCAGCTGGGATCGACTCTTCGGCCGAATGATTCGTGGGGGCGGAACAGCACTGACTCCGGATTACCGGGAGTGGGAGGCGGTGGATACCTTATCAGCGCACAGTTGGAGGCGACGCAGTCGCTGGAATAGAAGTTGTTCAGGCTTGGGTGAGTCCATTCCCTTGGGTTGGGGATCGGCGCAGGCGGGTTCACCCGCCGACTACTCGGTCGCTGGTCTTGGAGGTGCCTCCAGAAACCCAACGGCACATTCACTTGCCCAATCGAGCTCCTCGCGAGTGCTCGGATACCTTGGACTCTCGCCCTATCGAGACCTCTCCGATCGCTCTGTCGAGGGGCGGCAGAACGCGCAATTCCGTGTGCCCATTCTGGTGAGACTCGCCGAGAAGGATCTTCTCCAGAGCCCGCAGGCGGCCGCATCTTTCTCGGGACTGGGGCTCAATCGCTTGGCAGGCGGGCATGTCTGGGCGAGCGCAACAGCCCAAGCCCATTTTGTACCGGGCCCAGGGCAACTCCAGGATTCCTTGCCCAGTCTTTTTCTGCCCTATTGGCGAGCCAACCTTGTGAGCTCATCGGCGCTTGATCAGGCGGCAGCCGCACTTCTTGTGGAGCGAAGCGGCAAATGAATACTTACGCGATGTCTGTGAATTCGATTGGCTCGCTGCGAGGGCAGGCCATTGTTGAACTCTTGGTGTTGCTTCCTGTTCTCGCGCTGGTGGTTGTTGCCTTGCATGTATTTGGCCCCCTCGGCCTCAAGGGACAGAAGCTTGGTGAAAGCACCTGGAATGTCCTTCGCAAGTGTCACGCCCTTGAGCCGACAAGGCCTTGCACCACAACGATGGATGCCCATGACCAGTATGCAAGCGCACCTTTCCTGCCTGTGGTCTCTTCGTCGGAGGCGCGAACTGACGTGAGCGTGACAGCCGATCGTCCCTCTGCAGATGTCTCTGGTCGAGGCGCGATTGGTGCGATCGATCGAGTCTTGGCGAGCACAGTGGGACGAGCGGGTGAAGCGCTCTTCTCTCTCCCAAGTGGCCGCTCGCTGCTGCGTCTTCAATCCCAAGAAACGGCTGTTATGTCGGGGGAGCGGAGTTATTCGATTCGCCACTCTCTTGCCTTGGTCAATTCGGAGTGGTCTTCGATGAACTTCGAGGAGGCCCATCGAAGAAGCATGCTGGGCGGTCATCCGACCACTTGGATTGAGTCGCTCAGCCGGTTCTCTTATTCCCCCGCGCTTGATGTCGCCATGCCCGTGACGGAATTCCTGGGCCTCGAATCCGGCACCGCGTCCTTTCGAGGTGGCTTTCATCGTCCAGCGATGACCAGCCACCTTCCTGGCACACGAGATGTTTCTGGCAAGGGGGTGCGGCCATGATTCTCAAGACCCTGCTGTCGATGCAGATCTCTTTGGCAGGCCATCCCGCTCAGATTGACTTCGTCTCGTCATCGGAACCCGCCTGTATGGCGCGGGATCAGCAGTTGGTTCAGTGGAGAGCGATGGCACGTTCGGTTTACTCGGAGCGTCGGACTCCCTGGTGTGTCGGAGCCAGCTTCAAGGATGGTGAATGGGAGAGTCTTCAACTCAGAGACACCGATCGAGCCGGGGCACAGGGATACCGTCTGCGCGCCAAGGTCTCGAGTCGTCTGAACGGGGTTGAGAGGGGCTCGGGATTCGGGGCGTCGGAGCCGTTGCACATCAATCTCGGGATCGATTCAGCCGACATACGGATTCATCGATTTCCTTACCTCTCAGCCAGTGGTGCGTTTGGTCAACATCAACGGGCACTCGATCGCATGGGATTCGCAGAAGGGCGTGTTTTGTCGTCAGCGCCATCGAATCAGGCCGGTCAATCGACATTCGTCACTCAGTTTCGGATGGAGCGAGAGTTAAAGACGGTGGTGACTGTCTGGAATGCTGAAGATGGTGTTCAACAGGTTTTCCTAACGCATCGACTCGGTCCCAACTGATGTCTAGGGGTTTTGTGAGAGTCGACGTATCAACGCGACATCGTGCGTGTGGCCGCCCATCGGCGAGCGGAGCCCAAGCGGGGTCTGTCATGGTGGATTACTTGATTGGCATGGTGGCCGTTGGGCTCGCATTCCTCTCACTCAATGAGTCTCTTCTTCCGGCTCTACTTGATGTGTTTCAGGTTTTTATTTTTCTCGTTTCTATCCCAGGAGGTTGAATGGATCTAAAAATTCCCGAACCTTTGCGCTCTCGTTTGGGGCAAATGCGCGTCTTTCTTGAGAGGCGTCGGCCGTCTTGGATGGGCCGACGCTTTGCCATTCTCTTGCTCTCAATCACTGCGGGCCTGACTGCTTATTGGATCGGTCAACTGCGAGAGGCTGAGATGCGAATGACCATTCAGCAAGAAGTGATCAAGCAGGAGCAGTTGGTGGAGGTTGTTGTGGCGAACACACGCATGCCAGAGGGGGCGGTCTTGTCTGCGGATGTTTTGGCCATTCGGCAACTTCCGCAGCGCTGGCTCGGACCCGATGCAATTCCTGCTGATGATTTGGACCGCTGGATTGGCAAACGCCTTCGACACCCCCTGGAGCGAGGAGCGCCTTTATTGGCCTCGAGTATCTCCAGAGATGGGCCGGGGAGCGCGGGCTTCATTCCCCAGGGTTTTCGCTTGGTTTCCTTGCAGGCCGATTCGGTGCCGGCCATGCCTCTGGGTGAGCAGCTACTTTGGGCCGATCTCTGGCAATTGGGCGGTGCAAGCATCGCATCGCCCGATTTATCCGGAATTGTCGTCGTCAGTGATTCCGCGCAACCTACGGGTGCGCTGATAGCGGCCGGTCTGCGGATCATTCGAAATCAGGCAGGCCCCTCTGGTGGTTATTCGGTCTTGGCGCCTGAGTCGCTCGTGGGTCGGATTCTGAGCGCAAGTGCGAATGGACGATTGGCGGTGGCCATGCGAGCCGAGCCCATGCAATCGGCTCTCGTGCCCGTCTCGCGGAGCAAGACAAGTGGCATGGCAAGGGGCCAGGCGATCGAAGTCATGATTCATGAGACGGGGGCCGGATCATGATGGGGTCAAGCCATTTCAACTTTGTGGTCCTTGCTGCCTGTGGCTTGGTGTTGCTCGATGGAGATGTCATCGCTCGCGATGGCTTGGCCGGCGTTCCCGGTGTGGTCTTGCCCGAGGCGGTCTCCTCTGATCTCGAAGCCCGAACGCCAGAGGCCGAGCGGGTGCAGGTTCTCGTTGGAGAGACTCTTTTTCTGGCCCTTCCGGGCGTTCGTCGCGTTGTGGTGGGCGATGGCCAGGTGATCGGTGTCAAACCGATGAAAGGCGGTGGTGTGCTCCTGGCGGGCAAGAAGGAGGGGCAGACCAGCCTGCTGGTTTGGTCTGATGCCTCTCAGCCCAGGCGAGTTGGTGTCTCGGTGAGTTCATCCGAGGCTGTCAGGCTTGAGGCCGATGTTAAGCGTGCCCTCGGTGGCGACCAGGGACTATCGGTTCACTCCGTCGGAGGCCAGCTATTGGTGACGGGTGTGCCAAACACCCCTGAGCAGGGCGAGAAGATTCGCTCATTGTCTGAGCGTCACCCAAAATTGGTGAACCTCACCAAGTCCGATGGAACCGAGAGAATGATTGCCATGGAGGTCCGGTTCCTTGAAATCAAAAAGAACGCAATGGAAAACCTTGGGGTTCAGTGGCAGAAGTCGATGGCGGGCCCAATGGTTGGCATTGTCGGGGACTTCAAGACCAACCCACGGTTTAGGCCGACCAGCGATGGATCGCTCGTCAATGGCAGCCCCAATATCTCGCCAAACTTTCCCGGACTGGATTCCGCCCAGGTCGGTGAGCGAGTGGCGCCGTTTGCCACCTATATGGGACTCCAAGCCACTCTGCTGTCCGTCATTCAGTTCATGGAACAGGAGGGTGATGCGGTGGTGTTGGCTGAGCCAATGCTCTCGACCCGAAGTGGCGGGACCGCAAAGTTTCTCGCTGGCGGCGAGATTCCCCTCCCAGTGACCTCCTCGCTCGGCCAAGGGTCGGTTCAATTCAAGCCATACGGGATCCGATTCGAGATTCAGCCAAGAGTGACAGAGAAGGGAGTGATCTCTGCAAATGTCTTGACCGAACTCTCGACAGTGGACCCGGCCCTGAAAGTAGGCGACCTACCAGGCTTCTTGTCACGGATGACAGAGACGCAGGTGAACCTTCGAGAGGGAGAGACCTTGGTGCTGTCTGGGCTCCTCTCAGAGGAGGGGAGTAAATCTCTCGAGAAGGTCTCGGGGCTCGGTGACATTCCCATACTCGGTGCCTTATTCCGATCCAAAGACTTCAGGCAACGCCGAAGTGAGATGGTGGTGATGGTGACCCCACGGCTGATCTCTCCGGAGGACGCGTTCCATCGGCGAATTATTGAGCGAAGCTCCGAAAACAGACGGCAGGTGGAGAAACGAATTTTTGGGCGTGAAGCGAAAGAGCAAGCGCAGGAAGGTGGGGTCTCGAATGATTGAGATTGAGCTTCAGCAGGGTGTCCAGAGCCCACAGTTCGTCCAACTTGAGGGGCTTCCATCGCGTCTTGGAAAGGGTGACTCATGCGATCTCGTCCTCAGTGGTCTGAAGATTGCAAAAGAGCATGCAGAGTTCTACCAGGGTGTGAGTGGATTGATGATTCGACAACTCGGGCAAGCCGAGATTCGAGTCAATCATGAATTGGCCAGTGTCTATGGGCCGCTCTCCGACTCGGACATTATCGAACTGCCGGGTTGGCGCCTTAAAGTTCGCGATGCCATTGGCCAGGCCTCTCCGAGTGGCCAGAGACGGTTGTGCGGCCAGGGAGAGACCAACGCCGAGGCGGTGCGTCGACTCAGGGATCTTTTGGATCGTGACCATCGTGGTTGGGGGCAACTCTCCGAGTCTGCGCTCCGTGCCGAGTGTCTCGCCATTGCCAGAGAGAGGCTTCAGGAATTCACCGCTGGCCTCAGTGCGGAGGACGCAGAGAAGAAGCGGAGTCGTTGGGTTGCAGAACTAATTGGATATGGTCCACTCGAAGAGCTGATGCACGACCCGTCGGTGACGGAGATCATGGTCAATGCCTTCGATCGAATATTTGTCGAGCGAGACGGAGTCTGTGAGCTCATTCCGATTGGTTTCGACTCGGAGTCGAGCCTGCGCTCTGTCGTGGAGCGAATGCTGACTTCTGCGGGCCGGCGGATCGATGACTCAAGCCCCATGGTGGACTCCCGTCTGCCGGATGGTTCAAGGCTCAATGCTGTGCTTGCGCCGCCGTCGGTGAATGGCACTTGTTTGACGATTCGGCGGTTTCCAAGTCGTGGGCTGCAATTTGATGATCTGGTGAGACTTGGATCCTTTTCTGAGGGGATGCGGGGTTATCTCCAAGAGGTCGTTCGCGCGCGCAAGAACATTGTGGTGTCGGGCGGCACGGGGTCAGGAAAGACAACCTTGCTTCGACTTCTGGCTGGCGCCATCTCATCGCATGAGCGGATTATCACGATTGAGGACGCAGCGGAGCTCAATCTCGAACTGCCCAATTTGGTCTCTTTGGAGACTCGCGCACAAAACCAGGAGGGGGCGGGACAGATTGGTATTCGTGATCTGCTTCGAAATGCCTTGCGTATGCGACCAGACCGAATTGTTGTTGGAGAGTGCCGGGGCGGAGAGGCTTTGGACATGCTTCAGGCGATGAATACCGGGCATGAGGGGTCATTGACGACGGTTCACGCGAACACAACCCGTGATGCACTCTATCGGCTCGAGGTCATGGTGCTGATGGCAGGCTTCGATCTTCCGGTTCAGGTGATCCGAGAGCAGATTGCATCGTCGGTCGACATCATCATTCAACAGCAGCGTTGCTCCGATGGCCGTCGTCGCGTGGTTGCAATTGACGAGGTTGCAGGGCTCGAGTCTGGGGTGATTCAACTCGAGCCAATTTACGCTTGGAAGAATTCCTCATTTGAGTCGTTTCGATTCGAGGAGTCCGCCTAATGTGGGCCACTGCGCAGACGTTGCTTTTACTGGGATCGATACTTGGGCTGAGCCTCTTGCTCTGGTCCGCACTCAATCCATCCTTGCTTCGTGCGCGATGGGCTGTGGTTCGAGGCGGTATTCGCCGAAACGTCGCTGCAGAGCAATTGCAGCGGCAGCTGCCTGCATTTTGCGATCTACTTGCAGGTTCGGTTCAGGCCGGTGCCTCACTGCGTCAGGCACTCGTCCATGTCAGCGCCTATTCTGAGCAGCCCTTGGCTGGGGATCTCCGTCGGCTCTTGAGAGACGCTCAGTTTGGGCACTCTATCGAGGATGCGTTGGCCCTTTGGGCCGAGCGCCGACCCATTCAAGCCCTGGAAGACCTCGTGTATGCGGTGCGGATGTCGCTCCAGTCGGGCGGCAGTGTTTCGGAGACCCTGCAGAGGTTTTCAGAGGATTTGCGCGAGAGACTCAAACTCCAAGACAAGGCGCGCGCCTTAACCGCTCAAGGGCGACTTCAAGCCTGGGTCATGGCCTTTATCCCCATCTTTTTACTGATTCTCGTGTCTTTGCTCGATCGTTCGACGCTCCTCTTCTTTACTACTAGCGGGGTGGGCTACTTGATATTGCTCATCGTGCTGGCACTTGAAGTGGTGGGTGTTATTTGGATTCGTCGCATTGTTCGAGTGGAGATCTAGCCGATGAATGAGGCAATGGAAGTGCTTTCAGCGGCGTTGGTGGGAGCCGCGATATTTGGGTCCTTTCAACTGCTCGTAGATGGGAGTTGGATCAGGCGAGTGCCAATTGGTTTTTATCCCTCTTGGTCGGACTGGCGTCTCAGGAGCATTGCACTTCGTTACGGCCATCGTCTGAGCGCTGTGGTTGAGCCCGATCCAAGCCTGGTGAGCCGACTCATTTTTATGGGTTGGCCAGGCAACACCAGTGAGTCGGTTTGGGTGTTCTATCGACTGCTAATGGCGACTGCGTTCTCTTCGGGTGCCTTGGTGACGCTTGTCGTGTTTGACCGGTTGGGGGTGGGCTTGGATCTCGTGCAGGCCTTGGGGGTGATTTTGCTGCTCGGTGTTGCCGGGTGGGTTCGGCCCACTGTATCTCTGCGTCTGAGCGAAGATCGGGAGCGTCGAACCGCTGTGAGGGGTTTTCCTGCATTCCTCGATGGGCTTGCGCTCTCCGTTCAGTCTGGCCAGTCGTTTTCGCAGGCCATGGTGGCCGCGGTCTCACGCATGCCACGTGGTGCGTCCAGGCGTCAATCCAGTCGCTGGGTGGCGTTGATGTCAGAGGCGGTCGCGCGGTTGCAGGCGCGGCAACCCCGTGCCGAGGTTTTTCAGATGCTCTGTGAGCGACTCCCCATCCCGGTCATGAGGCAGTTCGCATCGGCCGTGCTCACCACCGAGCAGTCGGGGGGAAGCTTGTCTAAGATTCTCAGGCACCAGGCCCAGCAGGCTCGATCACAACTCGCGATGGAGATCGAACGGCAGGCCCAGGAGGCTCCGGTTAAGTTGTTGGCGCCATTGATGCTGTGCATCTTTCCTTGCACCTTCCTTGTTCTACTCGCGCCTCTGTCCGTGCGACTCATGGATTTCTTGGCCTAGCCGGTGAGCGGAGTTATGGCAAAGCCGCCTGCCTCTGTTCTGGAGGGTTTAGAGAGTCCAACCATCGCCCGGAGTTTTGTCGATCGGTTTCTGGGGTTAGGCGGTTGGGCAAGGGGGAAGCGTCCGATCATCTTCCCTCGGTGCAGCGCGTTTCACAGCTTCTGGCCGGCGTTCGGCTTCGAGTATCGATTCTTTGATGCCCAGGGTCGGCTGTTGCGGGTGGGCTATGCGAGGCGATTTCGCTTTTACTTCTGTCCTGGAGCCTTCTGGCTTGTTGAGATTCCCCGATCGCCCCTAAACGCTGGGGAGGATGGCGCTGAGCCTTCTTGTCAGTTGAGGTCGATGAGGGGTGTCGGTGCCATCGAATTGCTTCTGTCCCTTCCCATCCTGATTCTCATGGGCATGCTCGTTGCGCAGTTGACGGTGCTTGCGCAAGCAAGATTGACTCTTGAGCATGCGGCCAATGAGGCAGCACGGCAGGCCTCAAACAGTGCAGGCACTGCGCGTTCGATTGACGAGGGGCT
>Ga0194117_10001844_pt1 | contig 23552 bp, 36 predicted proteins | sample TA2MahsurfametaG_FD_160579 | JGI IMG/M metagenome (GOLD analysis project Ga0194117, IMG submission 160579) | Freshwater microbial communities from Lake Tanganyika, Tanzania - TA2015009 Mahale N1 surface | ecosystem: Environmental > Aquatic > Freshwater > Lake | place: Tanzania: Lake Tanganyika...
TTGTTCGCTCACTAGAGAAGAAGCTCACACTATCTTGCGGATAGTCTCGGTGAGCGCGTTTATTATCCTCACGACCCTCGGAATAGTGAAAAAGCGGCTTATATTTGCCCCAAGACTGTGCAAAAATTCTGATGTTACTATTAGAATCGCTACTGTGGTTAACTTTATCATGCAAATTATCGTATGTTAGAGGAAACGAATCTGCATATTTGTCAGCTAGAGTATTGCAATTCCAGCGGCCTTTATCGTTATTTTCTAATACTAATCTATTTTTTACGCTATCAGAAAGACGACAGATTGAATCTTTTATTCTATTCTTATGGTCAATAAAAGAAATGTGTTCATTCTTGAGATGTATATTTATGGGATTAGAATAATCTTTTGAGAGGCCCAGAGCATCGTGCAAAAAGCCGTGAAGCTCCAAATCGCGCACGCTGCGCGATATGGCAACTGGATTATCGCTGTCAAGAGTCGTGTATTCGCCGGGGTGACTGCTCAAGCGCACCGCATTATTTCGGGCAATCTCTCCAGATTTTGACAAAATTTGAATTATTTCATTATAATCTTTAAGTTGTTCTAGTTCTATATTGGCCTCATCAAAAGAAATTAGAGGAAATAAAGTGGAAGATAATCTGTATCCCCAATTATTATCTGCACAATACTCTATTGTTCTTTGAGTTACTTTTGCATTATTTAAGATTCTATCACTCAAAATTTTAAGACCCTCATCTCGGCCAAGCTCATTGAATCTTTTCCAAGTGAGCGTTTGAAAGCTGAATCCCTGCTCTTTCAAGAGCAAACTAATGCAACAAAGATTTAAACTCATGCTCCAACTATAATAGAATTTTAGTTATTGTCAATACTATAATCTGGTGGTCGCAGCGGGACTCGAACCCGCACGGCGGTTAAGCCAGCGGATTTTAAGTCCGCTATGTCTGCCATTTCATCATGCAACCATTATAAATTAAATTATATTCTCTCAAGAGAATTTTAAGATATTTTAGAAATATACTATCAGATAATAGATAGATTGGTAAAGATTAGTGATTTTTTAAGAATTATTATTATTATTGAAATATAGTATATTTTAGAGAAATATATCGGGCAGCACCAAAAACCTATTATACTAATACTCTATTCTATTCTTATTCTCAGCTATCTTATCTCTATATTATATTGCTCTTAATGAGAGTCTTAGTGGGAGAGATATTTTATAAGATGAAAAAAGAGTAAAATCATGGTATTTTCACGATAATCGTGCTATTTTTGGCCGTAACCCGATGACCAGTTTTGGCCTTATTTTTCATCATGCAAGGCTGCTGTGGAGGGCTTCCAAAATCCACATCAAAACCATATCTTTTTCTTCTAAAAGACTCATCCTGTTTAGACTTAAAGAAAAACGTATAAACTAACAGAATAATGATTATTGTTATCAATTTTTTTAGTCTTTATCATATAAAAAGAAGGTAGGGAATGATATTCTGACCATATATCATCTTCCTTTTGGGTTATAGGGAGTCTTTAAATATAAAGAAACAGGGTTTATAGGGTTTTTTAATCCTGCTCTTCCAACTCAACCGAGACGAACTCTTCGGCGTGACCCGCCTCAAAAAGAGAAATCATCTCTTCAATGGCTAGGCTAATCGCCTCTTCTTCATCAGCGGCCTTTACTTTTTGTTTAAAATCAATTTTTATAGAGAAACTTTTCATTTTTAGGTGGGGAAGGAGTCGAGCTTGTTGTTCGACCCCCTCCCCAAGAGAGGTTGGTGTTCCCCTCACGCCTTAGCGTCTGTTTATGGCAGCATCAACTATGACGTGAGAGCGCATGAAGGATTCATTCGTTCTTTTTCTGAAACTTTGATATGAGCTTCTGAATCGTCATTCCCCAGCCAAAAAAGCCAAAGGGAACCGTAATCGGAGCCAATAGGAAATACCATTTGATTGACGCAAAGATAATATACAATAAAAGTGGAATTACTGTGAATATCATCCAAGGATTAGTAATCATTTGTTGGTCTTTTTCTATATTATCCAACAGAATCTCACCATATTTAATAAGAATTTTTTCCATAATTATTCATCCTGTTCTTGTTCTTGTTCTAAGAAGCATTTTTCACAAACTATTGCTCCATCTTTAGTCTTGTAAAGAGAATTGTCTTTACATTCTGGCAGCACTAGAATATCGCAATCATCACAATTTTTAGGAATTTTAAATTTAACCAACATATTATATTCAACTCTCAGCGACTTCTTTATATGCCTTATCTCGGTCAATAATATCCAAAGTCTCCTGTAAGCTGATTACTGCTGATTCAATTTCATTCAAAAATTCTTCCTCATTGTTATCATCGTGAAAGTCGTGCAAGTTCTTTAGTTTGTCAATTTGGTCAATAATTTCTTCAATTTTTTTGTTATAGATGCTGGTTTTCATACTGGATATTGGTCATTGTTTTGTTCGTTGTCAAATTTAATTGGTGCTGCCGACAGGACTTGAACCTGTAATGCTTTTCAGCGGCAGATTAGAAATCTGCTGGCTTATCCAATTCGCCTCACGGCAGCAAAATTGGTAGTCCGAGAAGGATTTGAACCTGCAACCTAACCCTTATAAAGAGTTTGCTCTCACCATTGAGCTATCGGACTATGAGTGTTATTCAAAATCCCTTATTCCGATAACATAAGGAAAACGGGGAACTTGGTCTGGTGTAAGGTTAAAATACTTAACCGTAGCCATCTTACCAATCAAATTGTTCTTTTCTTTCAATAATTGAGCGAGATATGCAAAATCGCCTTTAATGTTCGACTTAAAAAGTTTTCCATTCCTAGAATGAAACTCCATATATCCCGCCGTTCCTGCACGATTACCAACGCCTTCTACGATATTAAAGATTTTATACTCTTCGTCAATAAATTCTTTTCTTTTCAAAAGATTCTTGGAACGCTTGTTTTCGTAAGAAGTGTCCACGCGCACCATTTGACCCTCAAAGCCCGCTTCAAGATATTGCTCATAGCATTGATTTAAAACATCAACAGATTTGACCATTTTAGTCTCTACGAGTTTAATGCTTTTATATCCTTTTAAAAGAGAAGATACCAAATCAAACCTTTGCTGAAAAGAATCTTCTTCACCGTATATGCCCACCACTGGCGCATCATAAACCCAATACTCAATTAAATCTGCGCTTTCTTTCAACTCATCCTGCGTAGGCTTGGTTCTCTTCACTAGCGAGCAAATTTTATTAAAATCATTGTTTAGCTTATCCGCATACAATTCTCCGTCAAGAATCGCATTAGAGTTCTTCTTGAAGAAAGATTTTAATTGCTCAAAGATATGCGGTGCGGAAATTATAGCCTTGCCATTTCTCGAAAACATACCGTCTTTAGTCACCACACAACGAATCCCATCTAGTTTAGGCTGAGAGTATAGCGGGAAATTTGTCTCTGACGCATAATCTTTATAATTGTGCGCGAGCATAGGCTCGTAAAATGCGGACTTGCCCTTTTTCGCCTCTTCCACACTCAAGCAATAGCCCTTTTCGAGCTTCTTCTTATGCTTCGCCTGAGCTTCTTTTAGAGCTTGTTGCTCGCCAGTCGTGGCATTTGCCCTACCAGCGTTCTTACCCTCGCAAAAAGTGGGCTTATTCTCTGTAATCTGACCGCCCACAATGCCCTCTTTAGAGAAATAAGAATTATCTTTAACAATAATCTCCCATTGTTGAATGTTTCCTACCTCAGTCAATTTGAATAGCATTGGTAATTTCATAATTAGTATTTGTTAAATGCGTTTTTAAGTGCAGCGTCTCCATCAATAAGTTCCTCAACTGAATCCAAAGCAACTATCGCAGCCTCAATCTCGTCCAGAAGCTCTTCTTTAGCATCTTCCGTTGCGAATGAACGAGTAACGGCAGCAATAGAATCTATATCACGTATAATCTGTTGAATTTTTAATTTAGCCATTTCACTTGTCATAAATAAAGTATAGCGAATTTTTAATGTGTGTCAAGAAGCGATTCACCAGCTTAACCCCGTAGAGTGAACGCCAAAATAATTCATAATTAACATTTCAATTTTCTTAATAGTAGAATACATTTCTGGAATTTTATCCATAGGAATAGTTGAACCTTGACCAAAATAAGTTTTATACATACCCTCATCTTCGTATCTTCTATAAACTTGGTCTGCACGAAGGCGGCTTCGACCACCATCAGGCATAGAAAAATTAAAATGAATTGTAAATGTTGGAAGATGCGTCCGCTCCATAAATAAAACAACCGCTGAATCTTCCCCGTCTTTCATAGGAAATTCGCTTGTTCTTGTTCTGGAAGGAATAGAGAGGCCAACCGAATCGGTGTTAAGTCGTTTCGCAAATCCGCTGCTCTTAAAATAGATTTTCATATTTTTTATAGATTAGTTTTCTAACACATAACTCCAATAACGTGAATCTTGTTTGTTTTGTTTTTTATCCCAATAAATGCAACGGGCAACATAACTTGGAACATTCCACATTTTGCACATTTCAATCCAGTGTCGTTCAATTTCGTGATAGTAACGACTATCCCTAGACTGGTCGAGGCCGTAGAACTGAAACAGGTGCGTATCCATGCAAGTAACTTCCGCTTCATTCGGATAGCACATTTCCAGCCCAAAGCTCACTTTAGCAAATCCCAAGCCGAGAATATGCTCCACTAAACGATTACGAAAGATTCGCCAAGACTCGTCATGCTTTTTGACAAATAAGTTTGGAGACTGCCAGTAAATTTTAGAGAAATCGTCCACAAACTTTGTTCTATTGTTATGCAGACCAACTTTGCTTTGAATCAATTTTTCTTTGAGAACTTCCGGCTTGTTAAACCATTCTGTCCAATCTTTGATAGCATTGTAACCGTTCAAGTTAGATTCCCAACTGGTATGCACGCTCATAAAAGCGAATAGCCATCGCTTGAATCGCTCTCCGCAATCTTGTGGCTTTACGCTTTCCCAATAGGTTTTATAAGATACAATCTTATCCGAATCAATCGAATTAAAAAACTCTTCTACTCCACAATAATCAATTTCAGCGCGAACCTTTGTGGGCTTGCCGTCTGTCCAGAGGTCAAACTGAACAGGGTTTTGTTTTTGTTTAACGATTCCAATGAAGTCAAGTTGCATATAGGATTTTTTGTTATTAAGGTTTTGCTATCGTTCACTAACTTTAACAGAATTTTTCTTAGAGTCAAGAGGGGGGAAAGGAGCGGAAAGACCTACAACTTTCCGCCCCTTTCGGTGGCCCAACAGACCTATAACTGTCAGGCCGAAGTCGAATCTACTGCTAGGACATAGGCGAGTAAAATATCAGCATCGGTTTTACTATGGACACCGTGCCATTGCACCAAGTTGAACATAGAATAACGGCTCAAAATTTCCTTGTTAATACTAGCCAAGTCATGCGTTGGCTTAACTGTTTTAACCTTGAACGAGCAAGAATCAAACGCATCAAGATATTTTTGAACTTTAGAAATCCCTCGTTCACAAAATAAGATTTTATTCAGAGCCAAATGGAGCGGACTTTTATCAGGAAAGCTAACCTTCTGACTCGCAGACTTCAAGCTATACCACCATTCGGTTTTGTTATTTTTAAACTCTTGCGCGTCGGAAATTTCCTGACTCAAATTATTATTCTTCACGAAGCTCTCAAGCGTGTTTTCAACATATTGTTTAAAAGAGATAAAGTTACTATTCTTTTTAACCGCATTTAAAACGCCCGCTTTGAATCCATAAACTTTGGGAAAATTTATTCCAAGAGTTTTGAAATCTTTCAAAAAACTATACAAACAAGATGGATGCTGGTATGAGCTGTCGCCGTCCTCTTTACTTTTCCAATCAAAACAATTAAGTTCAACATAAACGCCAGAACCATTCTTCAAGTCAACATCTTCTTGAGTCCAGTAGTTTGAGCGAGTGGACTGGTAGCCTGTTTTAGACGTGTCCCAAACAAATGCCTTTGCGGAGTGCTTAGTTGATTTATATGCTGAACCACCACTACCACTTTTCGCAAAGGTATGAACGGGGAGCGAAGAGAGAAGAGTGAAATCTTTTTCTTCTAAATTATACTTTTTCAAAAAACTTTTATCTTTGATATTGAATACAATGGGAGATAGACCAGCGTTAATCAATCCATATACTCTGTTAGTAATTCCACTCTTTAAATCTTTATCATTAAGAATAAGAACCGTCTTGTTTTCCGCATCAAAAGAAGAAGATTCGCTCGACCTGATATTGCTACCGCGATAACTTTTATGATAAGCCTTAACGGAGCAGAGGGCGTTTGTTGCACTATTCACATCCTTATAATCAAAGGAGAATCTTCCATCAGTAATACTATTATTCTTCCAAAAAACAGACTTAATCACACTAGAAACTTGATAAAGCGCAGAATTATAATCAAAAATAGAATTATAAACTTTTTTCGCTTGGAAAAGTGTCTCGCAATTCTTCATTTTATCTTTAACAATTTCCTCAAGCTCTTTAAGAACTTTATTCAGCTTGGCTATAAGGTTTTTATTAGTTCTCTCGTCGTATTGCAGGTTTTCGCGTGAAGCGGACACTGACAATTCGCCAAGCTCAAATTCGACAACAATCTTGGTATGAAGAAGTTGAATGATGCGCGAGTCATTGCACTTCAAAGAATTTGCAGAAATGGGATAACCCACGTTACCCATAACTACCATAGCGGAAAAGCTAGTGTATCGCTGAGATTCATAAATTTCCCAAAAAGAACCAGAGATTGCGGGCTTATCTTTTGTAATGTTTATCTCTGCGCCTTTGAAAACAGGTTTAATCTTAAAATACTTAAAAAAGTTTATGGCTTTATCAACAAACATTTGAACATCTTCTTTTTTGACCGGAACGACAACCTCCAAACCATCGGGTTCAGTCGTAGCTTGTTCAGACATTTTAGAAATCTTGCCGATTTTAGTCTCATCAATAAAAACCAGATAAGACTTGTGGCAATTCTTATGATAAGAATTTACAACAAAGCTGTCACCATAGCCGAGCGGAGCAAACTTGCCGATGCCGAAGCAGCCGATGGCTTGGTTTGAATCACGCTTCGTGGAGCGTCCATACTGAGCGTAAAGACGCTCCATATCCTCTTCCGAAAGACCATCGCCAAAGTCACGAACTTTAAAATTAAGATTAAGACGATTGGGTAGCGTCACATGAAACGGCTGATTAGCAATGCCCTTCATAACGTGAGCATCGTAAGCGTTAGCCGAAGTTTCACGCATGAGCGAGCCAATCTTATCAGAGTAGAGGCTATTGCGAAGAATCCCAAAGATGTGTGCCATGCCATCTTCTGCAATACCAAATTTGTAACTCTTGAAATTTTCGGACTCTTGGACGTTATTCTTTTGTTCGACAAGTTGCATAGGTTTTGTTTTAGGTTTTTAGGTTTTTAGGTTTTTCTTACTAACTTCACTCAGTCTATCAGGGTTTTGAAGATTGTCAACCTGATAAATTGAAACTTGTAAAATTACCACTTTTTGTGGAATAAAAAAACTTTTTAAAGCCAATCTGTTTCATAAGACTCTGACACCCTTTGCAGGGGAGACTATTATCCAATTCTCCATTGTTATTGATTCTTATATTAACAAAGGCAAAGTCGGAGCAATCTTTCTCGCCCAATTTTAGCCATGCGTCCATTTCCGAATGAAGAGAAGGAAGATAATCATTAGAATTTTCTTTGGCGTAATCAAATTGATTATTTTTAGGATGAGATTTATTAAAATTATTAGTACCAATAGAAATGATTCTATTCTTTTGTAAAATAAAAGTAGCGTGAAATGACCTTCCGGTTTGTTTCTTAGTTTTTAGTGCGGAGGTTATTTCTACTAATCTATTTAAGATTTTGTTTTTCAAATTGAATTGTTTTGATATAAAAAGATAAATGCGCGTTTTATAGTAGTCGCGCCCCTACTCCCCTCGTATCGAGGAGTATCTCTCCCCTCGTAATAAATACGATGGATTTGTAAAGGGAAAGTTAAGCTGTGCAGCCCAACTTCCCTCTGATTACCACGTTTGCTTTTTAAGCGAACTTACCGTTTGGCCCTCGCTTCTGTCGCAGAGCCGCCTCGCGGAGCTTTTGTCTAGTCGCTGCGCTGATAACGGGCTTGGAAGAGCTATAATCAAGTGAACCATCCTCGTAGTCGCTCTCATCATCATAGTCGCTCTCATCATCATAATCGCCATAAGAGTCATTAAGAGCCTCATCTAATGGGCGAATAAATTCTCCTACAACTTTATATTTTGAAGTGCGGAGCTTTTGACAATTACAATCATGCGGCACAGAACAAACGTCCGCAGGGTCAATTTCTACAATGAGCAAGCGTGAGCTAGAAGTGCCACCAAAACTCTTGGCGTATTCAAGACTTCCAGCATGAAAGCCGTAGCTGCAACCAATGTTCGCATCATCGCAAACCTTGTTGCGAACCATTTCTAAAACAGAGCCAATTTTATTGCTAAACTTGCCCGTGTGATGGTCTGTCCAATCGCTACGAACACTCTTGTATGCGAGGAAGTTGCCATCCGGCGTCAGCGGCATATTCTTGTGTTCGAGAAAAGAATAAAGCTCATTAACGGCGCGGCGAGAAGGATTGCTCATCAACTTATCCAAGAAGTTAAGCAATGGCTTGTAAGGCAGTCCATCACGCATAAAAGCGAGAATACGGTCAACAACGTGATTGTGAATCAACTCGCCTTTATAGCGAATCTCGCTATCGCTAATGTCAAAATTGCCTTCGGAGAAGGAAGCGATTGCTTTGCCTGTATCAAACATAGCCTCAAGCTCATCGTAGCGTTCATCGCTAAGAGCTTCAACTACGTTGCGATAATTTGGATTGTCACTATTCATGCTCAACGGCTTACCGTTGAGAACGACGGTTACACTGTTATCTGTAAGGATAAACGGAGGGGTATTCATAGGTTTCTTTTATTTTTTATCTGTTTTTTTACTACAAAGCTAAGTCTAGCAGGTTTTTTACAAACGTCAAGCCTTTAAAATGGTAGAGTGAGAAATTTTTCAAGACGCCCCATGCAAATATCTACTCCCCTTCGGCGGTCATAATTATCTTTAAAACTGCAAATTGCGTCAAACATATTTCCCTTTTCATCGCATAAAAGCGTGGTTCCGCCGCGAGGAAAAATATCATTTGGTTCGATATTTTGCACCAGATGAGTCTTAACCCCATGTCTTTGCACAATCAATTTATCAGGGTCAATTTGATAATCTTTGGCAAGTTTATAGAGAGAGGCGACTTCGCTCGCCTTGTAGCGATAATGGCTAATGTTTATTTCTTGACTCATAGTTTATTATATTATTATAATTAAAAATTGTCTTAAAAAGTTGGCTCTGTCGGACTTGAACCGACACTCAACGAATTATGAGTTCGCTGCTTTAACCAATTAAGCTAAGAGCCAGTTATGAGATTTTAACAATGTTTTAAACAAAGTCAACCACTTTTATTTTTTTGTTATCAATAATAAGATACTGATTTAAATTACAATCAATGCAGATATTTCGCCAGTCATTAGGATTGCTTGACTTTTCCGAATAATCTGGTCGAATTATTTTTTCAAAAGTGTGGCCCATTATTTGTTTCAATCCGTTTATCGGTTCAAACTCATAATTAAAATCAAGCCAAACAATTCCGCCCTTTTCGAGTTTGCCGCGACGAGCTTTACCTGCTCCATAAAACCAATGCGAATCGTTTATTTGCAATTTGATTTTTGCAGTTTCCGCTTCCTCATCTAGCCATTCAGAAATTTTTTCCAGATTAAGATTAGGATAAAAATGAAATGAACTAAGTCCTGCGTGAGTGCAAATAAAATCATCTATTTGAATATACCATTTTATTTTTTTTGACAAATGTTTTTTAAGAGGCTCTAGTAGTTCGTTGATTATTATTTGACTATCGCTAGAGTATCCAGAGCAAATTGTGTACCGATTAGGGTGAAAATAGTGAAGGTCGTGATTTCCCCACAAAATATGATAATTTTCTTTTTCAAAACATTTTAAGAAAAATTTACAAGTATTAAATAAATCAATTTTACTTGTTTTAGTATGAGCATCAAAAAAATCTCCCAAAATCACAACTTCATCAGCATCTTCCTTTTTGATTATTTCGCTCGCTTTGCCGGATTCTTGATGAATGTCGGAAATGACTAAGATTCTTTTATTTGAACTGTTAAGTCTCACAATTTAACCGTATCTGAGTTTTTTTATTTGTCAAGTCTGGTGCGTCCGCCGTGATTTGAACACGGAACCACTGCCTTAAAAGGGCAATGCTCTACCAGTTGAGCTACGAACGCATGGAGCGGGTGAAGGGAATCGAACCCTCGTAGCCAGTTTGGAAGACTGGAACTCTACCATTGAGCTACACCCGCAACTAATGAAACTGAATAAGAGATTTGGCTTTTTCTTTTTTATTTTTATCAACACGCTTCACGGTGAGCGTTTCTGGCTCAAGCGTAACTATTTTTGACCATTCGTAAAGAGCATTTTTTAGTGCTTCTTTTTTATTTTTACCTTCCACATAACCAACTTCCACTCCCGTTAAATATATTTTATAAGTTTTCATTATTTTATTCTACGTGAGTGGTCACGAAGGTAAAGTTTGTTTAATCAATTTAAAATCAAACAAAGAAGAGTCTGCAACATATCTTTTGTCTGCTTTTTGCAGATAGTATTGCTGAGAAGAATTTTCTGACCAGTTTATTCCAATCAAATTAAACTCATCATTTTTTAAAAACTGCTCTCCGTTTATATTTTGATTCTTTTTTAGGGTAATAATCATATTAAATCAACAAACTCTTTTGGTAGAAAAATATTTTTATTATAGCGTGCTTTAGCAAAAAGCGGAGCAATATCGCTCGCCTTATAACCAGCCAATCCTGTTCCAATCGGTGTCACTAGAAAATTATATTGGAACTTATTTGCAGCATAAGCTATGAAATTATCCACATGAGTTTTAATCGCTGAAATTGGAAGAGTCTGTATTTCTTTATCTTTTGTGCAAATTCCATAAGACTGACCGCAAAATGGGCCGATTCCATTTTTTGCTCCGAATTTTTCTTGAGCTAATCTTGCTGCGCCCGCACCGTGAAGAAAAATTTCATTGGCTCCATAAACAAAAATTTCATTATTTTGTAACTCAGAAATAAATTTTGGAGAGATGTTCATTTTAGGTTCAAAGACTTTTGGGTGCGTGGAATCGTAGGCAACACAGGCTTCGTTCGCTTCTTTGGCGGTATCATAACAACCTAAATATTTGCGTTTCCCAAGGCGCGTTAAGCACGTTACAAATTTTCCCTTTTGTTTATCGAAATATACTCCATTGAATCCACTCTTGTTACGTTTGTTTAAACTGCGATTTGTTGAGTTTTGAGCGTTGGTAGCGAGCTGTAAATTTTCAATTTTATTATTGCTGCGGTTTTTGTCCATGTGGTCTATCTGCAAGTCCATTGGAATCTCGCCACAATGCCAAACCCAAATCAACCGATGCGCTGCGTATAATTTTTTTTGGAATCTAATTTGTATGTATCCATTGTCGTTAAGATAGCCAGCTTCGTTGCCAATTTTCGCTGTTCTTCCTGTCGATTTTTTCCAAACCAACTTTCCATCCTTATGATAGTCGAAATATTCTTTTAGGATTTCTTGGGGTGGGGTGGGTTTGACTTTTATCATACGAATATTTCAAGAAAGATGATTCAACCATCCTAATTTTTTTTCCTCTTCTACTCTACGAGAAGCACCTTCTTCGGCGGTATCATAATAACCTAAATATTTGCGTTTCCCAAGGTGCGTTATGCACGCTACAAATTTTCCCTTTTGTTTATCGAAAGATACTCCATTGAATCCAGTCTTGTTACGTTTGCTTAAACTGCGATTTGTTGAGTTTTGAGCGTTGGTAGCGAGCTGTAAATTTTCAATTTTATTATTGCTGCGGTTTTTGTCCATGTGGTCTATCTGCTTGTCCATTGGAATATCGCCACAATGCCAAACCCAAATCAACCGATGCGCTCCGTATTTTTTTCCTTGGAATAAAATTCGTATGTATCCATGATGGTTAAGATTGCCAGCTTCGTCGCCAATTTTCATTCTTCCTGTCGATTTTTTCCAAACCAACTTTCCATCCTTATGATAGTCGAAATATTCTTTTAGGATTTCTTGGGGTGGGGTAGGGTTGACTTTTATCATACGAATATTTCAAGAAAGATGATTCAACCATCCTAATTTTTTTTCCTCTTCCTCTCTACGAGAGGCAGCTTCTTCTTTAGTATCATAACGACCTAAATGTTTGAGTTTCCCAAGGTGCATTATTTGCGCCTTGTATTTTCCCGTTTGTTTATCGAAAGATACTCCATTGAATCCACTCTTGTTACGTTTGCTTAAACTGCGATTTGTTGAGTTTTGAGCGTTGTTAGCGAGCCTTAAATTTTCAATTTTATTATTGCTGCGGTTTTTGTCCATGTGGTCTATCTGCTTGTCTATTGGAATATCGCCACTATGCCAAACCCAAATCAACCGATGCGCTCCGTATAATTTTTTTTGGAATCTAATGTGTATGTATCCATCATGGTTAAGATAGCCAGCTTCATTGCCAATTTCAACTCCTCCAGAGCCGTTCAGCCCGAATCCGTGCCGCTTTTTCCAAATCAACTTTCCATCCTTATGATAGTCGAAATATTCTTTTAGGATTTCTTGGGATGGGGTGGGGTTGATTTTTATCATATTTTAATAAGTTTTGTTGATTTTTTAAACAAAATCAAACATATCCTCACAAGATGCTATGCCTCTTTTTTCTAGCATTTGTTTGAGTTTGTTGCAAGCGTGATTGTGCAACTGTCTGATTCTTTCTCGACTCAATCCAAAAACTTTAGCCGTCTTTGAAAAATTGCTTTCTTTAGCAATCCCATAAAATCTTACAATAATCTCTTTTTCTCGTTTGGGTAGTTTGTGCAGAAGCTCGTTCAGAAGCTCAGTATCAATTACTTTAGTTTTTTCTTGGGGAATAATATCCTTCACCGTGTCAGTAGTGTAGCCTATGCGAGTTGTGTGTATTGGTTGCTCCATTGATATTTCTTTTGCGTTATAAATATCAAGCATATCTCGCTTACGCGATTCGGTAATATTTCTTAAAGATGCGGATTTGGATGGGTTACGAAGTTTAATTGACATGACTTCTGAGAAAAAATTTTTAGGAAGAGAGTATGCTCTCGCATAATTTTCTTTATATCGCACAACAACTCTGCGTATAGAATGAGATGCGTAAGTCATAAACCTAACATTTTTTTCTAATTTAAAACTTTTTAAAAGACGCAGCATTTCCACACAGCAATCTTGAATTAAATCTTCAAATACTTCATGGGGAAGATTATAGCGTCTCATATTCTTATCTAGTTCATTCGTAATGATTCCTTTATTTAAGAAAAAGAGTTTTTCAAAAGCGTCTGTTTTTTCTTGCTCAGAAGAATTAACATCTTGATAAATTTTAATAATTTCAGATTCTTGTTTTTTGGTGAGATGATTCTGTGCTTCAATATGTTTCATAAGTCAATCCTACCAAAATTTTTAAACAAGTCAATGGTTTATTGGTTCGTAACCGAGTAAAACCGCGCTTTCTTTACTGAGCGTTTTTAGATTTCCATTTTTTTCGCAAAGAACTCCATATCCTCCTGTAAGCTCACAAACTTTAAAACTATTGTCTGTGACTTTTTTAATCATATTTAAAATTTCACGGTTCGCCTCTTCAGAGAGATTGCCTTCCTCAAACACAATATGGAATCTAAGCAACGCAAGTTTTTCTTTTATTTCAACAAATTGCATTTGCGGACACTTATTTTCATCAACATAATGCTGGAGTTTTTTGCAAAGATTGAAAATCAACTCATACCATCCATTTTCACATTGTATTTCCGATAGTGAAGAATTTGAGAAGAGTTTTTTGAATTTGTTGAAAATTTTATTTTCGAGTTTTTCGTCCATAAAAAAACAAAAAGCTCGTCTCTCCGAGCAGTCAAGCCTATATTTTCTGGCTTTCGATTTTTCCTATTTCAAAGAATAGTGTGATTAGTATTTAGACAACCTCTTCTTCCGTAGAAACGAGAGGGGTGGAGCGAGCGGTTTGACGATTCTCCTGTGTCTGAGCGGAAGATTTATTACCCGCTCTATCATTGAAATAAACTCTAAAATCGGGTTGATTATCCTTCTCTTTGTTTTTATTTGCAAAGATTTGAACATCCAGACGTTTTTCCGAACCAAACTCATCGCTAAACGTAATATGTCCAGCGAGATATTTTTGAGTTTTGCCTTCTCTCTTCCACAAAGCTCCAATCTCACGCTTGCTCCATTCATTTTGCGGAGCATTGGATGTTTTTACTGTGGGCAGGGGCTTGGCGGTTGTGCTTGCGACTACGGTTTTTGTTTTGTTGGTTTCCATATTTTATTTATTTTTATTATTTATACATTAACTGGTTGAACAGATTCAAGTGTCGCAGTCTGCGCGGCGTTCTTCGATGGACGACCACGCTTACGCTTAACGATACTGGCTTCATCTTGAACTGGATGCTTGCGAGGGCGACCACGCTTGCGTTTGATTATTTCGTTAACAACTACGCTTTGCGCGTTGTTGAAACTGACGTTTGTTGCATTGTTTGTGTTTTGTGTCATAAATTTTACAATATAAATATGCAGGTTATTTTTCGGAAGTCAAACTATTTTTTAGCTGCGTTAGTCTCATTGTGACGAGCGCATCAGAACAGTATTCACGCGCTTTTTCTGGAGTCAAACCGTTCTGCCATTCAACAATATAATCTGCATTATTTATCAATTTTGGATTGTTTTTTGACTCTTGTAAGTTTGCAGGAGGCACAAATTGCATTTCGTTTTTGTCATTTAAAAAGTATTTGGAAATATGAACTAAAAATCCATTTAATTCATTTTTAAGCCAAAAAACTTCATCCTTTTCATACTCATCAAATCTTATATCAGTAATAACTGCCAAATTTTTTTTATCTTCGGATACTTTTTTAACTTTTTCAGTTAGTTTATTTATCCAATAACGACCATTAGTTTCTTTTCTTCTTATTTCAGCGTGATTTACTAAAATTGGACGAATTGTAGTTTTCTCTTCTGGAGAGCAATTAAAAACATCTATGTTATATGTATTTTTTATAAAATCATACATCTCTTCTTTTAAAGCATCCGCAATGGCAAAACGGAATACTTTTCTTTTGGTTGCTGATTTTAAATTTGCGAAAAAAAAATCTTTTCCGCAAGTCGCAACTCCACACAAGCCTATCACATTCATTGTAGGTACTCTTCGACTTGGCTGCGGTCAATCAACTCCAATTCCTCTGGTTTGGCAAAACCAAAAAGATTATTATGAATTGAAACAAGTTTAAGGCCATTATTTAAATCTTTCCTGACGCGCACGGAATAACCGCGCCAAGCATAGATTGAGCCGTTTCTGATAGATATATTTTTCTTCTTAACAATCGGCTTGCGCTGAGAAGATTTTGAAGACGCGCTGAATCTGCCGAACTTATCTCTCTTTTGACTTTTCATGTTTATTTTTTTCCAGTTTATTGTGTTGTAATTATCTTTGAAGGCTTTGGTGAAGCAATTTCGTGGTGAGTCGCCTTTGCCGTTCATTATCTATTTATTTTAAGCTACGAGGCTAGTATGCCTTTTTTTTAACTAATGTCAACTTTATTTTTAGACTTATTCGCTTCGATAAATATTCTGCTGTCTTTGAAGATTTTTTGGAAAATCTATCTCTGTTGTGAAACTTTTTTCGGAAAAGACTATATGGTTGGTGGGCTGAGAAGTTATTCTTCCATTATTTAGCCTTATGAACTTAAATTCTTTTGCTTGTTCTGGATAAGCGGAGAATGGGTCGTTGATGGGTGCAACTGTGAATAAATACTCACCATCATATTGTTTTTTATTACAGTATGCTCTGCATGATAATCCTTGAAGATATTTGTACTCTAGGGTGCAAAATTCTAACCCGTAGCAGTCCCATGTTTGCGCGTCTTTATTTGTCCATTCTTGATTATTATTTTTAAGAAAAGATAACGCATGAAGAGGTATATTTCTGTAAATCGCACCATTTTCAAACATTACGGTGCATCCCCACATTCTCGCCGGATAACTTACCAAGCCAAACCAAACCGCTGGTAAAAAACCAATATCTTCTTTATGAGTATATTTTGAATCAACAAACACATACTGATGTTTTGGCAATTCTCCAACTAAAGAATATATCATACTTATTTATACACAAAAAATATCCGCCCAGTGAAGAGCGGATACTTTTACCGTTTATAATTTAATGATATTAGAATGACATTCTAATGCCAGTAACCAATGCTAGGTTGCCTTCAAACCTTCGGTTGGCAAGAGAAGTGTCTGAAGTTACGTAGCTAACGTCGAGATAAGGCTTAACATATTTGAAGCCGATATAAGAAAGCGTTCCTCCCGCAGAGTAGCTAGTGTGCTTATCGTACAGGTAAGCTTCTGCTCTGGGAGTCAAAGCTAGGTTTTTAAAAGTAAAAGTTCTGTCGATACCAACAGTAGTTCCAATAAGGTCAAGAGTAAAATCTCTATTTACTGAAACGTAAGGCGTTGCAACCTTGGAAACTAGAGGCAGATTCTCCAAACGCATTCCAACGTATGCAGTAAAATTATCTTGAACGCCTCCATCTATCAGTCGCTTTTGAACTCCAGCGGTGATATTTTGACCAAAAAACGCTTTCGTTAAACTCGCGTCAAGCACAGTCTGGCTTTGCGTTTCTCCCGCAAAATAATGCGTGGCAGAAACTCTAGGCGTGGCAAAACTGTTTTGCAACGCTACGGAAGCAGCAGCAAAAGCACTATTTTTCTGGATTTGCAATCCAAGATGATTTGCCCTAGTCGCATAACCAGCGTCTAGGTCAACCTTTGGAGTGACAGTAAATTCGCCAGCAAAAGCGAGATTTACAAATGTGAATACGATTGTTAGGATAGTAATAACTTTATTTTTCATAGAGCAAAATAGATTCATTAGAATAAAAAAAATTCACTTTGATTATCTGATTAGTGTATTTGAATATGTGGAAAACCTGCGTCATGTTTGGTTATTCACTCGCTGTTTGTTTATTGTTATTTACAAACGGCAATGGTGGAAAATTGATTTTGTACTGAAAGGTATCTGTCGGTCATTATTGAAAATTTTTGGTATTAAAATATAATTTTGTGTATTTAAGATAATTAAAAATATGCCAGAATATAATCCAGAAAGCTACAACGCCGTTTTCGCAAGAATGGAGCAGAAATTAGACGACATTCAAAATGACGTTAAAGAAATTAAACTAGACAACTCAAAATTGAGAGAAAGAGTTATTTCTTTGGAGAACTTTAAATATTATCTGATTGGATTCACCAGTATAATATCTTCGTTTATTACGCTTATTATCGCTAAATTTTGGAATGGCTCAAAGTAATTCCTGATCAGCTTCATCCAAATCTAACTCCTGCTCGTCAAGGAAATCGTAATTCAAATTGTACATAAGAATATCCTCATCCGCAGCAGAAAAATCTTCGTCGGTAGAAATCAAGTCTCCTATAAAATCTATTTCAAAAGCTCTTGATATGTCACTATCTGCTTTTCTATAAGAGTCTTTGACTGGCTTGCCCGCCATCATTCTAAGAAAGGTGTTAACTCTTGCCATAGCCCACTGGCCCCTTGTTTTACCGGGGCGATGAGAGGTGCTAAAAGCTCCCGCGCCACGGCGATAAACCTTTTTAAGCTGCCCTAATGAAACTTTTCTGGAATATTTGGCGTTATGCTCTTTAACTTTGTTCTTCAGAGCCTCCACGACTTTTGCAGAAAATTCAATGGCTTTGCCATCTTTTGCAGCACTACCGGGGCGGTTTTTAGATGACCCTTTCCTGCGTTCCGACTTTAAAGCAGGCGTTTGCGCTGCGCTTTTAGGGCCGCTTCTGCCAGTAGAATTTTGAAGATTAACGGCAGCGTTATGCTGAATGATTTTTTCTGAAAAGTCGATTTCCATATTTTATTATTACACTTTTTTTCTAAAAACATTATATTTTTATTCAGTTAAATTTTTACCCACAAGCTTTCTATAATGCTCAACTGCTTTTCTTGAGTTTTGCCTTGGAGTAACATATTCTAAATTATCCAATCTGTTATTTGCTGGATTATGGTCTTTGTGATTTATAATAATGCACTCTCTTACTATTTGTTTTACGCTTTCGGGAGTTTTTTTCCATTCTTTTGCAGAAACTGCTGCGGGTGGATTTTTATCAATAGGGAAAAAGGTTTCCATTACTAATTGATGAACCCCTCTATCTCGCCGCGAAAGTTTTTCTTTTGGAGAGCAATGATATTCATAATCATTAAAAAATCCCTTTGGAAATAAAAGTGTAACTCGATGTCCGCTAACACGGTGGCGAGATTTTCTTGGTTTTAGTATTTTTTCTTTATTTTTTTTGAGATGACTAATTACTCTCCCAAGATTTGATACAGAATATTTTTCATAAACTTTTCCATCAACTACAATATTCCTCCACTCTTCTTTCATATTTAAATTACCAAGGAGTCAAGAATCTCTCCACCTTGTATGAAGGTGGTAGTTTGTTTTTAAGCCGCATATATCTAAAAAAGATCCGCCTAATTAGTCTGCAATAAGGGCTGTAAATGTATTTCACGTACCATTTATTTCTCCATATTTTTTCTTTTTCAATTTCAATATTCATTTCCGCCTCTCGTTTTTTACGAGCAGTATTGTCTTCCATTTTAAAATCTTTTAATTTAATTTCTGAGATTTTGCCATTTATAAATACTGCATCTGCTTCATACCAATAGTCGTTGTTGTATTTGTTTGAATTGAAAAATTGATAGAAATTAATGACTCCGGTATAATTTTGCGGCTCAAACCACTCTTTTGAGCGTTTGAAACGACCAATTCGGCCCACTACTGATTCATTATTAGGATCACCTTCTTCCCAATCTCCCTCATACTTTTCCTCAAGAAGCTGACCAGATTCATCAACTTTGTATAAAGTTATAATATTTTCCATACTTTTTGTTTGGAAAATGGAAGATTGAATTTCTTCCGCTGTCAACTCCCCAAGGTTTTCGGGAAGTGGAAGTTTATATTGAAATATAATAGTATCAAAAAGACCCATATTTCTATTTTATTTTCCGCATTTAGTTGTTTCTAAAATTTTATCTTGAGTTTCTTTCATAAATTTAGCGCAGTTTATTAAAGATTTTTCATCAACTTGACGCCAATTAATTTTATAGAACTCAAATATTTCTTTAAATTTGTTCTCTCTATGATACTCTCGTAAGAAAATAACATTCTTAACTTGATTAGCAGCTATTAGTCTAGCGCAATTTTGGCAGGGAGAGTGAGTTAGGAAGATAGTATCCACTTCTCCGATTTTAGTCTGAGCAAGCAAATTTTGCTCAGAGTGAAAAATTAAAGAGTTTTTCTTTTCTCTATCGTTTAAAAGTTCATCTGATACTTCTTGTCCCGGCGCAAAACCGTTATAGCAAACTGCTAAAATTCTCTTATCCTTATCAAAAGAAACTCCTCCAACTTGCGTAAAGAGGTCAACCGAACGGCCAGAAGCCATCAGAGCTAGTAAAATACCAAATTCTTCAAAATTAAGTCTCACATTTTATCCTATATTAAATCTACGCACGCACCATAGCATTGATTTATCCATAATTTCATTGAAATTTAATTAAATTTTTCAACCGAAAACGTACCGCAGCATTCAATCTCATTTTCTCTTCGCGTCTAGCGAAACTATTCCAAAGCTCTTCTGCACAGTCCAGTTTCTTTGTAGAGAAAGTGGACGAGCATTCATTCGGGCAAACTACCCTGTATAGTTTAATCCCATGATTGGAACAGTGATAGTGTTCGAGTTTGGGTTTTTTATTGCACTTGGGACAATTTTTAAGATCGGATTTCATCTGTTTCTAGGCGGCAAAGAATTTTGCTTGATTTGAAAAACTCCATTTCCAATAGCTTTGGTTAATGAATCGTGTCCAGAATAGCTTACTGCACTTGACACGCAGCCCCATAACTCTTCTATAATATCTTTCAAAGGTTTAAGTTTTGAATTGTCGATTTTATATTCTCGACCTTCACTGTGTCTAAATTTATTACCCGTAGAGAGAATTTGATTCTTGTCGCTGGCTAGGCCGTAATAAGTTGAGTCTCCACTAATATGACACTCAGCTTCAAGAGCCTTAGCAAAAAGACCGCCGATAAAAACATAATCGCTGCCCGCTAAAAATGCTTTGCACACATATCCACTGTCTTTTAGACCTCCATCCGAAGCCAAAGAAACGGACGGAAAATCGCCTTGCTGTTTTTTCAGTCCAGTTTTTAATGGATAAAGTTCCATCAATTCTGACAACTGACCAGATCCTATTCCAGTGGTAGAGTAAGTTTCGCATCCTGAACCGTTGCTCAATCCGCATCTAATAATACAGTTAAGGTTATACTTATCTGCAATGCTAGACAAGTGATAAAACCCTGCTGTGGTTGTGACGTTTCCTAGAATAATATTTTTAATCGCTGTATTATCCGATAACATTTTGACCGTCTCTTCAATATGAGGAAGATAACCAGAAGCAATATCTATAAGAAAATTTTCGCAACCCGTTTTACCAAATTCAGTTGCTCTTCGTAAATCGTTAAGTCCTGTGGAAAAGTATAAATTATCTTTATTTGTGCAATTATTGTAGATTTCCATTTCCTTTTCAACACCGAGAAAACGAGGAATGCAAACTGTTAATCCCAAGTCTGTTGCCGTTTTCGCAAAAGTCGGGCCAACAACCGCAGTCATGCAACTGCAAATGAATCTATTATATTCTTTATTAATCTGCTTGCGACTTTTAACTACTCCTAGCGATGGAACCAAAACAACATCATTAAACCAAATGGCTTTTTCTTTAAGGATGGTGGGCATATTTTAATTATGATTTGCTTCTCGGAAAAGAGAATCTACGTCTTTAAAGCAGCTTTGAATCTCCTGCTCTGAAAGCGTGACATTCCGAGCGATGTATAATCTGTTTAGAATATTTTTATATAGTGAATTCTCTTCCAGAATTTCTTTTAGTCTTTTCTCATCAATTTTCATAAAATTTAATTTCCTGACAGAAAGGTGGCTTTCAATTTTTCCAGCTTCAGTAAGAGCGTTTCAATTCTAAGATCATAAGTTCTGTTTTTAAGATTCTCGTCTTTCATAGACTGAGTAAATTTTAACAGATCTTCTATGCAAGCCCTAGTTTGTCTAGGTTTGTTTCTTTCAAATTCATTGATGTTCATTTTTAATATTTATGAATATTTCGCAGTTTTTAATATCGTAATTTTCAGGAAAGGAAATGAAAGTTTTTGTTTCTGTTGGGTTGGGTATATATCGAGCGCAATCTAAAGCCTTCGTGCAGCGCACGCCTTCTTTATTTACGCCAAGACAAAACGCCTTGTCGTCATTTGTTATTTTCATTTTTAAAAAATTTCTAAGAAATATTTTATTTAAAATAAAATTCTTTAACTCAAAGTAGGTTTTCTTCATGACTATTTACGGAAGTAAATTTTTGTGGCTCTGCCTTTTTTATTTTTAACTTCTTTCACTAATTGTATTTCGTCGCCAAGCTCTTTTAATTTAACATAAATTTTAGAGTATGGAACTCCTAAACTTTCACTCAGTTCGACTATTGAAAAGTTTTTGCCCTTTGGAATTTCAAAAGCGTAATCTACGATTTTTGCTTTATTTAAAAGTTTTTTATATTTTAATTCACAGTTGTCAATGCAGCCGCATGAGAATCCATTTTTACCAAAAGCATTTGCGGAGGGATACGTCCACTTTTTGGGAACTTTGTTGCCCGCAATAACATATTCTTCTGATTTGGTAAATTTGACTAACTCGTAATCTATAATTTTATTTGCGGTTGGGCTATATGCGCTATAAATTTTCCAATCGCTATCCAAATCTTTTACGAAAGTATAAGTATACCCTCCAGATTTAAATTCTTTTGGAACCAATTTGTAGCCTTCAGAGTCAAAAGAGTCCATAAAATGAAAAAGCTATTCCTAAAATAGTTGAAACAATAACTATCGTCCACTCAAAATTTGTTAAGTATTTGGGTTTATCATTCACGTATTTATGAAATATTTCACTTTATATTAAGCTCTGAATAATAAGCATTTATTTTGCGCTGAATTATAATCTTATTATAAGATTCTTCGAGACTAGGGCCATCGCTAGCTCTAAAATGATCAAAAGAAATATATTTTGTGTCGTAGGTAAAAGATAAAATATTATCTACCGTTCCTCTTTGAGTAGAGAGACGATACTTTAGTTTATTTGAATTACTAAGCGAATTTGTTTTAGAGTTGTGTAAAATGAAAATCTCTTTACCAGTATCTTTACTTAGAAGCATCGCGGCGATTAAAGCGTCGTGCAATTCTGGATTTTTTTCGTTCATCATTTTAATCCAAAAATTTTGGACTTCTTCTCTTGAGACATACTCTGCTTTTTCTAATGATTTATTTTTATTCAGAAGATTAAATGCATTCGCCGGAAAACCTGTCGAGTAGCCTACGACTACTGCGATTGCAATGGATACGCCTAAAATGGAGATATTAATTTTATTTTTCATAAAGAGAATATGGAGCTTTTTGCAAGCTTGTCAAGTTTTTCGAAAGTATTTATTAACTACTGCAAGTTTGGCATGATTCTGGGTTATCAATAGAGCAGGATAAGTTTTCACTTTCAGTTTTACTGATTTCTATGCCTAAACCTTTAATTGCATTAGCTTTTGGACGTGTGCGAAGATAATACATTCCAGTTTTTAGTCCTTTTTGCCAAGAATGAAAAAGTGCAGAATTTAGTTTACCAATATTAGGTTCTGCCATAAATAAATTCATAGATTGAGATTGACAGACATAAACGCCTCTGTCTGCAGCCATGTCAATAATGGATTTCTGGGGTATTTCCCAAGCGGTTTTATAAATATTTTTTATTTCTTGGGGTATTCTGTCTATGGATTGAATGGAGCCATCATTTTCATATAGGGTTAATTTCATTTTTTCGTCCCACAATCCAAGACTAATCAAATCTTCAATAAGATATTTATTAGCTACCACAAATTCTCCACTCAAAACATTTCTTTTGTATAAGTTCGATGTAAAAGGCTCGAAACACTCATTATTACCTAATATTTGCGCTGTGGATGCAGTTGGCATTGGGGCAAGCAGTAAGGAGTTTCTAACGCCAAATTCTTTTACAGCGGCCCTAAGCTTTTCCCAATCCCACTTTTCTGAGCCTTTTGAGGCCCAAAGATCAAATTGAAATTTGCCTTCTGATAATGGAGAACCTTTGAAAGTCTCATAAGCTCCTTCTTTTTTAGCGCAATCGATTGAAGCTCTCATCGCTCCGTGATAAATTGCTGCAAAAATTTCTTTATTTAAATCTTTGGCTTGATCGGAATCAA
>Ga0194117_10001846_pt1 | contig 23540 bp, 5 predicted proteins | sample TA2MahsurfametaG_FD_160579 | JGI IMG/M metagenome (GOLD analysis project Ga0194117, IMG submission 160579) | Freshwater microbial communities from Lake Tanganyika, Tanzania - TA2015009 Mahale N1 surface | ecosystem: Environmental > Aquatic > Freshwater > Lake | place: Tanzania: Lake Tanganyika...
AAGCATTTTATACTTAGATTTTCGAACTAAGAGATACATACTCTTTGTAAATAAAAAAAGTTGTTAGATTTTCCAGTTAATGAGTAATTCCCACTTCTAAGAGGTTTTAATGCACTGTGGGCTTAGAATGGAGATGGAATATCTACTTTATATACTGGGATTGGTTCAACTCATACTGAGTATTACTTTTGTTATTTAGTATTACTCGAACAGGATAACGTACTCTTTTTGGAGCTTTCAATCATAAATTTAGATCCCTGATGAGATTTTATATTCAATTCAATGATCATTTAAAGCACGAAGCGATGAATAAACTAGTGGCACCTACATTAAAATAGAAAAAGAACTATCATAAAAATGACTATCACACAACACTTCTTTTTTCAATCGATAATGAATTACCTGTGGACTTAGCTCTTTAAAATTTAAAAAAGTACTTATACAAAAAAAGGCCAACTATAATTGTTTATTTTGTATTTCAAAAAAGAAAGCTCAATATCTTTTAGAAAATGAATTGTATCCCAAGCAATAAAACAACAGATTTTAAAGATTGGTAAAAACAAGTGACTCAACAAATCTAAAAATAAAATTATCATAGATTAGGTAATTTGCGAACATAGATGGGCTGGATGGGTGTATTTTGTTCTGAGTAGGTCGTATCCCAAGTGGGTGAGGTGAGACAATAAAATCTCACAACCTAACTCAATATAAATGGGGAAGTGTTTGTTTTGAAAATGAAGCTATTTGGTTCTACTTTTGTATTTGCATGTGTCAACATTCCTAATTTTTAGTAGTTTGTTTCAGTTTTTGATGAAATACATGAAAAAGCATTTCAAGTCAATAAACTCGGCATTTTTAAGTCATCTTCTTTCATTTCATTAGATTATAAAGTTGTGATTGGTAACACTGGTGCCAAAATAAACTTGATAGAAAAAGAATTGATGTAGCTTGAAGATAAGTTACAATAGTCAAAGATGAACAAAAATTAGCGTTAGGCTAATAAAATATTAGGCAAAATTCTGGATTATGATCAGATGAATGACTAAAGGTTGAGATATAAAAACAAATATTTGAGGCAATACAACGAAGGACCTCTCAATTCTGTACCAAGTTATAATAGAATGGTATTTTGGAACGAATAAAACGTCGTTTTGAGAGTAAGAGATTACCAATAAGTGTAACGTCGTGGAAATATAGTGAGTGTACTTGAATATGAAGTGGGAAAAAGTCTTCGAGAGAGTCAGGCAGGTTGAATTAAATCAAGATTATAAAATGTACATGATCATCTCCTCAATAAAATTAACATATTGTATGAATTAAACCTGAAAAAGAAAGATAAATTTAAGATTTTTTTGTGCACAATCACATCAGTATGTTTATATTATCTTTAATAGAAGAATACGAAATGGAAAGAGAAAAAAAGTTTACCGAAAAAGACAATAAAATTCTAATCGATCTCATCAAAAATAAACTATCACCTCTACAAAAATCTAAGGTATTTAGTTTAGAATCTAGAAACATTTATTCCTGCCAGAAGTAGTTAAGCATCCCAAAATCAGTCATCTAAAATAGCCACAAGTTTCTTTGGTCTCTCTCCCCTCTGGCCAAATGGAGAGTGTACCATGCTAAAAGTAAAAATAAAATAACGAAATGAGCTTATTGAGCAAAGTAAAGGAGTATTTATAAACTAAGATGAGAGAACATCATTTGCCAGAAGAAAAGAACTATCTTCAAGGCTATATTGAGATATTCTAAAGACCAATTTCAAATGTGGCAAGAGCAAAGAGGCAGTCAATAGAGCTGAATTTTATGGAAGTGGAACGTTATTAAAGATTGAATGACAATAAATAAAGATTAACCTTTATGTAAAAATAGGTCAGTCTAAACGAATAATAGAGAAGCTTATTTAATGCCAAAATACGGAGAAAATTGAATCATAAGAAACTTGTCGATTTAAATAGAAGAGCTTGATTGTGTAGAGTTATTCAAATAAACAATCTCATTTAATTTATAAAGTTTCAATTTTAAAATATGGAAGCAAACAAACCTACCAATGAATAACAAGAGTAAGTTTTGGATCTTACAAAAACAGTTCCTATCAGTCCTTAAGAATAGAAAAAACTTGCAGCTTTTCTTAATAAGTTTCAGAATAGCATTAAAGGAGATGAGGAGATGTAAGCCATTTTTGGGAACACAATAAATAAATGGTCAACTTAGCTCGAACAGAAAGGAGTTAAAAAACAATGATAATACTAAAACAATGTTTATGTTTTACTTAGATTAAATTATGCAAAAGATTTATCTACTCAACAATTTGTAATTTCATTTATTCTGTTGAGTTGATTTACCCAATTCATTTTAAAAATATATTTTTTTAGATTTATTTTTGAGGATAAAAAGAGAAGATTGGTTTAAAATTATAATTTAGCACATTGATTATAAAAAGAATGTAAGCTAATCCAAATGGCTAAAGCTAAAATAGAATTAATCCTGTTGAACTGAATATTATACCAAGACCTGCACCTTAATCTAATGTTAATCAACCTGCACCAGCTCCCAGTTCATTTAACCTATATTTATTTGGAATGTCAGTAACATAGAGCAATCTCAAGTTCATCGAATAGAATAAAGTTCTATTAATTTCAGGGAAAACATAGATGATAAATCCTGAAAATTAATCCTATTTTGAAATGATAAAGATCAATTTTTTTCCTCATCTAATTTGGTACTCTCTTCCTTTTCTTCTCATATACACTTGCACTATAGTTTTCATCGTCTAAGTTTCACTTGGATTCAAGAATAATTCCTTTTTAGAAGTTAACCAGGATACATACACAAAAATGGGAGTAAATCTTTCACAAGCAGTATACAGAGGTTAAGTTTATAGATTAATCGTTTCTATCTTTCTGCATGTTAATTTGATTCACTTGATATCGAATATGCTTAGCTTACTCCTTATTTTGGCTGTAATATAGTACACTTTTGGTTGGAAGAGGACTTTGATCGTATTTTTGGTAACTGGTATCATGGGAAATATCTTTAGTAATTTGATTAGTACAGATGTGCCAACTACTATGATCAAACTGGGTGCTTCGAACTCACTTTATGGCATGATTGGACTAAGTATTGGCTATATGTTTATCAACTGGTCTGCACTGTAGATTATTGGACCCATTTTCAGGTTGAAAATCATTTTATCAATATTTGTTACAGCTGTACTGATGATAATTTTTACAGATCAAGCTAGTAAAGCTGACTACAGTGGTCATTTAGGTGGTTTTTTAGCTGGATTGTTTATATCTGGAATGATGCCTTCACTGAAATTTTAAGAGAGATAGAAAGCTATAAGAATAATCTTATCAGTTTTATTTTTAGGGATGGTTTTGAGTTGTTTTCTTGTGTTTTACTTGGCGCCACAAAGTTCATACTCCTTTTGAAAACAATTTTTCATAAAAGTTGATATTTATGGGATTTTAATTATCTAATCAATATATCCAAAATAAAAGCTATATTTCATAACAAACTTCAGCTATTTTCTTTATTTTTTCTGTACTTTCCGAAAAACTTATTTTCTAAATGAGACTTTTAGTTTTAAATAACTATCAAAATTTAAATGAGCAAAACTCTTACAGACTCTTTAGCCTTACTAACCAAAATTAAAACCCAATTCTAGACCAATAACTACACCACTCAACGATAGACTAAGGAAAATTAACCCGCAGACATCAAGAACTTTGGAAGTATTAAAAGATCCCAAGTCAATGCAGCTCCTGTCACAAAAAATAGCCAAGTACACATAAATGCAAACCCTAAGATAAGGACGGGTGAATAGAGTCAATTGAGGTATAGATTTGAGATGGACTTTCAGAATTTAGAGCATGAGATTTATTAGATGTTTGATCGTGCCAGAAACGTATGATATAACTACTCATCTTTTGATTCAATCTTTCTCATTAAAATCTCTTCAGCTTCAGTTCTAAGTGATTATTAAATAGTTCAAGTTACAAAAAGATAGTTTCTGAATACTAATCACTTCATCCATTTTTTACTGTTTTGAAAAGCAAAAAGCCGTACTGTCCAATATAAAAGTAAATGTAGTGCTTGGCTTAGTATGTCACGTACGACCCAAAATTTCTACCGACAAAGGCATGCCAATCTCCATTGTATTTTCTGTTCAATTAGTCTTTCAAGTGAGTGGCGATTTCTTGAATGGTGTGCATTTTTTCGAGTGCATACTTGGCGATGGCAAGGATTTCTGCCTCCATTTAAGGACTGATATCTTTTGCTTTGATGACAGGTTTACTTTCTCGTGTTTCGGCCATGAAGTTTCAAATATTTAATAAATGTAAATATCAAATACAATTTCAAATCTGATAAAGGATTAAAAGGTACAGCTAGGCTAGTGAAATATTTTGATTAGACCTTTGTTTAGATAATATAATTCAAAACTTAATAATTTTTATTCCAAAAAATCATAAAAATGGAGAAAATAATCAGGATCATTTTACTACTCGCGATTTTACACATCGCCTATAGTCTTAGCTTCTTCAAAGCTTCTTCACAACACGCTCAAGCTGACAAATAGCTCGCAGCTTTGAAGGATCAGCAATCAGCATTCGAAAAACAAGTACTTAGCCTGATTGAGGATATCAAGAATGTGGAGTTGAAAGTTAATGCAAGTACAGATACAAGTGCAAAAGTGATGGTACTAGAAAAAGCTATAGTCTCGTAAAGATAAAAGATTTTCCAACTTCAAAATTTAATTATTCCTCCCTTCAATCTTTCAAAGACTGCATGTAGGGAGCTCACAAATGACCAGAAAGTCAAAATAGTTTAACAGCTACAAAAAGCCAAGAATTAAGTGGTTAAACTGAAAGATATTGCCGCCAGAATGCCGAATAATGCTGAAGTTGTGAGTATAAACAGTGATATATCCAAACAAGAGATACTACTTGATTCCTTACAAAAAGCGATTTATACTAAATGCGAAACATCAGTTATCCTCACTCCAACTGTTTTCCAGTCAAATCTATTTGCAAAAAACTGGATCTTGGGCAAACAGTCAATCGAAAATGTAGTTTAGCAATATTATCAAAGAAGCAGATTGTATCATAACGTTACAAATTGTCCTGTGGAATTTCCTTTCTTTGATGGATCGAAATGTATAAAGTGTGAGTAACCTCTGCCCATTTTCAATATGCAGGCGCAAAGATGCTAAAAATGCCCTTATGATACTAAACTTAATACTGATAAACATCTTTGTTAGCAACTCATACATTATACGGACTACAATAGCATAGAAAACTATTTTTTAGATGGAGCTAATATCTCAGCTTTACCAACAGGAAGTAATACTCCCTGTCCCTCAACACGACCATTTTTCAATGGTACATGTGTAAAGTGTGCACTGCCTAGCTATTGGAATGTCAAATAGAATAAATGTAAAGACTGTCCAGTCGGACAAGTATTTAATGTAAATGCTAAAACTTGTACCATTCCTACTGTATCACTAACATACCTATAAGGGAATTCACGTTGGGTAACTTCAGTTGGAAATTTGACAGCAGTTTTGAAATAAAGAGCTGATTTGTTGGCTAGCAAACCCAATCAATATAATCTCTGTGGTAAGGATTACCCTTTCTTTGATGGTATTATATGTTTAAGTTGTCCAAAATAGTTTAGTTTAGCCGAAAAGAGATGTGTTTCCGCACCCACTGGATTTGTCTATAATCCCAATTTACACGCTTACGTAGCTGCTTAAACAGGCAAAGAGACTAACAACAATGCACTGAGTATAATTTCCCCTACTCCTTTACCTGTTGCTAAAAATCCATGTGATATCAAAACACCTTACTATGATGGTATAGCTTGTATTCAATGTCCTTAACCTTTTCCTCTTTTTGATATTACTTCCAAAAAATGTGTAAGATGTAGTTCTTTTGAATTTTACGACAGAACCAAGCTCCAATGTGTTCGAAGACCAATTGTCTATATTTCAACAAATTTCAACAATTTAGTTGGAACTCCAAAAACAAATTTTGCGGTTTACAAAGCAGAATTGCTAGACAAAGTCAAAAATAATGGAGAATCGATTGTTAAACAATGTAATGTTGATGAGTATAGTAACTATACTGCTTGTTTCAAATGTAATTCAACTTAAAAGTTCAATGTATAGACCAAAAAATGTGATATTTGTAATGGTACAATAGATCCTAACACATTGATCTGTTAGCCACTCAAAACTTTACTAACAGATCTCAGTGCTAAAAATTTGATTGTTGGTAATAACTCCAATATAAATACCTACATAGAGGCACAAAAGAAAGTGACAGGTCCTACTGTTAAGTGCCCTATTGATCGACCTTACGCAGTTGGAGGCCTACAATGTATTGCTTGTACTGATCCTAACGCACCATATTTTGACCTTGAATCACAAAAATGTATTAAATGTCCTGAATTGTTTTACTATAACATAGAGAGCCGAAAATGTGAAAAGGAAATATTTATTACATATCTTAGAGCACTAAAAAGAGTTATTGAGGTCGAAAACTATACAATTGCCAATGTCAAAGTGGAGCTATAAAATCTTTCAAAAACTAGAAAAACAATTCCTTGTCCTGAACTAACACCTGTAGCATCTATTGTAGGTGATAAATGCAGTGCATGCGATAATTAACTTGGATTTTTTAACTTGAAAACTAAACAATGTGTTTTAGGAGTGTACATTTCTAATACTGTTGCTTTGAAAGCTTCAGGAAGAGTAGTTTAAACTGAAAATAATACTTTACAAGCCCTTTAGTTGAGAAACAATGCTATAGTCTTGCCTAAAGTGCCATGTCCACCATAAAGACCATTATTCAATGGACAAGTATGCATTTCTTGTGCAGTATAGCAGTTTTATAGTATTTAGAAAAGAATATGTTTGAATGTAGCTGTTGTTTCAAACACAGATGCAATCGGCTTATAAAATAATTATCTATAGAAGGACAACAATACTCTCGCCAACCTTATAATTGCAAATAAAAAAGTACCTTAACCCAAAAGAGTTTGTCCACCTTAACTACCTCTTTTTAGTGAAAATAAATGCATATCTTGTAAACAAAGTATTTACAACATTATTACAATGAAATGTGATGATTGTGTTCCTGGGTACATATTTGACAAAAATACTCATATTTGTGTTAAAACACCAGACTACTATCCAAATCTGAATAATAATCTTTGGATTGTTAGTTCGAATTCCGGATTAGATAAATTAAGTTTGCTCATTAAATAGAGATCAGCTGTAGCTGGATCAGCCCCATGTCCAAATGAAAAACCTCATTTCAGCAACATAACAAAACTATGTGAAGTTTGTCCTTTAAATACGTTCTGGAATTATGAAACTTATACATGTATGAGTTGTGGTGTTGGAGAGTAAGTAGATCCAAATACTCGTAAATGTGGCAAAAGAACTGTTGGACTATATCAAACAAATCTGAATTCCAAAAATATCCTGTTCGATGGTTTTCCTAAAGCTCAGTTTGAAGAAGAATACAATAACAATAAGGCCAAGTATCCTCAAATCCAAGATTGTCCCGCTGATAAACCTTACTTCGATGGATTTGAGTGTATTCAATGCCGACCAGCTAATCCTCTTTTCAGTATGCTTACTAAACTTTGCTCTTCTTGCCCGCCCAACTCGATATATGATGAGACGAATAAGTACTGTCACAGCGGAAGAGACTTAAAAATAGCGTCTCCTAGTATTGGTAAAATGTATAGTTCAATATTTTGATCTTAAATATCCTACGTATGTTTTTAAATTTTTCGCATTAAAGATGACATAGGGATTGAAATTAGAATAACTATTGAATTATCAAGCAGCGAAGGTCTTTTTAGTGATAATGTTGTAGAACTCTTCTTCTGAAACCAAGCCATCGTTGTCTGTATCAGCTCTTTCGATCATCTCTTGAAGTTCAGACTCATCAATAGTTTCTCCAAGTTCTTTGGCTACTCTTCTCAAATTTTTGATTGAAATGAAGCCAGTTTTCTCATCATCAAAAAGATTGAATATTTTTCTAATGTTTTCTCTTGTATCTTTATCTGACACTCTTGCGGTCATCAACTCTAGGAATTCTTCAAAATCAATTTGACCTGAACCATCGGCATCCAAATCTGCGATCATTTGATAGATAGTTTGATTCTTTGACTAAAAACCAAGAGATGTCATTGCTGCCTTGAGTTCTAAATAAGTGGGTAAATACCTTTGGGATCAATTGATCCTCCTCCATCGGTGTCAAAGAGGTCGAAAGCTTATTTGATTTCAAGAACCTATTCTTCAGTGAGTCCAGGTCTTTCATAGGCTTTTGCGTTGAACTGTTTGGATTTGGTTGGGCCACCTTTCTTCATTTAAATTACAATTTAAATTAACTGTTATTCAGCTTATAAATTAACAAGTCTGTCTAAATAATAATTCTCAAGTAAAAATAGAGTATTCATAAGCAATAATATCAACTTAGTACTTATTCTAAATTTTACATCCATTTATAGTCAAGCTAGTCCGATTTTCTTGAAGCATAAAGGACCATATTCATCAGAAGCTATGTTTTTAGACTTGATTTTTAGAAAACCCAGTTTATAGTTTATAATACTTATTTTGGTAAAAGATTGATATCAGGGCCCGCGTAAACATATTTTTACCATCCTATTCCTGGAGAAAAATCAGTAAAGTAGACAGTTGTGAGTTATACACCTCCTTCGACTACTCCCAACTAAGAAACCATCCATTTAGAATCTTATTTCTTTTTGATCCAAACCAAAATTTGAGCGTAGTTAATTTTTTTATCTTTTTAAGTCTCTTATTATTCTTCTTTTTAGAGATTGGGAGGATTAGATTTTACTTGAGTAAATATTTTGATGTCGAATTTTCCGGTGGATTTACTAAAGGAATACAGAGTTTGTGGCTGATCGTAAACAATTTACCAACCTTGTTTTTTGAAATATTCTTGATTCTATACTTCTTATTGTGATTAATTTTCTCTATAGTACTACATTTACTCTTTGAGTTCTCGTAAAATCTTTTCTCTGCTAGATTCAATATCTCTGCTAGATTCCGAAAAGTAGTATGTATTTTGATGAATTTGTGTAGTTTAGAAAACAGGTGGCAGTTTGATGACTGATCTATTATTTATTTTAGTGCATTTGGATAGATTTCTTCCAACTTTAGCTATCATTTCAATTAAAATTAAGATTTATAATAAATGAAATAAATAGCAAAACAGATAAATATTAATTTAGATCAATCCTCAATCCATAGTTATCTAAATATAGCATATATGCTGTTCGTAGGCTATAACTATGGTATGAAGTTTAGAAATCTTGTTGATTGTATCCTTGAGTTATTATTATTAAGTTTAAATTCAAAATGAAGCAACTGTTAGGTATGGCAAGATAAAAAAAAGAAAAAGAACCACCAAAAAAAATCACTGCGAATAAAATTCCTGCCAAAATGCCTCAGCAATTCTATCAACCTCCCTCCTAGTCTGAAGATAATTAATAAATTTACGAAATCACATAAGAATAATTAATAGGCTATGCAGAATTTTTAGGCATTCAGCTACCAGAAGAAGAAGATCTCATGTGGATTGCATAGTAAGGATTATGTGCTGAACTGCCGGATGGATGGGCAACTGAAGAGTCTCCTTAAGATGGAGAAGTAACTTATGTCAATTTAAAAACAAAGTAAAGAACAGTTGTACATCCATGTGATGAGTATTACAAACAACTCGTTATTCAATAAAGAAGAAAAAAAGGTGGAGTAGGCAAAAATTTTGATAATAAAAAGGGTTTCATGAATAATAATTTCAGATAAGCTCCACCTTAACCAATGCAAATCAAAGCAAAGCCTATTGACCCTTTAGTCAAAATGCAACAGGAAAAATAACTCAAAAAACTAGAATAACAGAAGAAAAAGGAATATGAAGAGAAGAAAACGACATTGAAAACAAAATATTAAGAAAAAAAGTAGGATTTGATGAAATAACTAAAATAAAAGTAGGACTCAGTTAATAAAAAGTATAGAGATTAAATCAACAAAGAAAAGGAAAAACAAATGAAGAAAATGTCGTAAAAAGAAAGAGAAGCTGAAGAGGCGATGAGGAACCAACTCAAGTCATACTAGATATAGCAAAAAATAAAAGTATAGAAACAGATGGAAGAAAAAAGAAGAAAAGAAAAAGAAAATATTGACAATAAAATAAAACAAAAGAAAGAAGAAATCAAAAGAGAGCTTTAAGCATAATTAAAAAAGAATAAAAAAGAAATAGATGATTAATATAAAGAAAAGATCAAAATACTTTAAGAAAAATAGAGAAAACTTGAAAATGAAACCTAGGAGATAGACAGTTTGCTTTAAAATTAGATAAAAAAACTGAAAAATGAAATTATTAGAAAAAAGATGAAATAACATGCATAAAAAATAAAACAGGAGAACTAAAGACAAAAAGACATTTACAACAAATAAATTAGCCAAATTCAAGCTAATCATGATGCCAAAATAGCAGAAATCCAGAAAAAAGAACCTAAAAACAAAGTTAAAATTGAATAGTTGATTCAATAATGTTAAAGGTAGTAAAAAGAGTAAATGTAAGCTTTTAATTATGAACTTGAACATTTGAAACAAGCGAAACAGTTCTAAGTTGAGGAAAAGATCTAATAACTGAAAAGAATTCTACAAGATTAAAACAAAAGAACCATCAATAAGATTACGGCAGAATACAATTAGATAATCGAAAAATATAGAAATATGAAAAGACAATAGTTTGAGAGTATGATTTGGTAGGCTTAAAAGAAAGGCAAAGAAGAGTATTTGAGATCTCTAAAAATTTTGGAGAAAAAGTTTAATGCTGAATAAGAAATGGTCATAATTCAGAACAACTAGGATTCCAACAATATCAGATAAAGAGAATAGCTTGAGAATATGTCCTCCATTATTTAAAACTTCGGATGGCAAGAGAAGGAGTCAAGACGTTAATTGGACAATCTGAGACTGTAGATAGAGAATTTAAGATCTCAGAATATGGCTGTCGGTACTAAGCTAAACGAGAATCAAATGAAGCTTTACCAGTTAATTCAAGACAAAATAAAAAACAAATCTCCATGATATTCATATTCTTCTTAATTTTTACATTGAAAACAAAATAGACCTCAATACTATCTAGAAAATAGTTGATTTTTTGTGAGTATCTTTAAAAATTAGTATTGTGTTTTAGCACCTATAAATGAATTCGAATGGCTCCATTCATATTTGAATTGAATCATCAAATATGAGTGAGTCACGTAGTTTTTTGTCGACTTCCTCTTCCAAGTATAAACACAGTATTGTCAAAGCACCCATCTCAACTTTGAAGCAAGAGAAGAATAAAAGCAAACCAATAACTAAGCAAAGATTCCTGAGATGTCCTTAAAAATGCAATCGACATCTCTTTTCAATGATGAAGTGCAATAGCAATTATTAGAATTCAGCATTTACGATTGAAAAATATGGCATTTCTCATAGTTTTTGTCCTACTTACAACGAGTAAGCAATCATAAAAAATAGATTGATCGGAGTATACGAAGGTGGTATTCCTGAATTCAATAGTGACAAAAGCATTGAGACACCAACATTTTTATCGAAATGTGAGGTAAATATACTTTAAAATAGAAATCGGATAATCAAACGATATCTAACAAATTTTACCAGTAAAGATTCAGAGAAAATTTGGCAAAAGCAACTGACTCAACAGCAGAAGATCCTCAAGTTTACAGAATCGAGAGAAATTCATTGAAAAAGATAAAGAAGATTAAGGATGAGAGTCTGAACTAAGTTTTAATATTTTTCAAAATGATATTAGAAACCAAATAAAAAAGAGGTGAAGCCAAATTATGTGAATGAATGATTTTGTTAAAAATTTATCAAATCTAAATATGTTCTTAAAAGTGATAATTGAAAGAGATCTTTTTAAAATAACGTTCGGCTTAGCTACTATTAAGATAAATCAATATGTTTAAGAAAGTATGATTATTAAATGAAAAGGGTGAATCAGGGAGAAATGGTTTTAGCAACATCGCTTCTTAGGCCATATATGCTATTGTGATGTAAAACGACACTAGTTAATGAAAACTAGCCGAAAAAGGTTAAAATATTACGTTTGCCTACACTAACATTCCAAAACTATCCATTTACTTTCGCCGCTCCTTTTCGCTTCTATCTTATTTATGAGATAACTAAAACAAAACCTGTATCTGTGCTAAATCTACGTTAATTAAATGTTACTTGTTTGCATTTTTGCCACCAAATATGTAGACTTGATCGTCGTTTATTTGAACTGCATGTGAGTCCTATAAAATCTGGACCTATTCTAGAATATTTCTAGGTGATGCTCTTACAAGAGACCAACGATCAGTCAACGAATCATACATTTCTATGATTTTATTGATGTAGTCGAATTCATTAAGACCTCCTAGCTTTAAAATGTATCTGTTGTTAAAAGTGCAAACTGTAGCTTTTCTGAGAGCAACATTGCTGTCACAGAGTTGATGCCATTTCTTTTACTTAAGAGAATAACGGTAGCTTTTCTTGGAACATTTTTATCTATCAGCTTGTCCTCCGATAACATAAATGTTGCCATTCATGTAAAGAATGGAACTTTATCTTTTGGGAGAAGGTAATGGTCCTCTGTTACTTGCTTTGTCTTATCCGATTTCATATAAATAAGAATCTATCTTATTTTTTGTTGTTCTACAGTTGATTGCATAAATTTTTCCATTCGGAGTAGTGATACTTCTAGTATAGGGTGAAAAATTCCAATCATTAGTCAATACTTTTTAATGGTATAATTCTTTGCCAAAAGTATGAACTTTACATAAGTCGGATAAGAAATAATAGCCCAGTTTGTTTGTTCCTGGCAAGCAAATACTTATGATTACTTTTGATTCATCTAAGTCTTACTAGAAATAGTTAGGTCTGTTTATTACTGGCCCGTCAGCTATTGATAAAGATATATGCTTTATTTTGAAGGGGGCAACTTGATTGTAGACTCTAGCCGCTTACGTAATGTAGTGTTGATGATTTTAAGGTTGAATGAAATTGAAAACGTTGGGTCCATAGTTTATTTTAGTGTTGATCAAGTCTCTAATGTAATGAGCAGAAGGAATATGGATTTGTGAAGTATCTTTACTCGCACTTGAGATATCTTCTTTAGAGTTTTCATCCATTTCGAAGGCATCGATAGCTTCTTTAACACTCTTCGCTGAGATGAAGCCCTATATGATTTGGATATATTCATTTACTTATCTTTCATAATGAGCGTATTTTTCCTAGGAAGAAGCTGCATTTTTCTTTTAACTCTCTGCTCTTATGAGTTGTTACAATTGGAAAAGTTTCTTCTAAAAGGGTTATTATTCATACTTTTCATTTTCAACCCTTAACTCTTTCTATAAACTCTTTAATTTATCTTCAAACTATAGCTAGTTAAGTTGAGATCTGAGCAGATCAATCAGAGCCTCTGTTTGTTCAGCCTCTAGAATATGTTTTTGTTCCAATTTACAGTAGAGGATGATATTGTTAATAAAGATAGCTAGGTTGTCTTGAATTTAAGAAAGACGATGTTCAGAGTAAGCATCAGTTATCAGCAAGTTTGGGGGATGTTCTTTGGCTACTAAGAGTTGTTCAGCCATGTTATTCAAACTTTGGTTCTGTATTATAATTTATTTCGATAGAAATTACAATAAGATGAACTAAAATCAATGATTTATAATTTATAGAAGTCTCTGACAACTTTGCTATAGATGTGCTTTTATCTATGGACTTCGTGTTCCCAAACGTTGAAATTCATCCAATTTTCTCTTTATTTTATTGGCGATGCCTGGAGTGTTGGAACATGCTTACTTGTATAAATTTGCTTCATAAATACAAAGTTACAATGCTCGTAGTTGATGTAAGCGATAGATTGCTCTAAGAAACTGATTTTTTATTCCATCAATGACTTTAGATATGGTTTTTCTCTACTTATTGCCAAACTAGATAACTCTTGGTATTCTGCACTTTTTTTATAAGGGACCATCATTCCGAAATTTTTTCTATATTGATTTGTTGTTACTTTAGATGGGCATTTAAACTATATCTTTCGTTTTGGATGACTTCCTCGATATGTGACTGTTTGGAATGATAAAGTTGTACTTCTTTGATACTATAATAAGTCCCGAGGTAATTCTCATAGTTTTTGGTGAAAAAGTCAGTGATATTTCTCAAATCTTCCCTATCTTTTTATATATTCATGAGAATGTTAGGAATATAGTAGTAAAGTTCTGTTTCCATTTATTTGGCAAGTTCATTACTTTTGAAAATAAACTACTCATCTTTTGATTAATAGTCTCTATCGAATTTGACATTAATCTTCCAATCAAAAATATAGTTGAGTAGTTCTATTTTCAGTTTATTGACTTTATTTTTGTATAGTTCGAGTCTATCTGCGAAAGTTTTGTAGTAGTTTTCGTTTGTTACGGCATCAAGTTCATTTATGTTGCTTATATGTTTCTCACTTACAATAAATATCAGTGCTTTTTCAAATTAGTTCAAATAATTACCTAAGAATCGTAATCCTCTCAATCTTGCTTGCTAATCAGCTTCATAAGTTTCGTTTAACTGATCTTGAGATCTTAGATAATTTAAAATTTTAGTATTGGCTTATTTTTCGATAAAGTTCAATTCTTATTGCTATCTTGGATTGAGTTACTGATTTATTTGTACACTACTTCCTTGCAATCTCTTCCGATCATTCCTGATTCTGGTCATAAAATCGTTGATTTTATTATTTTTTTATTGTTAGATCATCCTTACTGCATTTTTGAATTTTTCAGCCTCCTCATGTATGTTATGCATACTTTTCATGACATTTCTGCTAATCAATTGATCTCTGTATTACTGGTATTACTTAAAAACTTGGCTCAGCTTATTGATTCTTTGTTCCTATTTGACTATTCTCTCACTCATTTCATTTAAATTTCGATTTACTTACTCTAGTTGCCTTTTTGATAATTTCGCTGTCAAAAGGGATGATTATTACATGAAAACACGCGGTTTCTACTCTAAAATGTAAAGCAAAATCAATTATCTGAGTTGAGGCAGGGGAACTCTTTAAGTTTTTTTAATATTGACTAAAGTTTATTGATCGAATCTCTTGTAGGCTTAGTAGGGGTAGTTTGGTAGAACATTTATATAAGGTCTTTCGTCTTGATTAATCATTCGTGAGTCATATTGCATTTTCATACGTAACTAAGCCTCCATTTATAATTACAATAGATTATAAAGCAATAAACAAAATAAAACAAATATAACCCAACATCACTAAACAAAGTTAAAATGTTAATGTTTGACTATCACAATTCTTTGTTGTTATTTTTACAAGCTTACGTATAAATTAAACATAAAGAGAGAAATGGTTTCAAAGAAACCTTGACAATCTGTTTTACTTCTCAAACTCACTTTAGTTATCTTCCCAAGGGCTTAGGATATACTACTCTCTTTACTATCTAAGTTTCATCGGAGTAAGGTTATTCAGACAGTCAAAATCCATATATGAACGATTAGATCTATTCTTTTTACCTGTTTAACCGAGTAATTTTTCACCCAAATCTAGTAAAGATTTTCTATTATGTCCTTTTGGGTTCAGCAAACTTTTGCAGCCTTTGAGATCATTTATCGTGGGCTCTGTTTAAATTCTAGAGGATTGATTTAAGATTACAATTTTTCTAGTCTGGTGGCATTGCAAAGGGGCAAGGATTCCTCGATGGCAATTCTAAATCGAAGTTATCCTTTTTCTTTTGAAGAGTGCGGTTTTGTTTGAAAACGATACTCTTACGAATTGTTACATATTTTGATTGGGCTGCATCGCTGTATGTTTAAGCCAGTCATATCGTTGATTTGTTATTGATTTTCTTTTGGCGAATTTGTTGACTGAATGAATCATAGGCTCGAAGGATCTGTTTTGTTTATCGATCCTTACATCTATTTAAGGTAGACAATTTTATGTCATAAACAGTTAGTTTATAATGTTATTGTTACAAACAAGCAAACTATAATTCTTCTTTCGCCAGATTATAATGGAATTAGTAAATCATCGAGGAAGGAATCGAATTTATAAATGTTACTTCAAAATAAAATCACCGGATTATTTTGGATTTCTTCTGTTTTTTAGTACTTCTATTTTGAGGCTTCTTAAACCTTCTTAGATTCCTTCTCCATTTCTTATTTTGCAATATTTTAAACCTTTTAACTGGCAGATTTCTCAATATTTTATTCAGAAAGGGCTTTCACTTATTATTATTTTTATTTGGAAGGAGGTTGTTCCTGATGTTTTTTGGAGTGATGCTATTCGATTTATCTTTATATTTGATCTATCATTGCATCAGGATCAATGTATGCATCTAAATTCTCAATGCTTTGTTTCTTCACCATTATTTCTTATGTCTCTCTAACAATTTATTCTTCATTTATATTTTACTTTAATTTTTAAGCACCCTATTTTAATTACTAGCTTTTTATCTTACTATCTTGAGCCACTTAAGGTTCCTTTTGAGGAGACAATACGGTTTAAGTTTTTTTTGGTTTCTCATTTTTATTTTGTTTATGCTCCTTGTTTTGCTCTTTATTTTACTCCTTACTTTGCTCTCTATTTTTGAATTTCTAAATGAAAGGCTGAAATTATGAGATGTTTCCATTTTTATAGAGTTTTTTTATTGCATTTTCTATTATTTAGTATATATGAGCATGGATCCAGTTTTTAGTTAAAAGCTCTTTGACTAAATCTTGTAAAATTTATTTATCTGCTTTTTCAATCAATTCTAAACTCTTATTCAGCAAATACTAGAAGTTATTATTTTATTTCACCTCCAGTTTTTTGGGACTATAGTCCTTAAAAAGTAGTTTTAGTATCCAAAATCTGCAATAGTTTATCAAAATATTGTAAAGTTTTGCATCTTTTTTTCCCAAAGCATCGAGTCTCTTCGTAATTTCGCTCTATTTTAGTCCTAAAAGTTCATAGAATAAATCCTCCGCAACTTCTTCACAATTTTAAGTCAGATAAAGAAGGTTAAATGTGAGGAATAAACAACTTACAAATTACTCATACAACTTGGATTCTTCCTTATGAATTTAAGTGATTAAATATAAAATAGCCAGTTTTCTATGTTGATTGTTGTATTTAATAATATCCAACACATTATTGCTGATGGATTTGAAGTTTGCCCTTCTATTCCAGTCATTTGGTAATACCTCTTTTTCATCATCCGATTCTTTGAAGGAGAGGAAGTTGCTAAACATGTCCATTATTGATTTTTTAGATTCTCGCTTGTTCAATAATTTTATAGATTGTTTGATACGTTTGATTTAAGCAGATTAGCGTAGATACATATTATCTTGAAGCTATATTCTCAAAGACCAAGTAGTTACCAAAAACTAACAGCTCAAATCAGTTGCAATCAAGGTAGGAAAAGTTGTAATGATTTGAGCAGCTAGCCAGTAATAAGAGAGTAGTTTTTAAGACACCTTACTGTTCTTAAAGTTGGCAAATTCAAATATCTTTTGTAAAATATGCGTAGGCAAATGAGGTTTTTTATCTATAGTTTTTCTCATGATTTAGATGATCTCACATTAAAATACTTTATCTTCATATATGAAACGTTATACAAGCAACTATAACTTCGAAGTTTACTTTTAATCCAAAATCGAAGCTAGGACATCTTTAACAAAGAACTTGAAACAATTTTCATCAAGTGCCTGTAACTATTGATCATAGTAGGTCAAAGGCATCGAGTCATAGTCACTACAGATGATCATCCAATTCGAAACACTTATGCCTATCATATTACCTCGATCTCTGAATGTATTTATCTTATTCTTTTTGATATTTGAGTAAGTTTTCTTTAAGATCTATACGGGGATGTCTTCACCTTCGTTGATCTTTTTGCACATCTTTAGGAAATTTTACTATGAGATTTTTTATTAATTTTTAGGATTGTGGAGGTCAGTATTGAGAATTAAAATTGCATTTGCAAATGTATAGGTAGCATCACTTGAACGCAGAATTATGCTATTTTTTTACTGTCGATTAAAGTACAGTTGAGTGATTGTGTCCATGACTCTTGCGATCTGTTGCGATTCCCCTGCGATAAAAAAATTGCTTGTAAAAAGTCGAATAAATTCTTCAAGGTTATGTTACTTGCATTGTTTAAGAATGAGTTCTGTGTATGCTGTAAACAGTTCAGCTGAAGTTTTGTTATCAGTTGAAAACACATCAATCATAGTTCGATTTTCGAGATTTGCAGTTTTCTTTATCATTTTAACATATTTTTGGATAGTAGCTTCTTTTATATCTGAATTGGTTATACTTTATATCCTTTTGAATATTTTCTTTGGTTTTTCATTCATCTCTTGGATTAATTATAAATATTCCTTTTTCTTTACTTGATAGAATTTCCATTTGTTATCATCCTTGCGAATTGATTTAAGACCTTCGAGATATATTTTTATTTAGTGATGGATTCTATTTAGATATACTTTTATTAGCTCGTATTCAGGTTTTTTTTAGAATGTACGATTTTCAGTGTATTAATAGAGAATGTTTAATGTTTGTTGGCAAATACCCACTTACAGATAGTTCCAATCGTAATTTCTCATAAAATATTCAAGTCTTTTTTGAGTGAAAAGGTTGCAAACTTGACTGAGCAAACCTTCCAAAAACATATAACTTAGTTTACCTTTGATAGCTAACTCCAAATTATTCATTACTACATGTTTGAAGAGTAAAAGTGCTGCAATATTGGGTCTTTCGAGAAGTTTATCAAGAAGTGGTTCATAAATGGGCATAGCATTAGCACTCAGATGTAAATTTTATGGCATATGATAGCTATACTAACTAATATGAAGGTTACTTTCATGAGCAGATAGGCCATTTTGTATAGAATTTATTCGTGGAATATCCATATACTTTTAACTATCTTTTTGATTATTTTCATTCGAGCTGATACGAACTCGTGGTTTTATGGTAGAGTTTCTAGTTCATTAAAAATATTGCCGAAGATATACTCGACTACTTTTAAATTCTTATGTTTTTCAGCTTCCTCAATAATTTACTCGATTGCATTCAAAAAACATTTTTTCTGATGTTCTCGAATAGCAGCTGGAAGATACTCCTTTACATCTTTAAGTTTACGATACAAAACTTTGAAGTGTTCCAGATTGTTTTGAGTATATGGTAAGGGAAGTAAGGTCGCAATCAACTTGAATAAATAAAGAAGTACTTAATTTTGTTTGGCGACAATCGTATGGAATTGTTGTTGACTGTTGAGTATTTGAATAGTCTGAGTGATGAGGCATTCTAGAGGGGCGGGATATTGTTTCAACTAATGTTAATATTCATTGCTCCCTGAATGATAGTCAAATTACATTTTGCTAAATCTTGCAGAAAAGCGAGCATGATGAGGTTATGGTAATCACATTTCAATTAAAATCCCCCCAATTTGGTGATAACGACTTCTTTGAGGTCGTGTTGAGCCAGTAATTTAGCCTGGGTCTGTTAAAATTCTTAAAGTTGAAGAGGAGTGCCTCCTTTTTCTCGATTGTATTCGTTGTATCTGATGAGGAAGGAACGTGCAATATGCCAAAATTCTCGATCGTACTATTCCATTGTATTATAAAGGCGTGGCAAAATTATAATAGCTCACTTTACAAGTATATTATTCGGATATTTCAGGACAGACTTGGATCATGCGATGGAAAATACAATAATTTTTGAGCAGGGATATTGTAATGTTAACTTTCAATTTTTTGTTTTGTTAGTCAATAAACTATAAAATATTCTATTGTAACACTATAATGGGAAATTGTACTGATTTGAGCTAATCTATAGAATCTCCGGTACTTGGTAGGTTAGGACCTGTTTCAGATCTGTAAAAATATGTTAAATAAGACGGATGATCAACACGATTTGGCTTAAAGATTACCAGGGCCTATTTGATTATTAATCAAAAGACATAAAGCAAGTTCTGATCAAAGTGCCGAATAGTTGCATACTTATGCAGAGTGGACAACATAAAGTATACCAGTAGCATCCGAGAAACACCTTGTCATAAGCCGTAAAAAACTATTAACCAAGGCCCTCAAAAAATCACTTTTCGAAATAGTAAAGCGTCCAAATTTCTATAAGATAATGCCGATCTACATCTAAAGCTAACAGTAAATTGTTCAAAGATTACTTTGGCTGGTTGTTAAATCTGTACCAAATCATGTAGTTGAAAATTGATTTAGAAGTATCCTCTAAGATAAAAAGACATCCTTAAGTTTGGTAAACAGAAAATAAAAGTGAGGGAAATCGTGCTACCTGATGCCAATCAATCTGCAGTTTACGATACTCATATCATCAAGACAAATAAGAAGATTTATGATGATTTAGCTCTACATGAAAATGTAAAACCTTAAAATGGGAAGGAAGATATTGTACAGGAAGTAGTCTCCATTGTCACTTAAAACGAACAAACTTGTAGAATATGTTTATAACCTGGAGAACTCAACAATCCTCTGATTTGTGCTTGCAAGTGTACAGGGTCAGTCAGATACATACACTTGCAGTGTTTGCGAACTTGGTTAGGAAAGCAACTTAATTTTTCTAAAACCAAGTACTGTGTGACAATTAAATGGACGCCACTACAATGTTAGATGTGTAAGACTCATTATAAATATCGTATTTACCTTGACAACAAAAAGTATTATACAGTGGAGATACCTAAGCCGGCTAAACCTTATGTTGTCCTTTAGATCATGAAAAAAAGTGCGTAATTTTCAAAAATATTCCATTTTGTTTCGTTATTCTAAACCAGCAAGCTATCTATAGGTCGAAAGAAAGACATCGATATAAAACTCTCCGAAGATATATCAATATCAAGACATCATGCAAATTTGCTTTATGATTTTGACAACAGGCAATTTTTAATTGAAGATAATCACTCTAAATTTGGAACTTTAGTGCTAGTTAAAAAAAATGTGATAGTTAGTCCTAAAACAAGAGGATTAAGTTTTCAAATCGAAGGAGAAATTTTTACCTTTGAAACGCATCGACTTTAGGGATCTATACCCGATTATTATGATGAGGAAAGATACTTGAATGTCGTCGAAACAGAGTCGATGGAGAAGGTGGATGATTAATAGAGTGATTAGAATAATGACGAGGAGGATGATTTTGATTAAGAAATTGAATAACCTGTGAATGTATCCCAAAATGCTTCACATGCTGTGGTGGCGAACAATTCTCATCCAATATAAAATATATCAAATGTTGTAAATCATGTAGTTTCAGATCAAAGAATCTAACAAGCGAACCAAATTCGAGTATAGCCTCCTCCTCCTAACAGTCAGGTGAATCATGAAATACATGTATAACCTCCAAGTAGACAAGTTCAATTTTTTCCTCAGGTTAGAAATACACAACCTTAAATATAAAATTTAGACGTATGATCTTGTCTTAAATGATTTTTAATATTTTTAAATTGTATTTGAAGAACTCAGAATCATTATTTAGCCGGCTTAAATTAGATTTTTTCTTCCAAAAATACTATCAACTATAAGGGATGGTCTCTTAATACTTACTAACGTGATTTATGTTTTTGATTACCATCTGAATCTTTCATTACGTAAATGTCTCCCTCTTTTGGAGATCTTTTCTGGATCTCTACGATTTTATAAGTCTTTATCTTATCCTTCACTGCAACAATTATCTTTGAGACTATTTTGTTCAAATCTAACCCCTGAATTTGATCATCTAGTTCTATATTATAACACTATAAGCCAGGTTCCTCATTTTTTTATAATTAATTTATATTAATACTTAGATCATCCTATCTTTATTCATTCTATGAAGAGATTGTCCTAGGGTTACTCTTTTTCTTTACGATATTTTTTTTTTAATGTTTAGCTGAATGGATTTTTGAGGTATTCATATTCTCATTATTTTTCGAAATAGGTTTCTAAATTTTTAAATCTGGTTTGTTTTGGAGTACTGCTTTATCTTTCCTATTTTGTACCTTATGTTCTGGTAACTGTGGAAGTCTATCCTTATTTCTCTTTTCAAAATCTTTGATCATATCTTCTACATTTTTGAGATTTTTCAAAGGCTACCAGGTATTTTGTGTGGAACCATAGTTTTTCCATTTGACCTTATACTACACAGTCGCTAAATATTAAAAAAAATACCATCTCGAATACGTTTGCCAACGATCTTTTCAACTTTATACAAGCCTGACATTTTATTTTTAGATGCATGCAATCTTAGTGAGCCACCAGTTATAAACAGACATATTTATAATTTTGTATAATATCTGAAATTCGATACATATCTATCAACGGTTACCCTTTGCGACTTTTTCGATTTATTCTTTCTTCTTGAGGGCGTAGCTGGATTGGATGTTATTCTTTTCAACATTGATGATCTCATCAGCTAAGCATTCAGCGATGGTCTTGGTAGCCTTGAATGAGTGCTCTCTGGCCCCTTGGGTGATCAAATAGATAGCTTGGTTGACTCTTCTCAAAGGAGAAACATCAACTGCTTGTTTTCTGACGACACCTCCTGCTCCGATTCTTGTTGAATCTTCTCTGGGACCAGCCAACAACAAAGCATTGACAACAACTTACAAGGGATTTCTGCCAGTGAGCAAATGGATGATCTCGAATGTGTGCCTTACGATTCTGATGGCTTTGGCTTTTTTACCAGTGTTTCTGCCGTGGAATTGGAGTGAACCAACAAGACGCTCGATGATGGGGCAAAGTGCTTTTCTGAATTTCTTAGCTTGGTATCTGCCTGCAGTGTGGGGGACGAAGACTTGAGCTTTGACTGATTTGGCTGCGATGTAGTCAATGAAGCAGGGATCTTCGATCTATTTGAGATGAGTGTTACTTTGATGTCGTCGTATGACCACTTGGAGAAAAGTTTGGGAGCATTTTCAAAGGTGATCTTGGAGGATTGTTCCTCATCGATGGTAACCTTTTGTGTTTTTGCGACTGGTTTGGACATGTGGTTCTTGGAATATATATATTATTTCAATAAATTAAATATTTTCAACATTTAGACCCTTCTTTGATAATTCATACTTTAAAATGAGCTTAGGAACAGAATCTACTCTTCAACCTTAAATTTGGGCATTCTTTTTGAGATATAATTATAATACAATAGTCTACAATATCAACTACAACACATAATCAAAAAGATTTTAGATGATATTATATCTAAAATAAACTAAGAATGAAGATTATTCAAGATAGTTTTAATCGACATCATTTGAAGTTCATATCTATTCCTCTCCTTCCTGCATAAAAAGATAACTACTGGGATTTGAATCTAGTCAGTATACTCATCCATCTCGTCTCCCTATTACTATTCCTACTATTATTACTCCTCTTCTTCACGTATCTCCAAAGGACCAAAGGCTCCAGTTAGATCCTGTGACAAGATGTTTTTGAATTACACTCA
>Ga0194117_10001849_pt1 | contig 23525 bp, 24 predicted proteins | sample TA2MahsurfametaG_FD_160579 | JGI IMG/M metagenome (GOLD analysis project Ga0194117, IMG submission 160579) | Freshwater microbial communities from Lake Tanganyika, Tanzania - TA2015009 Mahale N1 surface | ecosystem: Environmental > Aquatic > Freshwater > Lake | place: Tanzania: Lake Tanganyika...
GACTGAATCATGATAATCCAGCTTCAGCGATGCTCGGTGACGCCTCGTATGTCGACATCAGTAATTCCGGCTGGTAGGACGCTATCATCGTTCCTTATTGAGTCGTTAAGGAGGGTTGTGATCTCGACGTCGAAAATCGAACGGATCCATCAGGAATTCAACGACGAATCTGCACAGATTCGGTACCACGATTGCTCCGGCTGCGAGAATTCACCACGAATATCGGGCGGTTCGCTGGGTATGGCAGTAGCTGCCTGAGCTCTTGATCAGTCTTCCTCTCTCGAGATGCTCCTAACAACTTGCCTTCAGTAAATTAAATCTCTGAGCTCTCTTGTTCCTTGGTTGGGAATACACGGCGTTTCCTGCGCTTATCCATCGCGCGGGGGACCATCCCTCCAGATTTAGGTTAGGGCAACGCTCTTGACTCAGCTTCTAAGCAAAGCAAGTACATACTCGGGAGATTGGTTACTTTGAGCCAACATGGCTGTTGCTGCTCGTGTAAGCACGCCAAAGCGTGCCAAAGTGGCAGACTCCATTGCGAAATCTGCGTCCTGCACTCGCGATAAAGCTGCTTGTGTGCTCTCGGTTACCCCCATCAGAACCGACGCGGTGTGGTCGAGTCTATTAGAAACTGCAGCCACCTTGGTTCGCGCCTCGTTAAGACTTTCCAGTCCCTGATCTATCTTACCTATCGCGTACTGCGCCCCCATCGGCGGAGGCTGAGACAAATTACCTGGAGGTCCATTCATCAACGTTCCAGCATTTAGCGATGGGAATGTAAGAGATAACTTATCGTTTACACCAGCTCCAAGTTGGAAAACAACTTGTAAATGATCGTCCGCTACTTGTAGCGAATTAAACGTAGTGGAACTCTTGATCCGAGTTATCTCGTTGATGATGAGTGCGTGGTACTCAAGTTGTGCATTTTCAATATCGGATTGAGTATACGTACCGTTACTCGCTTGAGTAGCTAACTCTCTACTTCGCATGAATATCTTTTCGATTTCATCAGCTGCACCGAGGTAAACGCCAATCATCGAGATAGCATCATTGACGTTACGTAGGGCTTGATTGAGGCTCGCCACATCAGCACGCATTTTTGATGCCACAGCTAAACCAGCGGCATCATCAGCGGCGGTGTTAATCCGGTTTCCTGATGCGAGTTTCTGTATCGATTTCGATGACCCCGCCTGCACGGCAGCAATATGACGCGCAGCTGTAATCGATGGGATATTGGTGTTGATGACAATCGACATCGCGGAGGTGCCCCTGAAACCTTGAGGCATGCCCCGACCTCACGCTGTATATGCTGCGTGAAAACGGTGGTGCCGCAACATATTTGTCGACAGTAAGTGGGAGGTCTTTAGCTCGCCTGGGGAATCCCGCAACAACCCGCTGTAGTCCTCCCTCTGCCCTCATTGTCTGGGAGCCTCTGGGGACATCTGGATCTGACCGTGGGGTGAATGGAGCGGGCGATGGGAATCGAACCCACGTTAGTAGCTTGGGAAGCTACAGTTCTACCATTGAACTACGCCCGCGCCAGCTGGCAGTTTAAGAGGTGACCGACTGCTCCTGCAACAGACGGGCGGCCTCGCGATTGAGACGGCGCATGTCCAGCAGGATTTCCTTGTAGTCCGCCACGCGCAGGATGAGTCGATCGGTCGCAGGGATGAGATCGCCGCTCAGCAGTTTCTCGCGTACGGATGACAGACGCAGATAGACGTCGACCGTCTCCTGCATGGACGGACCGTTCTGCACACCAAAGCGTCCACTCTCGAAGGCGCTCTGCAGCGGAAATGTCTGCTCGTAATAGTTGATGGCCTCGCGATCAAGCAGGGCATTGTTGTCGTTGAGACGCTTTCCGTAGACCTCGTAGTACTCGGAGATGGCGCTGCGCAAGTCAGCCGAATCTTCGACATTGAGCAAACCAGCCGAAGACAGGTTCACGAACGATGTGCGGTCCATGAAGAACGTGTGATAGACGTAGACGTTCGGCAAATCTTCGACGATACGTCGCAGGTATTCCGTCCCGGAGAGCTTTCCGGTCTGATAATCGACTGCGGCCTGACGAGTGCGGACCAGAAAATCGATACCTTTGTCGCTCTGCGCAATGATCCGATCCAAGTTGCGCAGATCGGTTTCCAGATCGTCACGCATCGAAACAAGACCGTTCTGCAGACGCTCATCAATGATCCGATGATCCAGAAAATATTCGCCAAGCGAGCCGACGAAGACGGCTATCGAAATCATCAGAAACTCGAATGCGAACGACTTCAGACTGCGGCGCCGGGTGTGATCACCCGAATGATGAATTTCCATGACGCTCTCCCTAGGTAATCGCGAAAACTCTGTGTTGCGTATGATGACCGCTTATGCCGAACTTTGCCTTTTGGTTGTCGCTGCCGTTCGTGCTGCCGTAGGCACTGTGGACTCGAGCAAGGGCTCGGCGTTTCAGCGCGCCAAAAGGCCCGCTGTCAGGCTTTGTCGGCAACGAGTCGCGTCTACGCATCGTGGGTATCGGCGACTCGATCATCGCGGGCGTCGGTGCGGCCTCACCGCAGCAAACCCTGACGGGACAACTCGCGCAATGTTGGAGCAGCGAGACGACTCAAGGCGTCGAGTGGCACGCACTCGGTCGCATTGGTGCGACCACCGAGGGCATCGGTCGCATGGCTGCACAACTGCCAACCGATGATCGGGTAGCGATCGTTCTCTTTTCGGCTGGCGTCAATGACATCACCGCCTTGATCGGCGCACGTGCCTGGCTCAACGCCGTCGATCGGCTGATCGACGGCCTGCGCGAAAAACATCCCTCGGCGACGATCGTGATGCTCGGCGTTCCGCCGCTCGATGCATTTCCGGCGCTGCCAACACCGCTGCGCCAGATATTGGGTTTTCGAGCGCGTTACTTTGATCAACGCATTCGCGAACATCTCGCCGCGCGCGAAAGGTGTCTATACCTGCCCATCGAGCGCCAGCCGGCTGCCGAAGAATTTGCGGCGGATGGCTTTCATCCGTCCGCGCGCAGTTATGCAGCGCTCGCAGCGCAGATCGTGCGGCTCATTCGATCAACGTAATGGCGAGATCGCCAACGCCCACGGTGGCCTCGATGGGCTGAGTCCCCTGACCCTGCCCGGTGACGGCTCCACCCACTCGACTGCTCTTCACGCTGCCCTTCACACCGCTCAGTTCGGTGCTGCCCACACCGGTCTTGCCCTTGATCGCACCGGCATCAGCGAGCTTGGTCGTGATGCGCGCATCGCCGGTACCCACCGTAACCGCGATCGCGCCGCTCGGAATGTTGATCGTCGCATCACCGACGCCGACATCGATGTCGAAGCGTCCGGCGGGCGCCGAGACGCTGACGTTACCGACACCGAGCGTGATCTCGATCGCCGAAAGTGATTTCCTCGGCAAACGGATGAGCCATTGCTCTTCGATATTCCTGGCGTCGACTTCGAGGGATAACTCGTCGCCGCGGGTCGTCGCGCTGATGTCTAGCGTCGACACATCGGGCAGCGCACTGAAGATCCCCGTGGTGCGCTTGGCCTTGAGAGCCACACTGACCTCGATGTCATCACCCCGACCCGGCTCGATACGCACGCCCCCTACCGCGGCTTTGAGGGAAATCGAGGCAATAGGTCCGGCAGCAAAATTTTTGCTGCGCGTCGCTTCGCTGGCGGCGTGGGCCGAGGGTTTAGCGAGTGCAACCAACGACAGGATGACCAAAGAGAAGACGATAATGATTCGGGGCATGACAAATCCTTAAGTAATGTATTTCACTATAAGTCCTGATCAATCGGCCGTCACGACCCTGCGCACACAAAGCCGTCATGTCACGCGTCCGCCGCTTCCATCAACTCGATGTCTTCTCCGCGGAACACTTTCTCGGCAACCCGCTCGCCGTGGTACACGAGGCCGACGAGTTTTCGTGGCTGCAGATGGCCGCCTTCGCGCGCTGGACCAACCTCTCGGAAACCACCTTCCTGATGAAACCGACCTCGCCGGAGGCGGACTATCGGGTACGCATCTTTACCCCCGGTAACGAGCTGCCTTTCGCCGGACACCCGACGCTAGGCAGCGCCTGCGCCTGGCTGGCCGCAGGCGGTAAGCCACGTCGGACCGGCGAGTTGGTGCAGGAATGCGGTGTCGGTTTGGTACGAGTGAAGGTTGACGGCGACCGATTTGCGTTCGCGGCACCGCCACTGCGGCGCAGTGGCCTGCTGGATGAACAAACCTTGATGACCATCGCCGCAGGCCTCGGTATCGCGCGCGGCGACATTGTCGGCCATCAATGGGTCGACAATGGACCAGGCTGGTGCGCGGTCATGCTTGGATCGGCCGAGCAGGTCCTTGGGCTGCAACCGGATATGGCCATCCTGCGCGATCTGAAACTCGGCGTGGTTGGACCGCAACCGGCGGGCGCCAATACGCTGTTCGAGGTCCGCGCCTTCGTCCCGGGGCTCGGCGTACCCGAGGATCCCGTCACCGGCAGTCTGAACGCCGGTCTCGCCCTGTGGCTGATCCGTACCGGACAAGCACCGCCAAAATTCACCGTCTCGCAAGGAACCGCTCTCAAGCGACAAGGCCGGGTCGAGATCGAACGGGTCGGGGACACCTTCTGGATCGGCGGCGAGGTGGCCGTGCGCATCGCCGGCGAGGTTGGCTTTCCGCCCTGACCAGCCGGACTGACCGGCCTACCCCGCACTCAAAAATACAGGTCAATCCAGGCCTGTATCAAAGCGGATATTTTTGTCATGTTGTAGCCAAGAATATCCGCTAGCGTGTTCGCCGTTCGGAAATCAACAGGGGGAATATCAATGAATCGGCGGAACTTCCTCTACACAGCCGTGTGCGCGGCACCGGCGGTGGCCCTGCTTGCAAAACCCGCTGCGGCCCAACTTGCAGGCGGTGTTGACGAACTCGTACGCGAAGCCGGCTTTACGCTCGAAATCCCCGTCACCAAAGCCGTTGCGGGCAATGGCGCCTTGCTGCATATCGCCCGCGAAATCCTGCCCACACTCGAGTTCGCCGAAGTTATCAAATTTTTGCCCGGCGCTGAGCGGCTGATCTTCCAGGCTGCGAACGTCGTCGCGGGCGCACTGCCCAAATCTTTGCAGGGCATGGGCGCTGTCATGGAAAAAGTCCAGCTCCCCGTCGAAACCAGCGAAGAATTGCGCGCCTTCATTCTTGACTACCTTGGTCGCAACGGCGGTCGCAAGGTCGTCGCCTTGCTGCGCAAGGCGTGGCGGGGCTGATCCAACCGAGCCGGGTCGCGACGCTCGGTCAGTCCGCGCGATCAAGGCGCGCGTAGTGCAACACCGCGAACATGAGCGTCACCGACAACAAAAAATCGCCGAAGCTCGTGTAATAAAGCCAGGTGTCCTTCGAGGTGAACTCGGCAAACACCCAGTTCACTGCCGCCATCACAAGCCCCAGCCCACCGAGACCTGCCGCCAAGCGCTGCGCATCGAGTGGCTGCGGCATGTAGCGCAGCAGGCGCCCACCAAAATAACGACCCCGATTGAACGCAACATCGCTGAGCGTCAGCGTGGCCACGAAGACACCGAGGATGGTGCTCTTCATCTTGACCGCCCAGTCGTCCTCGAAAAACCACGAGAACCCCGCCGAAATCAGCAACATGGCGACGCCGAACATGGCGAGGCCACCAAGCAGATCGACCTTCACGAAGCGCTGAACCACCACTACGGCAAGACCCGCGCCCGCGGTGACGAGCGCAGACAAAGTCAGGTCATCGGTGACCTTGGCGAGCACGAAAAACAGCGCACCGAGACCGATATCGACAAAGAAAGAATATTTGTTGCGCTGCCACTGAGCCGACTGCTCGGCTTGCTGGCGCGCGAGTTTCTCGGGATCGCCCTGCGGGACGTTCGGAAAACGAATGGTCTTGCCGGGATGGCTCTCGTGAATCAGTTTGCCATCAACCTTGACGGCGATGCCAATCGATACCCAGCTGATGTAGCCAACCTCGATCTCGACTGCTCGTCCATCCTGCAGCGAAAAGACCAGCTGGTGATTGCGCTGCCCGCCCGGCGTCATGACGTCGGTGAAGTCGCGGGCGAGTGTCGTGCCATCGCGCAGCACCTTCGACTCGACCGTCTTGAGACCGGTGGCGATATCGACCCGATGCTCTACCCCATCGATGCGAAACCTTCGACGATAAGTCCAGAGAGTCATGTGGCGTTTCCTGCGGGTCGATCAATGAAATAGTGCAGGAAAGCCGACGTGACACCACCACTCTCGCGCACGGCCTGATGACTGAGTGTTGCGCCGACTTTCAGCATCGCGCGTTGCGAGCGGAAATTCTCGGTGCCGACATGAAACCAGACGCGATCCAGGACGCGAAAAGCGTGCGCCAGCATCAGGGACTTGAGCTCTGCATTCACCGAGCCTCCCCAGCAGCGACGGGCGAGAAAGGTGTAGCCGACGACGACACTACGCGCTGCGGCATCGAGCTCGTAGTAACTCGAACTGCCGATGATCTGGCCGCTCGCGCGCTCGATGACGACCAGACCGCCACCGCCCGCGAGCAGACGCTGAAAAAGCTCGGTGAACACCGGCAACTGCCAACGATCCTTGGCCGGGTGCTGTTCCCAAACCAGCGGATCCGCTGCAACTGCATACAGCGCATCGAAATCGGACCGCACGAGCGGTCGCAGCAGCAGCGTCTCGCCGACCAGAGTCGGCTGCAAATCGAAATTCACGGCGACGGATTTTATACGGTTTTTTGCCGGTGCCGTGATAACGTTTGCCGGCATGAAAACCAAGAAAGATATCGTCGACAACTGGTTGCCGCGCTACACCGGCTCGGCGCTGGAGGATTTCGGCCAACACATCCTGCTGACCAACTTCGGCCATTACCTCGAATTGTTCGCACGCATGACGGGCGCGGAGATTCGCGGTACGAACCGACCAATGCCGAATGCGACCGCCGACGGCATCACCATGATCAATTTCGGCATGGGCAGCGCCAATGCGGCGACGATGATGGACCTGCTTTCGGCCATCGGTCCGAAGGCCGTGTTGCTGCTAGGCAAGTGCGGGGGGTTGAAGAAAAAGAATCAGATTGGCGATCTCGTGCTGCCGATCGCCGCCATCCGTGGCGAAGGCACCTCGGATGACTATCTGCTGCCCGAGGTTCCGGCGCTGCCCGCCTTCAGCCTGCAACGCGCCGTATCGACCATGATCCGCGATCTCGACTTCGACTACTGGACCGGTACGGTGTACACCACCAATCGTCGGGTCTGGGAGCACGACGATGAATTCAAGGAATATCTGCGCAAGACCCGCTGCATGGCGATCGACATGGAGACCGCAACGATTTTCGCCGCCGGCTTCGCCAACGCCATACCGTCAGGCGCGCTGTTGTTGGTGAGCGATCAGCCAATGATTCCCGAGGGCGTGAAGACCGAAGCCTCGGACAAAGTAGTGACCGATGTTTTCGTCGAGCGTCACATCCGCATCGGCATCGAAGCGCTGCGACTCATCCGTCGCCACGGCAAAAGCGTTAAGCATCTGCGCTTCGACGAATAGCAACGCGCAAGCGAACGCCGCAGCGTTTGCCGAGGTGTCGCTTTTCGAGGTCCTCGCCTACCGCCTCGCCATCAGCGATGGCATCAAGATTGCGATTGGTCTCGTTGCGCAACACGACCACCATGTCGGCCGTAGCGTCGAGCGCAAACGGGAACTCGTGCCAGGTGCCGATGTGCATCAGGAATCCGCAATCGCCCGCGAAGCGCAAGGCCTTGATGTCGGCGAGCTCGGGCAGCGGCGCAGCACAGGGCGGTGCCAGCACCACACAATATGGCTGATGGTTGAGCGGTAGAAACACCTGCGTGTGCTTGAAATGCCGCTCCATCCAGATGACTTCGAGCGGCCGTGGATGTACGCGCGCCACCGAGAGACAAGTGTCGGCATCGGAAGAGAACTCCGGCTTGGCGGCAAGCTCGACGGCATCGTCATAGAAACGAGTTCGACTGGCGCTCCGTCCGTGTCCGAAGGCGACGAACTCGCCGAAGGGCGCAATATTCTCAGGCGTGGCGTCCTCGAGCGGCACCTCGAGCAGACGCCAAGAGGCTGTCGCCTCGGTGCTCAGCGAAACACCTTGGCCCAGAACGTCTTCATGTCTTCCCAAGACTGACGATCGGTGCGCTCGTCATAGGCCAGCGGCAAACCGTATTTTTTGCCCTTGTCGGTCGCTTCCGGATTGGTGAACCCGTGCTTGGCGCCGGGATAGGAGTTGAAGGTGTAATCGACACCCAGTTCGTCCATTTCTTTGCGGAAGGCTTCTTGGTCTTCGTTTGGCACCATACCGTCGGCTTCGCCGTGACAAATCAGCACGGCGGGTTTGAACTCGCCCTGCTTGGCGGCATGCGCCGCCTTGAGTGCACCGTGAAAACTGGCCACACCCTGCAGCGGTAAACCGATACGACCCATATACAGCGACAACGCACCACCCAGGCAATAGCCCATGGCACCGATACGCTCGGGATCGACCAGCGGATGCGCGCGCAGGGTGTCGTAGGCCGCCTGCAGACGAGCATTGAGCGCAGACATGTCGGTGAAGAGCCCGTTCATCAGCGTGCCAGCCTCGGTGGCATCGGCAGCCTCACGTCCATCACCGTACACATCGGTCGCCATCGCGACATAACCGAGCCCGGCAAGTTCGCGTGCCCGACGTCGCAGATAGTCGTTGAGCCCCCACCATTCGGGCAGCACGATGAGCCCCGGTCGCTTACCGCTGCGCGTCGGATCATCGGCCACATAGCTCGCGAATTCGCGGCCGGCGGCGGAATAACGAACGACCTCGGTATGGAAGTGATCGGGCATATCGACACTCTTGCAGAAAACGGGGTAGTTGCACTTTCGCAAGTCGATGGCCTGTTATGCAAGCCTGATAAACCACCGATGCCATAATGCGGCTGATGGAAGATGTCTCGCCGACGCAACGTCCACACCCGTATCCAGAACGACGCATCCGCAGCTTTGTCTTGCGCGGGGGTCGCATCACTGCAGCGCAGCAGCGGGCACTTGATGAACTCTGGCCGAGATACGGCCTGTCAATGCATGCCTTGCTCGCCTTGGACGAGGTGTTTGGACGCTCGGGAGCCCGCAGTCTCGAGATCGGTTTCGGCAACGGTGACAACTTACTCGCACTCGCCCGTGCCCATCCGGAGCGAGACTTCATCGGCGTCGAAGTGCACCGCGCGGGAGTCGGCCATTTGCTGCTCGAAGCGGCGGCCGCAGACCTGCATAACCTGCGGGTGGTTTGTCACGATGCCGTCGAAGTGCTGCAGCAGCTCATCGCACCGGCGGCGCTCGATGAGATCCTGATTCTTTTTCCGGATCCGTGGCACAAGAAGCGGCATCACAAACGTCGACTGATTCAGGCGGACTTCGTTGAACTACTCAGCTCGCGACTGGCCGATGGAGGTCGGCTGCAGTTGGCGACCGATTGGCAGCCCTATGCCGAGCAGATGCTCGAGGTGGTGGGTGCGAGTCCGCATTTCTTGAATCTCGCTGGCGAGCAGGGCTTCATGCCCCGCCCCGAGTGGCGCGCACTCACCCGCTTCGAGCGCCGCGGACAGCGCCTCGGCCATGGCGTCTGGGATTTGTCGTTTGCGCGTCGCGCGCGACCCAGTGCCTAGAGGGACAACGCTTCGCAGAGCAGCTCGTCAACCGAGCGCGAAACTCGCCCGGATCCCATCGACGATGAACTGCACGGCCAGCGCGCCGAGCACGACCCCGAGCAGTCGATTGGCCACATTGGTGCCCGTGGCGCCCAGAATGCGCATGAGCGGCCCTGCGGCCAGCATCATCGCCAAAGAAATCAACAGCACGAGTACTGCCGCAGCCATCAACACGGCAAACAGTCCCGGCTGCTGAACGACCGACACCGGTCCGAACCACAGCAGAATCGTGGTGAGCGCACCGGGGCCGGACATGAACGGGAAAGCGAGCGGAAACACGGAGATATCGGCGCGACGGCGGCTTTCGGCCTGCTCATCAGTCGAAGTGCGAGTACCGGATTCGCGCGCAAAGACCATCTCTAGTGCCACCAGAAACAGCAACAAGCCACCAAAGATACGGAACGAATCGATGCTGATGCCCATGGCATTGAGGAAGGCGGCACCGCTCAGCGCGAAGCCGAGGATGATCGCACCGGCGACGATGACGGCCTTGATCGCCATGCGACGGCGATAGGATTCGTTCGCGCCCTCGGTCAGACTGGCGAACACGGGGACGAGCGAGATCGGCTCGACCACGAGAAAAAACACGACGAAAAACTTGAGGAAGGATTCGATCACGGGCGCGGACCTCGGCGAGGGCGCGCATTGTCCACGTCGGCGGGGTCCGGCGCCAGTCGCACTTCACCGTCCTCGATGAATACCGCAAGCGGGCGAAGACGACGGCCGACGCAGGGGCCGGCGATGCAAACGCCGCTGTCTCGGGCGAAGAGTGCACCGTGCGAGGCGCATTGGATGAGCGTGCGGTCGGCGCTCAGAAAACGATGTGGCAGCAGATCGAGCGGATGGCCCGCATGCGGACAGGAATTGGCGAAGGCGCGGACACTGCCATCATCGAGTGAGACCACAAAGCCCCTGAGCGGCCAGTCACCCTCACCCACCGCGAAGCCACGACTGCCCGATTCGGCGAGTTCGGCCACGGTGCACAGGCGCGCAGTCATGGCGGTGCGCTGCGCCCGGCGCTGCCCAACGACTCCTCGACCAGTCCGCGTCGCATCATGAAAGCAAACAGCAATACGCCGGGCAGCGCTGCCAGAGTCGTCAGTAGATAGAAATCGACATAGCCCAATGATTCGATCAGTCCGCCTGCCGTGGTACCGGTAAGTACGCGGCCGAGCACACTCGCAGCAGCGGAAATGAGCGCGTACTGCGCGGCAGTAAAGCGCAGATTACAGAGCGCCGAGAAGTACGCCACCACCACAACCCCGCCATAGCCGCTGGCAAAATTTTCGAAGCCGATCGCCGCAGCCATGCCAAGGTTGCTGTGTCCCGCGGCCGCGAGCGCCGCAAACGAGAGGTTCGAGACGGCCATCAGCACGAGCGCAAGCAGCACCGAACGCTGCAGACCGAAAGGACCAAAGATCAGTCCGCCAGCAAAAATACCGATGAGAAAGGCCCAGAAGCCGACGCCGATGTCGTACACCGCAATCTCGTCGTTGGTGTAGCCGAGATTATCGAACAGCAAACGAAATGTGAGATTGGCGAGCGTGTCGCCGACCTTGTGCACCAACACGAAGGTGAGCACGAGCGTCGCGCCCGGACGCTGCAGGAATTCGCGGAACGGACCCTCGATCGCCCGCCAGGCTTCGGCGAGGCCACGCCGCTCGGCGACCTTCTCACGTCGCGCAGGTTCACCAACAATGACGGCGGTGAGCATCGCGGGGAGTGCGAAAGCGGCACAGACGAAGTAGGCCTCTGCCCAGCCGTAACGCCCCGCGACCACCAGCGCAAGCGCACCCGCTGCCGCTGAGCCGATACGCCAGCCGTACTGCGACATGCCCGCGCCAACCCCGAGCTGATGTGGTTGCAAGGTCTCGATGCGATAGGCATCGATGACGATGTCGTAGGTCGCGCCGGCGAGTCCGAGCAACACCGCCGCCACGATCGTGCTCTGCAGGCTCGCCGCAGGATCAACCAGTGCAAGGTTGAAGGTGGCCGCAATAACCAACACCCCCGCGAATAGCAGCCAAGAGACACGCTGCCCGAGACGACCGATCAACGGCAGTTTTACGCCATCGACGACCCAAGCCCACAAGGGTTTGAGGTTGTAGACCAGAAAGGCGAGCGCGAAAGCAGTAATCGCACGCTTGTCGATACCATCTTGCGCAAGACGCGTGGTCAGCGTCGCACCGATCATCGCGTAGGGGAAACCCGAGGATACGCCGACAAAAAAAGCAGCGAGGGACTCGCGCGCAAGATATGGCTTGATCATGACCACGATCGCTTCATAGCGAATACTTCATAGCGAATAGTCGATCATCAGCGGAGCGTGATCGGAGAAGCGGCTCGTCTTGTGGATATGGGCCGCACGCGCGGTTCCGGCGAGACCCCTACTGACGATCTGATAATCGATCCGCCAACCGACGTTCTTGGCCCAGGCCTGACCGCGATTGGACCACCAGGTGTATTGATCGGGTTGATGGTTCACCTCGCGAAAGGCGTCGATGTATCCGGCACCGCCGAACAACTCATCCATCCAAGCACGTTCTTCGGGCAGAAAACCGGAATTTTTTTGATTGGACTTCCAGTTCTTGAGGTCGATCTGGCGATGCGCGATGTTCCAGTCGCCACAAAGAATGTATTCACTGCGGCGCCGACGCAGCTTGCGCAGAAACGGCATGAAGGCTTCGAGAAAACGAAATTTCGATGCCTGCCGCTCGGGGCCTGCAGAGCCCGACGGCAAGTACAGCGACACCACGGCAAGCTTGCCGAAGCGCGCCTCGAGATATCGCCCCTCGCGATCGAACTCCGCCACGCCGAAACCGCGGATCACTTCGTCGGGCGGCTGCCGGCAGTAGAGCGCAGTGCCCGCATACCCCGGCCGCTCGGCATCGAAAAAGTAGCGGTGATAGCCGGGGAGATCGACGTCGTGCCCGGCAAGCTGCGGCTCGTGGGCCTTGGTTTCCTGCAGACAGACCACATCGGCGTCCTGTTCGCGCAACCAGGCGAAGGCGCCTTTGGCCGCAGCGGAACGAATGCCATTTGCGTTCAGGGTGATGACGCGCACCCGCGATATGATAGCGGCATGCAACCCCACCAACGCAGCTTCATCGAGCTCGCGCTCGCCCGCTCCGCCCTGCGCTTCGGCCGTTTCACGCTGAAGTCGGGTCGCGAGAGTCCCTATTTCTTCAATGCGGGACTCTTCAACGACGGCGAGGCGCTCGCCGTACTCGGTCGCTGCTATGCCGCTGCCCTGCAGGCCTCGGGACTCCACTACGACATGCTGTTCGGTCCCGCCTACAAGGGTATCCCGCTGGTTGCGGCGACCTCCCTGTCGCTCGCCCTGCATCACGACCGCAACGTGCCTTGGGCCTTCAATCGCAAGGAAGCGAAAGCTCACGGCGAAGGCGGTCAGATGGTGGGTCGAGCCCTCGCCGGGCGCGTGGTCATCGTCGATGACGTCATCACCGCGGGCACGGCCATCCGCGAATCCGTCGAGCTCATCCAGCGCGCAGGCGCCGAACCGGTGGCCGTATTGCTCGCCGTCGATCGTCAGGAGCGCGGCCAGGGCGAACGATCGGCTGTGCAAGAAGTGGAAGCCGAATTCGGTCTGCGCTGCATCAGCCTGCTCACGCTCGCCGATCTCATCGATATCCTTGCGCAACCCGATGCCGACAGCGCCGCGCTGCCGATCGAGCATCTGCAGGCGCTGCGCGAGTACCGCCAGCAATATGGAATTCACTCATGACGCTCGCACTCAAAGATTCCGCGCTACTGCGCGATTCCGCTTTCATTGACGGCATATGGACTGCCGCGGACAACGGCGAGAGCGTCACCATCCGCAATCCCGCCAACGGCAGCACGGTCGGTACAGTGCCGATGATGCGGGGCGCAGAGACCCGCCGCGCCATCGACGCTGCGGCCAAGGCTCAGCCCAAATGGGCTGCACGCACGGCCAAGGAACGCGGCGCACTTCTGCGTCGCTTTGCCGAATTGATGCTCGCCAATACCGATGATCTCGCGGTGATCATGACCGCCGAACAAGGCAAACCGCTCGCCGAAGCCAAGGGCGAAATCGCTTATGCGGCCTCGTTCATCGAGTGGTTCGCCGAAGAAGGCAAGCGTATCTACGGTGACATCATCCCGACCTTCCGGACCGACTCGCGCCTGCTCGTCTTGCGCCAGCCCGTCGGCGTCGCCGCCGCGATCACGCCGTGGAACTTTCCGGCAGCCATGATCACGCGCAAGCTTGGTCCTGCGCTCGCTGCAGGCTGCAGCTTTGTCTGCAAGCCCGCGCCACAGACGCCGTTCTCGGCACTCGCACTCGCCGAACTTGCCACCCGAGCCGGTATTCCGGCTGGTGTATTCAATGTCGTGACCGGTGATGCCGAAGCGATCGGCGGTGAACTCACCGGCAATCCTCTCGTGCGCAAGCTGAGCTTCACGGGCTCGACCGCTGTCGGCAAGAAACTGATCGCGCAGTGTGCAGGTACCGTCAAGAAAGTCTCGATGGAACTTGGCGGTAACGCCCCGTTCATCGTCTTTGATGATGCCGACCTCGATGCGGCCGTGCAGGGCGCGATGGCGAGCAAGTATCGCAACACCGGCCAGACCTGCGTCTGCGCCAATCGCCTGTACGTGCAGGCGGGCGTCTATGAAGAATTCGCGCAACGTCTCGTCAAGGCGGTCGCAACGCTGCGTGTCGGTGATGGTCTTGCGGGACCCACCGATCAGGGACCGCTGATCGACGAACGCGCCGTCGCCAAAGTACAGAGCCACATCGCCGATGCGGTCGACAAGGGCGCCCGTATTGCCTGTGGCGGAAAAACCCATGCACTCGGCAGTAATTTCTTTGAGCCAACCGTGCTGCTCGACGTCACTCCGGGCATGCGCGTAGCTCGCGAGGAAACCTTCGGACCGGTCGCGCCATTGTTCCGCTTCGAAACCGAAGCCGACGTGCTGCGTATGGCCAATGACACCGAGTTCGGTCTTGCTGCCTATTTCTACACGCGCGATCTCGCCCGCAGCTGGCGCATGCAGGAAGCGCTGGAGTACGGCATTGTCGGCGTGAACACCGGGCTCTTCTCCACCGAAGTCGCACCGTTCGGCGGCGTCAAGGAATCAGGGCTCGGCCGCGAAGGTTCGCGTTACGGCATCGACGAATACACCGAACTCAAATACGTCTGTGTCGGCGGCCTGACGCCGTGACCGAAGAGGTGCGAGAGGAGGCCGTCGCGCCCCGCGGCGGCCTGTTTGCGCTGCTGGCCGCTTGCAGCGCACTCGGCCCCGTCTCGACGCTGCTGCTGATCTCGGCGCTGCCCGCGATTCGCGACGAATTCGGTGCCAGCACCGCGGCTACTCAGGCCGTAGTCAGCGTATTCCTGTTCACTTTTGCAGCAGGCATCCCGCTTGCGGGGCCGCTCTCGGATCGCTACGGTCGCCGTCCGCTCCTGATCGGCGGCTCGATCGTATTCTTTGTCGGTTCGGTGCTCGCCTATTTTGCGCCGACGCTGGAACTCGTGGTTGTCGCCCGCGCCATCCAGGCCGCCGGTTGTGCCGCCAACACCACCGTGGCTCGCGCTGTCCTCGGCGATATTTACAAAGATTGGCGGCTGGCCCGCGCGCTGGCCAATCTCACGCTAGTCATGATGATCGGCACGTCGGTCTCGCCATGGCTCGGCGGATTGCTCACCGAGAAATTTGGTTGGCATGCGCCCTTCCTGCTGCTGCTCGCGCTCTCGGGAATCATTGGTGTCTGGGCGACTCGCTCGCTGCCTGAAACGCGCGTGCTGCATGCCGGGGCGGGCTCGCTGGCTGCGGTGTTCCGTGCCTCGTTTGACGTGCTACGCAATCGTGCCTTTCTTGGCTGCGCGGTCGACGCCGGGGTCATTTATGCGCTCTATCTCGGTTTCATTACGGTTGCGCCCTATTTGCTGGCCGACATGCTCGGCAAACCGGCGACCGACTTCGGGATCTACATCCTCTTCTTGTCAGCGGGCTATTTCCTCGGCAACTTGTATGTCTCGCGGCTACGCGGCCACGCAGCGCTCGAGAAGGTGGCGCGCTTCGGCATTTGGCTGCAGGCAGTGTCGGCCTGCGCCGGGTTCATTTTCGTCCTGAGCGGTCTGACGTATCCCATGTGGTGGTTCGGCCCCATGCTGCCGCTGGCGTTTGCCCAAGGACTGTCGCTGCCGCATATCATGGCAACGGCCGTTCGACTCGCACCCGGTTATGCCGGCGTCGCCTCGGGGCTCATCGGTTTCTCGCAGCAAGCGTTCGCCGCCATCGCCGTGCAAGCCATGGGCTTCGTGCCGACCGACACGCCCGTGCCGGTGCTGGGTTTTTGTGCGGCACTCTCGCTGATCTCGATCGGCGCCATGTTCTTCATCGAGCGAATCATCAATCGGCAGGACACGCGGGCGTCGCGCGTCCCCTAGGAGTCAAGGTGAGTTCATGTTCAACGCAATCACTTCGCATCGTGTGGCGCTCGCCGCGCTTTTTCTTCAAATGCTGCTCGTCGGGGCGACTCGCGTGAGCGCAGCCGACCCCACACCCCCCAAGGCGGAGCAGCGCCCTTTCACGGTTACCTCACCCTTCGGCAATCGCCAGGATCCGTGGTATTGGCTGCGCGACGATGAGCGCAAGGATCCGGCGATGCTCGCCTATCTCGAAGCCGAGAATGAGTATCTGCGCGCCCTGATGGCGCCGCATCGTCCGCTCGAGCAACGTCTTTATGACGAGATCATCGCGCGCCTCAAACAGGACGATGCGAGCGTGCCACAACGGCGCAACGGCTATTGGTATTACACACGCTACGAAACCGGCAAGCAGTATCCGATCCATGCGCGCCGCAAAGGCAGCCTCGAGGCACCCGAAGAAATCATCATCGATGGCAACCTGCGTGCGGTTGGCCATGATTTCTATCAGCTTGCCGCACTCGAAGTGAGCATGGACGGACGCTGGGCAGCGATTGCCGAAGACACCGTGGGTCGTCGGCAATACGAGGTGCGCATCAAGGATCTCGCGACCGGCGAATTCCTGCCGCAAGTGCTGGTCAACGTCGAGCCCGATCTCGCTTGGGCCAACGATCACCGCAGCCTCGTGTACATCCGCAAGGATCCGCAGACGTTGCTCGGCAACCGCGTCTACCGACACGAGCGAGGTACCGATCCGACGCAGGATCGGCTCGTGTACGAGCAGGACGACGAAAGCTTCTACATGGGTGTCTCCAAATCCAAGTCCGATCGCTACATCTTCATCGTCTCGCAGAGCACCGTCTCCAGCGAATACCGCTATGCCGATGCGGGCGATGCCGCGCTCGAATTCCGTGTGGCGCTGCCGCGCGAGCGTGATCACGAATATCAACTCGAAGATCAGGGCGAGCGATTCATCATTCGCAGCAACTGGCAGGCAAAGAATTTTCGCATCGTCGAGGTGCCGAAGACCGCCGTCGGCGATCGCAAGCAATGGCGGGACGTGATCGCTCATCGCGATGACACCTTCATTGGCAACTTCGAAACGTTCAATGGCTTTTTGGCGGTGTCCGAGCGATCCGGCGGCCTGCAGAAACTGCGAATCCGCAGTTGGGATGGCCAACGCAACTTCTTGATGGATGCGGCTGATCCTGCGTACACGATGGCGCTCGGCAACAACACCGAGTCAGCCACCACACTGCTGCGCTACGTCTACACCTCGCCCACCACGCCATCCACCACCTACGACTACGACATGGCGAGCGGCGAGCGCAAACTGCTCAAGCAGGAGCCCGTCCTCGGTGGTTTCGATGCCAGCCGCTACACTTCCGAGTTCCGCTTCGCGACGGCGCGTGACGGCGCGCGTATTCCGGTCACGCTGCTCTATCGCCGAGGCACGCCGCTTGATGGCACGGCGCCGGTGTATCAATACGCCTATGGATCCTATGGTTTCTCGACCGAACCGTCGTTCCGCTCGACAGTGTTGTCGCTGGTGGATCGAGGGTTTGTCTACGCCATCGCCCACATTCGCGGTGGTCAGGAAATGGGTCGCGCCTGGTACGACCAAGGGCGTCTGCAGAACAAGAAGAACACCTTCAATGATTTCATTGACGTCACCCGGTATCTGGATGCCGAAAAAATCGCCGACCCGCGACGCGTGTTCGCCATGGGTGGCAGCGCCGGCGGCTTGCTGATGGGCGCGATCGCCAACATGGCGCCGAACGACTACCGAGCGCTCGTCGCCCACGTGCCCTTCGTGGATGTGGTAACGACCATGCTCGATGAGAGCATTCCGCTGACCACCAACGAGTTTGATGAGTGGGGTAACCCGGGCACGGATCGTGCAGCGTATGACTACATGCTGTCCTATTCACCTTACGACCAGATTGCCGCACAGGATTATCCGGCGATGCTGGTCACGAGCGGTCTCTGGGACAGTCAAGTGCAGTACTGGGAACCCACCAAGTGGGTGGCCAAACTGCGCAGCCAGAAAACCGGTGATAATGTGCTGCTACTGCGGACCAACATGGAGGCCGGTCACGGCGGCAAATCGGGACGCTTCGAGCGCTATCGCGAAATCGCCGAAGAGTACGCTTTCATCCTGTGGCAAGCCGGAATCGAGAAATGAGCAATAACGTTCTGCAATCGCGGCGTGATGCGGCACACGCTGCCGCTCGCTCAAGTGGCGAGCGCATCGGCGTGCTGCTTGTCAATTCAGGTACGCCGGATTCGACCTCGACCGCAGATGTGCGTCGTTTTTGTGGCCGGCTGCTCGGCGATCCGCGCGTCGTCGAAGTGCCGCGGCTGATCTGGCTGCCGATCCTGCACGGCATCATCCTGCGGACGCGTCCTTTCCGTAGTGCCCGCAAGTACCGCAGCATCTGGACCGAGCAAGGCTCGCCGTTGCTGGTCCACTCCTCTGCCCTGCGCGAACGCGTGCAACAGGCGCTGCGACATCGCGTACTTGCGCCGATCGCCGTCGAAACCGGCATGCTCTATTCGAGCCCTTCGGTCGACACCGCTCTCGAACGGCTGCGCGATGCCGGCGTGCGGCGTCTGCTGGTCGTGCCCATGTTTCCGCAGTACTCGGCGGTAACCGCCGCAGCCACCTTTGATCAGGTCGCGCGCGTGCTCAAGCGCTGGCGCTGGATTCCGGAAATGCAGTTTGTCAATGAATACCACGAACATCCGGCCTATGTCGCCGCAGTCGCCGACAGTGTGCGCCGGCACTTCGAGGCGCATGGGCGTCCACAGCATCTCGTGATGTCGTATCACGGTATTCCCGAAAAATATTTCGAGAAAGGCGATCCTTACTACTGCAAGTGCCAGAAGTCTTCGCGCCTGATCGCCGAGGAACTCGATCTTGCCGAGGGCAGCTGGAGTGTCACCTTCCAGTCGCGCTATGGCCCCGGAAAATGGCTCAAGCCCTACACCGACGAAACCATTCGCGATCTGCCAAAGCGCGGCGTGCGTCAAGTCGCCGTCGTCTGCCCGGGGTTCGCCGCCGATTGCCTCGAGACGCTCGAAGAAATTGCCATGGAAGCGCGTGATCTTTTCATTGATGCTGGCGGTACACGCTTCGACTACATCCCTGCACTCAACGCCAACCCACTGCATGCCGAGATGTTTGCCGACGTCGTCTCGCAGCATCTGTCGGGCTGGGTGACGGCGGACTTAAAAACGCTGCAGCTCAGCACAACCTCGCCTCGCGACTAAGGCGCGCTGCGTGTCGCTGGATCTCGGCCGCTTCCACGAAATCAGTCTGAGCACGCGCGATCTCGCGGGCTCGCTCAAGTTCTACGAGATGGCGGGCTTTGCCCGCGGCAGCATCGGCGAGGCCTGGCCACACCCCTATGCCATCGTCACGCTCGGTGGCGTGACGCTGGGGCTGCACGAGTACAAATTCCCTTCGCCGTCTTTCACCAGCGTGCATGCCGATATCCCTGCCACGCTCGAACGCTTCAGATCAGCAGGCGCAGTGATCGCTTTTGCCAAGACGGGACCGGACTGCTTCAATGAATTCGGCTTGCGTGACCCCGCCGGTCACATGATCACGCTGCTCGAGCGCGCGACGCATCCGGATGATGCTTACAATCCGACCCGTTCGAGTCCGAGTCTCGGCGAGTTTCTCGTTTTCAGTCTGCCCTCGGCCGCACCCGAAATCAGCGCGGGCTTCTGGCAGGCGCTCGGCGCCAAGCCGATCACTGGACGCCCCTGCTGGCCGGCGAGCTGGTTCGATGCTGGCGGTCTGACGATTGCCATTCATGACGAAGCCGCGCTGGATCGCCCGGCGCTGGTGTTTCACCGCCACGGGGTCGAGCCTGGCACGCGCCTCGAGTCGCCGGAGGGCACGACCCTCGTGATCATCGGCTAGAGGGTCAGCAGCGCATCCGCATCGACTCAAGCACGCAGGCGGCGAACGATGCCCGCCACGAGCCGCTCGAGCGCTGGCGGATGCTGCAGCAGAAACAGCGAAGGTTCGACCAACTCGAGCTCCATCACCACCGGCCCGCCATCGGCACCCGGCGCCACATCGACCCGCGCATAGAGCAAGTCGTCCGTCTGAATCACTCGCAGTGCGGCTGCGCCGACGGCTCGCTCTTCGGCCGCAATCGGCAAAGCTGCGGAGACGCTCTCGCTGCCCCCTGCGAAGCGTGGCGACTTGCGCACGGCGTGAGTGAACTCGCCATCGATCCAGACCAGTGCCCGTTCGCCGTGGCCCTCGACCGCCGGTAGATAAGGCTGTACCAGTACATCACCTGCTTCGATCAATCTTTCCGCCACTCGTGACGCCTCGGCCGTCTGCGGATCGACACGATGGGTCTCATGCGAGCCAGCCCCGATCGCGGGCTTGAGCACGATATCGTGCCAGCCACGGTGCGTGCCGAGCGTCGGTAAATCGATCGCCGAGCCACGCGCGAGCACCACCGTTGGCGTCACCGGCACACCGTGCGCGGCAAGCTCGAGCAGATAGCGCTTGTGCAGATTGCCGAGTACCACCTGCGGCGAATTCCACAGCGGCGCATGGGAGCCGATCTGGTGCACCCAGCGTATGAACTCGTCGGGATAGTGGATGTAGTCCCAGGTCGAGCGAATGACGGTGGGGGTCGCATCCGACCACGAGAGTGCATCGCGCCACGCGACCATGCCCGCGTTCACCCCGGCCGCACGCAGCGCTGCCAGCAACAGATCCTCGTCGACGTCCGGCTCGGGCAGCGGCCGGCAGGTCGCGATTTTCAGGTCCATCAATTCTTTGGTCGAGACAGCAGCAGATAGAGTCCGAAGAGCATGATGGCGACGTTGACGGCACCGATCAGGAAGAACGGCGTGCCCTTGCCCACCACGTCATACAGCCAACCACCCACGGCCGTCGTGAAGAGGATACCGGCCGAAGCAAAGATGCCGGCGAGACCGAACACGGCACCGCGCACATCCTGCGGTGCCTCCTGACCGAGCACGGTTTGGCTGGCGATGATCGCGCAGATCTGGCTCATGCCAAGCAGGATCGCCACCAGCGTGATCCACTCGCTGTTGGGATCGCCGACGAAGCCGCCGGCGATGTAGCCGATCCCGGCCACGGTCATCGCAACCACGCCTGCCGTGATGCGATTCATCTTGTCGAGCGCCAGACCAAAGAAAATGGCAAACACGAGACCTGCCGAATTGGCGATGACGTATGGTTTGGTGGCCGCCGATACCGCTTCGGCGACCGACTGCCCGTTGGCAATCGCGGTTTGCTGCAGGCGCGCACTGAAGAACGTGCCGATGACGATGCGATCGGCGAAGGATACGAACTGCAACATGTAGGCGAACCAGATGCGCGGATTGGCGCGCGCAGCGGCTACGCCCGTGCGCAGCAGCGCGATCAGCGGCTCACGATCACCGATCTGGCTCGGCGTACCACGCTTGAGTCCCAACCAGCAGATGATCGCGGTGAGAATGCACAGCGCCGACGCAAAACCCAGCGTAATACGACCCGCCATGACGGCATCCATGCCATCGGCCGCGAGGCGCTGCGGCACTTTGCCAAGCACCAGCACCGCAAGCGTCGCACCCAACCCCTGACAGAAACCGGTGATGCCGACGAAGAGGCCCCGCGACTCTTCCTTCGGAATGTCCGCGAGTACCGTGGCGAGCATGCACCCGACCGCAGCCACGCCCACCGAGAAAAAGAGCGCACAGGCCAGCAGCTGCGGAAAGGTTCGCGCAAGTGGATAGAGAAAGAATCCTGCGGCAAGCCAAAGAAATCCGAGCGCATAAACCGGACGTCGACCAATCTTGTCGGACAGCGCGCCGAAAGGCGCCACCAGCAACAAAGAAACTATTTCGTTGCTGAAACCGAGCAGGCCGAGCACACGTCCTTGCTCGTCTTGTGGAACCTTGAGATTCGCGTTGAGAAGATAAGGTTGTATGAAGCTGACGAAGGCCAGCATGCCGATGGTGATGAATGCCGCGAACAGATAGGTACGCGCATTCCAGCGGGAATACCCCGGCGCGAGGCGCACGGGGCCCAGACGGACATCGGGGGTGCTATTCATCGGGCCATCCTATGCCCGGCCGGGCATCGAGTCACTCGCCCCCCGGATCAAAGAAGAGTCGGCAGCCGCAGACGGCTATCCAATGGTCGACTATCCTATGACCGATATGAGTTCACCCATCCTCTTGCCCCCGCAACGCCTCGGCCGCTGGCACATCGATGCCACCGTCGAGCTTGCCGCCGTTCCCATGCCCTTCGCCGAGTTCTTGCCCGGCGCTACGCCCGAGGCCATCGCCGCCGAGGCGGACTGGCTGCTGCCGAAATGCGCCGATCCGACGCTGCGTAACGGCATGCTCGCCTTCCATACCTGGGTGCTGCGCGACGGCAAACACACCATCCTCGTCGACACCTGCATGGGCAACGACAAGGAGCGCGGCGGCTATGCGGTTTTCAATCGCTTGCGCACCAGCTGGCTCCAGGGTTTAGCGTCGCTGGGCGTGGCGCCACAGGATGTCGACTACGTCATGTGCACGCACATGCACGGTGATCACGTCGGTTGGAACACCCAACTCGTCGACGGCGAGTGGGTACCGACTTTCCCGCGGGCACGCTATGTCTTCGCGCAACGGGAATTCGAACATCGGCATACCGCCTGGAAAGCGGGCGGCTCACTGCCCACGGGGGCTTTTGGCGACAGCGTGTTGCCGGTCATGAAGCGCAATCAGGTGGTGCTGGTCGACAGCGACCATGATCTGCACGGCTTGCTGCAGCTCGAACCCGCCGAGGGCCACACGCCTGGCAACGTGGTGATGCACCTTGCCCAACCGGAAGGACGCGCCGTACTGAGCGGTGACGTGATGCATCATCCTCTGCAGGTCAAATATCCCGAGTGGTCTTCGGCGTTCTGCGAGGACCCGGTCAAGTCTGCCGCCTGCCGGCAGCGGTTTGTGGAGCGACATGCCGACAGCGGAACGTTGATCCTGCCGGCGCATTTTCCGTCGCCCTCGGCGGGGCGCATCGAATCTGCGGGTAATCGCTGGCGTTATGCCTTTGCAGGCTGAGGTCCGAGCCGACTCACCACGAGGATGGTCAGCATCGACAGCACGAATCCCGGGACGAGTTCATACAACGCAAACAAACCGCCCAAGGCGGCGAATTGCTTCCAAAGAATGACCGTGAGTCCGCCGACGATGATGCCAGCCAGTACAGCCTGGCGCGTGGTGCGTGAATCGTAAAGCGCGAGAATGACTGCCGGACCAAAGGCAGCTCCAAAACCCGCCCACGCCCAAGCCACGAGACCGAGCACCGTGCTGCCCGGATTAAGCGCGATGACAAAAGCCAGCACGGCAATGCCCAACACCGACAGGC
>Ga0194117_10001861_pt1 | contig 23403 bp, 17 predicted proteins | sample TA2MahsurfametaG_FD_160579 | JGI IMG/M metagenome (GOLD analysis project Ga0194117, IMG submission 160579) | Freshwater microbial communities from Lake Tanganyika, Tanzania - TA2015009 Mahale N1 surface | ecosystem: Environmental > Aquatic > Freshwater > Lake | place: Tanzania: Lake Tanganyika...
TAGCGGTAGCGTAGCGGTAGCGTAGCGGTAGCGTAGCGGTAGCGTAGCGGTAGCGTAGCGGTAGCGTAGCGGTAGCGTAGCGGTAGCGTAGCGGTAGCGTAGCGGTAGCGTAGCGGTAGCGTAGCGGAATGGAATCGCGAGCGGTAGCGTAGCGGAATGAAATCGCGAGCGGTAGCGTAGCGGAATCACTCACCACCACCCGACATGAAATTGTGTAACATAACGCCATCATTTGTATTCTTTACATCGCCAGTCAAAATCGCATCTTCATACATACGCCGAAGAACATCAGGTGGCGCATTCGACCCGATTTTCAAAAGATGATGATCATATAAATATTTTCGTATTTCACCGATTGAACTTTGCCTTAGTTTTAAATGCTGGCTTTGAATATGCCGTTGTGTCTGTTTATTTTTTAATAACACACCGACTACATTATCATGCTTTCCGATACGATAACGTTTTTTATGTGTTTTACGAATTTTTACACGCATGCCGGCGATTTGTGAAGGGTCGATATCATTGGTGCTACCACTCACAGCCCCGCCACTCCCTCCACTCACAGCACCGCCACTCCCCCCGCTCATCGCACCGCCACTCCCCCCGCTCATCGCACCGCCAATAGCACCGCCGTCGTGGGGGGGCGGAACCCCCGGCGGACCCCCCGGCGGACCCCCCCCTAGTATCTTACTCGCCCATTCTCGAAATGTCGGTTTTTTCCCATTTTTTAAACATCCATGAGGCGGTTCTTCTTTAATAAAAATAGAAGGAAGATAATCTTCTGGATTTTGAGGGATATGTAGTGCCGGTTCTTTTGATATCTCGGTAACGCTACTTTCTATATTATCTGTCTTTGTTTCAGGTGTTGCCGCAGCAACCGTATTATTATACATATTGGCTAAATCTGTTATTTTAGGAGGAGTTTCAGGTAATATCAACGGTGCCGGCGTTTCAGACATGGTCGGCATCGGCATCGGCATCGGCATCGGCCCCAACGAAATACTAGGCGCGGATACCGAAGAAGTGATAGAATTCATATTTGTTTGTTGGTCAGGAACCAACATCGGAACCACCGGTAATCCAAGTAAACCAGTATTTGTTAAAATTTCACCATTATGTAATGTTTCGGCAACTTTATTCAACATCTGAGATTCAGGTGTTTGTATATTATTATTCGCGGCACTCAACGATCGTTTTTGTGTTTGTTGTCGTCGTTTTAATGCTAGTTTACGAAGAAAGTCGATCGATTGCGAAAAGTTATCATTTTTTATAGTGGTATTTCCTCCTCCGACTTCCGCGAAGGGCGGTTCTTGCTTGGTGGTGGTATCTGACCTATCCGTTTCTTCTCTAGATCGTTCGCGTGTTCGCTGGTGTTGTTTAATCCGTTCAAGTAATGTTTTTTTAAGTGTGCTGGGCTGAACAATCGAACTCGGTCTTATTTTACGTTCACCACTGCCGTGATTAGATCTCTTACTCGATTTTCTTTTGGATGAACTTCCAACTCCACCGCCTAATAATGAATTCGAATCAATCGTAATACTTTTTTTTTCACTCATACGTTTTACTTTGATTACAATACGGCAATTATGTACGACAATTATATGTCTTATATAATATAACTTATAAGATACTACGAGTATATATTTATAAATATAACGTCTTCATATAAGGCCCTCCGCCACCTTTTTCTTTTCTTTCGCTTACTTCCGGGTTTTCAATAAATAATTTGAAACCATTCTCTAAATCTGCGAATGTTACTATTTTTTTCTCCGACGTTGGTAGACAAAATACACGACGACTATGTGCGATCTTTGTTTTTGTAAATAATGTTTCCATGTCACGACCGTATGTAGTAAAATACTCCATCTTTGAAGCAAACCATGATTCGGGTATCACGTCGTCATCGGCATCGGCATCGGCATCGGCCTCGGCCTCTTTTTGCGCGGCTTTCATCGCAAGACTCCACCCATAATCACGCACTTGTTTCGCGTAAATCGACTTTAATTCGCACGGTTTATACGCGTCTAACTTGAACCGCCATGTAAACCGTGAGTTCAATCCTTCATTTAGACTGAAAAAACAGTCGTTGAGTTCTTTTTCATATCCGGCAATAATCACCATCCAGTTATGCTTGTGTTCACTCAACGCCTCACACAACGTATCTACGCATTCTTTCGCAAAACTGTCGCGTTTTTCGGAATTACCAAGCGAGTAAGCTTCATCGATAAACAATACGCCACCGAGCGACGCCTTAACCATGTCTTTCGTTTTGATCGCTGTTTGCCCTAAATATCCAGCAACTAGATCATTACGACTTACTTTTTTGAATATTTTCTTCTTTAAGATTCCGAGATTACTGAAAATACGGCCGATGATTTTTGCGACTTCTGTTTTTCCAGAACCGGGCGGGCCATAGATTACTGTGTGCATGAAATCGCCCTTGGTAGGTAATGCGAAGTCGTCAGTATTGGCTCCGTTACAACACGTATTCGACCATGAAGTTTTTTTTGTATTAAACGGAAACGCGTTGGAAGTAAACGGAACCGATGATACAGACGCAGCATCTGTCGCCGTATTCGAAAAATTGAACGAAGGTCCCGGAAATGACGGTGCGAAAGGATTAAATATCGTAGAATTCGGTTTGTTTTCTATTTTTTCTTCGATCGGCTTCTTTTTCGTTTCTGGGATATGAAGATCCTGTAAATAATAAAGGATTTGATCAACGATCGTTCGTTTGATTGTTTCCATTCCAACCATACTTGACAAATCAGTCAACGGTTCGCGAATTGCGTGTATTGCTGACATATTAATATTATATTTCTTGTCTTCTGCCAAAGGATACTTATCACAAAGCGCAATCAAGTCGTCTATATGGTCGATTTTTTCACATATGTTTATGGATTCAATATGTTCAGGTTGTGAATGAGTGGTGCCCGTGTCATTTGAGTTAAACGCTGTAGATGAATATGAATGCGATCCTCCTACTCCTCCGTCAGTTTTTGTTTCTACCATTTTAATAGGAAATATAGACGTCCATAATGTAGGAAATGGTGTTGAAAATAATGAATTGGATGGAACAAATGGATTAAATGTCATATTCATGAATGGATTAATTTGCGTTGTTCCCTGCTGGTGGTGCTGAGGACCTTGTGTCGTTTTTTTTGTTTCAAGCAATGGCGCAGGCACAGGCGCAGAGGCAGAGGCAGGCACAGAGGCAGAGGCAGGCGCAGAGGCAGGCACAGGAGTAAAGTTGAAAATACCTTTATCATCAATATATGAATAGGGGGTGTTTGTTTTATGAAAATATTCATGTAATTGTTGTTCCATTTTATTCACCTGCTTACTATTTTCTGCTCGGTCCTTTTCATACTGCTTCAATAGTTCTTGACGCATGTCAACATTCTTAGGGGGTGATTGCGTTCTCGATTGATTTGCCTTTTTATGAGAGACTGAATTGTTTATTACAGAAGAAGGATCCGATTGGTTTTGTCGAGATGAATGATACCAACGGCGCTTTCTTCGCGGTTTATTGTTATTGTTATTGTTATTGTTATTGTTATTGTTAGATGGTGTGTTCGTAGTATTCATGATAATATATCGTAAGATACAAGCAGTCGAGACGTTTTTATCAGTCTCCCGTTAGTGTAATATAATAATCACAGAACGGTTTATATCGATTTATGTATTCACAAATAGAAATATCATTTGAAAACAACATAAAAATAAATTGAAAATAGAATATAGCTTACCCTCATATATAACAAGGAGGGTAAATTCAACACATTATTGTTATTACAAATGCCAAAACTTATTCGTAAGCCGAAACAGACTGTCGAACCAGAAAAGGAAATAATTACGGTCAATAACAATAATGACGACGACGCCGCCGTCGACGTCGAGCATCAGCAAATACAGCAAAAATATGAAGAGTTGAATCCGAGATATGCGAAAGATACACAATTTTCAGAAGAAACACGCAAACAACAAGACGATATCTTTCTCCAAGAAAAAATAAGAAGTAGAATAGGAAATTATATCGAGGAACCATGGACGATTATTGGTTCCTATTTTGAAGGCAAACATCTGGAACAACTCGTTCGCCATCAAATCGAGTCGTATAACGATATGATTAATGTTCAATTGAAACGAACGGTGGATATGTTCAATCCGGTGAAAATTGCTTCCGATCAAGACTACGATAAAACAACCCGAAAATACCGTCTGGAAGTAGAAGTGAATTTTACAAATTTGTATATGTCACGTCCGCAAATTCACGAAAATACTGGTGCGACTAAAATACTCTTTCCTCAAGAGGCGCGCTTACGTAATTTCACATATGCGTCGATGATGACGGTTGATATGAATGTGAAATATATCGTTCGCGGTTCAAACACAACGACGACGGAGAACAGCGGCGGCAGCGGCGAGCCCATCGCGATCCATCACAAAGTGTTTCCAAAAATTCAGATCGGGAAGATGCCGATCATGTTGAAATCATGTATATGTGTCCTCACACAGCACGGTCACCTTGATCATAACGTTACGGGAGAATGCCCATATGACGCTGGCGGCTACTTCATTATCAACGGAAGCGAAAAAACGGTCCTTGGTCAAGAGCGCGCGGCTGAAAATAAGGTACTCTGTTATAACGTCGCGAAAAACAATAACAAATGGCGATATATTGCCGAGATAAAATCGATTCCGGACTCGAAATGTATTTCACCGAAACAAATCAATATGATGGTTGTCGCAAAACAAAACGGATTTGGACATCCGCTCGTCATTCAAATACCCAGAATGAAACAACCTATATCTTTGTTCATCGTGTTTCGCGCACTAGGTGTATTATCTGATCGCGAGATCTGCGAATACATCGTGTATAATATTGTTGAAAACCCAACAGATCAAGATGGCACAGAGAAAGGCACATCTGCGATTAGCGCGAAATTATTGGAGGCACTTCAGGCGTCGATCATCGACGCAAATGGTATTATGACACAAGAAGACGCGATACGATACTTTACATCGCAGGTTATCTTTACACCGATCAATATGGATAAGGAAACTGGTGCGATGAAGAAACGTGAATTCGCACAGGAAGTTCTCCATAACGACCTCTTTCCCCACTGCAATACCGACAAGCAACGAATCTTCTTCCTCGGATATATGGCGCATAAACTATTGTGCGCATTCTTTGAAATCAGCAAACAGGACGACCGCGATTCTTACTTGAATAAGCGTGTGGATCTTACTGGATCACTTTTGAACAATCTATTTCGAAATTATTTCAACAAGCTTGTCAAAGATATGTCAAAACAAGTCGTCCGTGAAATCAATACCGGGTCATGGCGGTCAACCGAAGATTACTTGGGTATTATCAACGACACCAATATGTATAAAATCATTAAATCGACGACAATCGAGAATGGACTGAAACGCGCATTATCCACGGGTGATTTCGGAATCAAGAGTATGACGAGCGCTAAGGTTGGTGTTGCGCAGGTATTGAACCGTCTTACATATTCATCAAGTCTGAGTCATCTTCGTCGGTTGAATACACCTATCGACAAAAGCGGAAAACTCGTCCCCCCGCGTAAGCTACATAATACGTCATGGGGGTTTCTTTGCCCGGCTGAGACACCGGAAGGTGGAAGTATCGGTGTCGTGAAAAACATCAGTTATCTTAGTCATGTGACGATTCACAGTAATCCGGCGTCGCTTCATGCGTATATCGACGACTATATCGAGCGCGTGGAAACGTTGACTCCACGGCAAACCTTTCGTCAGGTGAAAGTATTTGTAAACGGAATATGGGTAGGTATTACGCGCGATCCGATGAGACTCTACAAAGAGTTCAAGCTTATGAAATGGCGTGGAATTATCAATATTTATACATCGGTTGTATTTGATTATCCGAATGCCGAAATTCGGATATGTAATGACGCGGGTCGGATGATGCGACCGTTGTTGTTGGTGAATCCTGAAACAAATGATCTCTATATTACGCGTGATATGATACAGAGGGTTGCGGCGCATGAGATAGGTTGGGATGACCTACTAACGCATATTGCGAGCGGATGCGAGCACAGCGGTAGTGATAAGAGCGGATGCGAGCACAGCGGCGATGGTGCCGAGGCCAACGCACATGGCGTTATCGAATATATCGACCCAGATGAACAGGCGTTTAGTATGATTGCGATGCGTCCGCATCATTTATATCGGAATGAAACGGATACCACGAACCCGTATATGTATAAGTATTCACACTGCGAGATTCATCCGAGCACGATTTTCGGGATTTTGGCGTCATGTATTCCGTTTCCGGAGCATAATCAGGCACCTAGGAATACGTATCAGTGCTTGGATATTAACGAGACGGTCCAAATGAGCGACGGACGTCGTGTTCCAATCAATGATGTCAAAGTAGGTGATGAAGTAATGACGTATCATCCGACTACATTTGAAGTCAGCAAGACCCGTGTCGTGAATCATTTCATCCAAGAAAACACACAACCTGTCTATAAGATTACCACCATATCTGGACGCGAAATCATCGCAACGGAAGACCACAAGTTCTCAACCAACGCTGGATGGAAAACTGTGAAGGAGTTGATTCAAGACCGCGAATTGCGGGTGGGTGTCTTTGACCTCACATTTTACAATTGGGATGTGACGTTTGCTCGCATCCATAGCATCGTCCCAGTAAGCAATCGTCTTGTCTCTGATATCGAAGTTGAAAGTGAAAATCATTCGTTTATTGCTGGTGATGGTTTTGCGAGTTCGAACTGCGCCATGGGTAAGCAAGCCATCGGCATCTACGTGACCAACTACCAGCGCCGTATGGACAAGACCGCGTATGTTCTTACTTACCCCCACCGCCCCCTCGTGGATACCCGCCTTATGCAAATGATCCAACTTGCGGAAATCCCCTCTGGCGCACCCCTTATCGTCGCAATCATGTCATATACTGGCTACAACCAGGAAGATTCGGTCCTCGTAAATCAGGGCGCGATTGACCGCGGAATGTTCTCTGCGACCATCTACCATACTGAGAAAGATGAGGACAAGAAGATCAACGGTGATGAAGAGATCCGATGCCACCCCGATGCTTCCAAGACGAAGGGCATGAAGTTCGGGAATTATGATAAACTGAATCAACGCGGCGTGATGCCCGCGAATACCTTCATCGAAAACCGCGATATTATTATGGGCAAGGTGATTCCGATCAAAGACAACCGAAACGATCCAACCAAACTCGTGAAATATGAGGACATCAGCCGCGTGTATCACACATCAGAGGAATGTTATGTGGATAAAAGTTATATCGACAGCAACGGTGAAGGATATTGCTTCTGTAAGGTTCGCGTTCGCGCATTTCGCAAACCGGTGATTGGCGATAAGGTGTCTAGTAGAATGGGACAGAAAGGAACGATCGGGAATATCATTCCTGAGCGAGATATGCCATTCACCAAAGACGGGATCCGCCCAGATATCATTATCAATCCACATGCGATTCCGTCTCGTATGACGATCGGGCAGCTGAAGGAGACCCTTCTCGGTAAAGTTCTCGTGAATTTAGGGTTATTTGGCGACGGCACATCGTTTGGCGAGTATGATATCAAAGATATAAGCAAAGAGCTTTTGAAGGTGGGATTCGAAATGAACGGCAACGAACTTCTTTACAACGGACTTACTGGCGAACAAATTAAATCGGATATCTTCATCGGACCGGTATTTTACCAACGACTGAAACATATGGTGAATGACAAGCAACATAGTCGCTCGATTGGACCGATGGTGAATTTCACGCACCAGCCTGCGGAAGGACGTAGTCGTGATGGTGGCTTACGTTTTGGCGAGATGGAGCGTGATGCCATGGTTGGGCATGGTGCGTCGCGATTTACCAAGGGACGTATGTATGACTGTTCCGACAAATACGAGGTTCATGTATGCCGGAAATGCGGGATTATCGCGTCGTATAATGAAGAACGGAGTATTCACTTTTGTAAGACGTGTGACAATCGGTCGGACTTTGCGTTGGTTCAGATACCGTATGCGTGTAAGTTGCTCTTTCAAGAGCTGGCGACGATGAATGTGGCGCCGAGGATTATGACATAGATATTGCTCATCGCTCCGACGCTTGTGCTATCTAATTTAGGATATAATAACAATAACAATAACAATAACAATAACAATAACAATAAGTAAATAAACATTTTTTATCTATTCTATTCATATTACGGAAATTTGAATACCATGGATTTTTCATCGTCATCGAACGCTGACACTCACGCTTACGCGGTGCCAGCTCTATCATTTGCCGCTACCCCCGACGCAAAAGTTGCGCCAATCGTAGTTGCGGGTGCCGCTTTTGTAGGAAAAACGATCGCTGGTGGAGTGATCGGCGGCGCCGCATCATGGGGCGTGAATCGCGCCCTTGACAACCGTTTTCCCGCCAGAAGATAGACGATATTTATCAAATATATTATAATTTTATAACTTATAATATATAATACAAACCAAATGAATTTTTCTTTAGGAGGTGGTGTAAAAGGTATTTTTCCTCATCCGGTTTCAAATGGAACGCTCAAAGGAAGTTCCGAATTAGAGACGATGCGTTTTACTCTTCGTAAGGCGTGGAACGGCGCAGCCGCTAGTGAAAAGTTGGGTGGTCGTGCTCCTGCCGCGACTCCTTTTCGTGTCGTAAATAATGCGGGCGACTATCTTTCTCGTCAATACTATACTTCTGGTGGTTCGAATCAGGTTACATCCGCGAGGCAAAGTATCACTTCTGGTTGGCGCGGTTTAGCTGGCGGTGTTCATGTTCAGGCCGATAACACCGGCATTCCTTCCGCCACTTGTAATACCAAATTCGTTTATGACGGTTCGGATTACACCCGTTTTCGCAAGCAAATGGCGATGAACCGCAACTATAACGATGCAGGTTTTGGTGGGGCAAATAATGCCGCACAGTCTGCCATCCGCGCAATCCGCCGTTAATCATTCACGGGACGACACGACACATTCGATAAAATCACACATTACACCGACATGTGATTTTATCATATACTTAATCAACGGTTCTGAAATTTAGGCGGAACAACATATCCTTGTGCCCTCGCGCGTGAAAGTGCCTCGCGGACATCATTTACATTCGGCGCTTTATATTGTATATTTTCCGTTTCCTTCACGCGCATCGAACTTTTTCCAATCGCCTGTAATTTAAGCCGTTCCATCCGCGACGACGCGTCATGGCGATTGTAGATGAGTTTTTGTTTGGTTACATTAGCGGCGGCAGCTGTATCGGTGATGCGTGGGTAGTGTGTGCGCATATATGCCGCGCGATTGCTAGAAAAAGTGGAGTCGTCAGCAGATGGGTAGAACTTTTTCGGCATGACGCCGGTTTGTAATGTCAGGACATGCATCATCGCCTTGTAGGTTAAGCCGAGACGACGAGTATATAGTATCATTTTCAGTCCTCCACCGCTTACTGTAGAAAGTGTGACACCCTTGTTGTCTGCTGTATTTTGCCATGTGCTGACATTCGGGTCGATGTATGTCAAAACAGTCGTTCCATTTACCATAACCGTCCATGTATTGGCAGCGTTCTTGTTATAAATCACCCGAACAGGATACCAAGTATTTTCACCTGTTCCTCTTGGTCCGGGTGCGGTAGTGCTTTTTAGAACAGCAGCTCCGCTTGTATTTAATATATAGACACCTTGCCCGGATAATCCGTTATTCGTATAACCGTCCCAGAAATTAAAAAAAATCGACAGCGTCATCGTGCTTCCAAACCGGATTTGGTAGTTATCGCCGCCAACTCCTGCGGTTGCTGTCCAAAATATCTCGGTATTGAATTCGAAAGAATTAAGTTCTGGATTGATTAAAAAATCGGCGTAAGATATTGATCCTGTGCTGCTTGTTTCTCCATTAATAAGCCGAAGTTGAACATTCGGGTCGGTTCCGGTGAATGGTTGCGCCGCCGCTGTTCCGCTTTTGGTGACTTTGTTATACCAATTCGACGCATTTAGACTTTCAAATGTTTTTTCGATTCGCGCCATTTTATTTTTTAAAGATTATTGTGATGGATACTATTATTTATTGTATAGATAATAGTCCTAAATGAATGATTCCGTTCTGTTCCGTGAGATTTAGGAATAAACTTTTTTATTTAATTATTGTATAACGCAAATTTTATAAATGTTGAACAAGTATCTTGTTGAATTCATCGGAAGTGTCTTCTTCCTTTATGTCATCATCGCCACTGGCAACGCTATCGCGATCGGTGCTGCGTTGGCCATCGCTATTATGCTTGGTGGTCACATCTCTGGGGGTCACTTCAACTCCGCAGTTACTGTTATGATGGCCGCTGCCGGAAAGATCCCGATGTCCGATGTTGTTCCTTACATCCTTGCTCAGATCGCTGGTGGTCTCGTCGCTCTTGAGCTCCATAAGCGCATCAAGTTTTAAACCCTTGAAGTCAAGTGTATAATTCGATAAAATAGTAATATGATACAAAATTATATCATATTATAATAGAAGCGTATCCATGTCAAGTATATCTAGCATTACACAGCAATATGCGAAACAGCAACAAATGAAAAAAGCGCAAAAGGGTGGTGCCATGTTTGATTTTTTGAAAGGTGATGATAACTCTAAAAAAGCAGAAGCAACGGCTGAAAATTCTTCAACAGCGGTTCCACAACCTACAGAAGAAAAGGGGGCAATTGATAAACTTAAGGAAACATTAGGAATTGGAACACCGACGACACCGGCGGCTCCTGACACCAAAGACAAAGTACAAAATGAAGGAGCCGAAGAGAAACCCGGTTTATTAAGTGGTATATTTGGAACGGGAGAATCAAAAAAAGATAATGCAGGCGAAGACGGAAGCGAAGCGAGTGAAGCGAGTGAAGACGGAAGCGAAGACGGAAGCGAAGCGAGTGAAGACGGAAGCGAAGACGGAAGCGAAGACGGAAGCGAAGCGAGCGAAGCGAGCGAAGACGGAAGTGACGATAACGATCATGATTTTGATATGATATCTCAAAAGATGAATGCCCTTCGTGAAAAATATGAGAAACTAAAATCAGACCATAATGCCATGAAAAATAAAATGGAATCCGAAAAGGCAGAAGAAAAGAAGATGGATAATGAGAAAGTATCTACTTTAATTGCGGCATTTACAGCTTCTCAGGGCGCCTTAACAGCATTTAAAGAAGCTCTGATCGACCATTTGAAAAATAACAACTATCCGCTAGATGGACTAGAATTGGATACAAGTTCATTTAATCAAGTTCCTGCTGCTGCTCCTGTTCCTGCTGAAGAAGAGGCACCTGCTGCTCCTGCTCCTGCTCCTGCTCCTGAAGAAGAGGCACCTGCTCCTGAAAAAGAGGCACCTGCTCAAGAAGAAGAGGCACCTGCTCAAGAAAAAGCACCTGCTGCTCCTGCTCCTCAATCAGAGGCTGCTGCTGAAGTTGTTGATAATGAACAACCAAATTCGGAACCTTCAGAAGATGTAAATGAAAATACTGAGACATCTATGTTAGAATCCGGCTCAAAGTCACCGGATAATGAAAATGAAGGAGGAGATCAAACTGAGTCTTCAGCGTTACCTGAAATACCAGTAAATGAAATTCCTGAAACTAGTGTTGTTGATAATACCGCCGCTTCTTCTGACTCTGCCTCTATTAATGGCGGACGTAGTCATTATGTTCATTCAACGAATAAAAAAGCAGCAACACACCGCCATCATAAGCGACGTAATCGCCATCAAACGTTACGTGGATACAAAAAATAAATTCATGAATACATTATGTATAAAATATCGTATTCATGAATTCTCATTTTCTTCTCTTATACAGCATTCTATAAAATACATACAATAGTATCGCTGTAATTCCATAATAATATATTTGTGACATCGTATCTCCTCGAATTGTTGAAATGTCTTCTTTTTCTTCTTGACTATTACCGTCGTCGCTGATACGTTCCATTAAAGAAGATAGTTGACTTGATAATTCCTGATACAACGACGACGTATGATTTTCACCATTATCGGCGTCGTTGGATCTCGATTTCGAAATAGGCTCTTTATAAAAAGATGATACGTTGGCGTTATGTTGTTCAATTACTTCACGTGCGTTTATAAATGGTGTTTTTGACGACGACTCTCTCTCAAATGTATCATATGACAATTCGGTCATCGGCGATATATTATAACTTAAAGGACTTCGATGTGATGTTTGATATGCGATACCAGAGGAACCAGCTAAACTACCCTTTGGGAACACTCCGGTATTATATATATCACTCGGTTTTTCTTTTGTTGATGTTTCCTCTTTTAATTTATGAAATCCATCGCTTCTAACCCGACACGAGTTCCCTGACGCAGGGTTATAACGACTTGGAAAGCTACATGGATTAAGTTGAGCCATGTCTATCATCGCGATATGGCGTGTTTCGCTACTTTTCGCATTATTATTATCCACCGTTTCTAATGTGATCTTGGCACAATCTGGATATGTTGCTGCGGTAAACCCATTAAATAATTGGACAGGATTTAATGCCCCTAGATTTCCGAGCGCACCGGGAATAAGACCTCGAAGCGACTGAAACCCGCGTCCATCGGCTCCGCTCGAAATAAATGGCACCGAACCATCAGGTATATTATTTACATAAATCCATCGTTCGACTTGTTTTTTCTCTTGTCCACGTTCTTCATCGCGCTTTGCCTTTTGTTCGTTGAGTGCGTTTTTCAGTTTTGTAGCCTCATCTTCTGTAATCTCTTTCGCACCTAATTTATTGTCTACTTCTTGATATGCCTTCTCCCATGCGGCGTCTTCGTCTTGCTCTTTCTTCCATTTTTCGACTGTTGTTTCACTACATTTTCCGGTGGTTTTTAGAAAGAATTTATTACCGAGAGGTTTTCCAGTTACACTTGCGTTTCCGGTTCCTGATATAAGCACTTCAACATATGATAAAAGGCCATCTACATTCGTCGCAAGTGCGCCGAGTGAGAATCCGGGCGACATGCCCATTTCATCGGGTTGTTTAATACTTTTCCAATAATCATAGGACGGTCCTAATAATGATGACATACTACTACGTTATCATTAGATTATTATATTTACTTGTCCACCTGGTGAAAGTGATTTATTCAAATCTTCTATTTGTTTTCCTAATTCCTCTATTTTTTTAGACGTTTGTTTAATTTCATCGGTTTGATCTTTCACCGCATTCACATATTTCGAGAGATCGTTTATTTTTCCTTTAAGTTCAACATATTGTGAGCAGTCAGTAGCGCAGGGTGTTTTCTTTTTCTTTTCGGCACTTTCGGTATCAGCACTGATAAATTCGCCTGATTTCGTGGTTGCTTTTCCATCTTTCGTCGTCGTTGTCGTTGTCGTCGTCGTCATCATGCCCTCGATTGCTTCTCGAAAAATAGCCGCTTCTGTATTTCGATATTTATAATCATAACCAAAAATAACGTCATCGTCATAGCGCATGCCTGATAATTTATCTCTTAATTGAGTGACCGGAATAAATAAGTGTCGCCAGAATGAATGGCCGATTAGTTTATCATGATTGAATAACATCAAAATAACAAACCCAGATATAGCAAGTAGAAATGCGATAATAAATCCCTTATATTTCACGATTGGGTGAGTTTCTTTATCATTTATGAATTGTGATACATTTGACCTAAATACTTCGTTTAACATGGTTCCATCATCATCAAGATGAATAAACGATTTATGAATCATAAACTCCTTACTATTTCGTATTATTTTATTACTTTGACTTTTCTATTAATTTTTGGACACTTTTCTGCATATTTTCGATGGTCTTATGTTGTTTCTTGATCGTTTCGTCGTTTTCTTTGATTTGTTTTTGAAGTTTAGCGGCGTTTTCGATTAATCCGGTTAGTTTGGTTCGTAAAGATTCAACTGCTGAACAGTCTTTGGGACAATCTTCGCTGTCTGCGCCACTACCACCATCGTCCTGTGCGTCCTGTGCGTCCTTCGCGTCCTTCGCGTCCTTCGCGTCCTTCGCGTCTTTTTTTTTATCGCCTTTGTTTTCCATGCCTTCACGTTCACGGTTCTTCCCGCGCATATTCTCTCGAACATTTAGATATACATCTCGGACAACGTTACGAAGTGTAATATCTAATATTGCGATGACGACGCCAATCAAGAGTAAGATCGTGAAGTTCGAGAGATTTTTGGTATAGAATTGAATATATTCGAACATTAATTATATTATATTATAATAACTAAATTATACTATCTACTTGATATATACGAATACATAAAATGAGCAAGAATTTCGTTTCATGGCCTCTTAATTTTAGAACGATGAAGGTGGCGATCCGTTCGACGAAGCAATCGACGACTCGAAGTGTGTATCCAGGATTTACTCGACCTGCCGAGAACGGTCCATCAACTGAAGGCAACCCCCTGAATGACTTTGGCCGTGATACAAAATGCTGTGAGTTTCCTCAGACCAAGAACGTGATCAAGCGGTCCAGTTTTCGTCCACGACCCATTAAGCACTGGCGTAAAAGTCTGATGCCGTCTTCTACGAATAAGTCTCGCCCCACAATCGGGTTCATCGATCGTCCTGGCGGTATCGTTTTCCGTGGAACAGCATGTGGTTGTGACACCCGTGTCGCCTCCAAACAAAACTATGTCACCGAAGATATCCCGCGCCCATTCTTGCGCGAGTGTATGCCAGATCAAATTATACAGAATCCCGGTTATAAACAAGTGGGCGTTCCAGGTCAGCCCGGATCGTATCAAATCAATACCGGTATTTACGAAACCAAGAATCTCTCGTTCAACCCGAAGAAGCGCATCATTCGTAGCGGGAATACGAATGTAAGTCGTGCTTATCATACCAACACCGCTTCCTATCTTCAGGCGCGATGCCGGACGTATCAGCAACAACAGACATTTTCAAAGATGTCGGGCACACCGAATCAATATGTCCTTCCCGACGGAACACCCGCCAATCCCAGCGATTCCAATACTGGTTCACAAGTATATTATTCAACCAATTGTGGAAATGCGGAGAGAATTTACCCCGACGCGGCCGATCGCGCCAAATGCCGCACAACCGTGATTCATAAGCCGAATAATGCGAAGTATGGCGTTCAAGGTGCGGTAAGTGCGGGGACACGTCTTGAGAGATTGAAACTCGAAACCATCACAAAGAATGGTGCGTCGTTCAAGACAGCGTATGGTGTTGCTGCGGGGAATGCCGGCCAGTATCATGGCGACTCGATGGGCGCACCTTACTTCATCAAGAGCAAGATATTCAAACCCGACTGTAATTTATATAATCGGGCGGTGAAACGCCCTCACTTGAAGTGCTAATATATTCTCACCAATATATAACCGGAGTATAACTATAGTATTATATAACAGTAATATATTGGTGTAATGACACATACAAAAAAACACAGACATACTCATCATCCCCGTCATCGCATAACTCAACGCAAACGAGACCGTGTTCTCCGCGCCGACAACTTTTATTTATGGGCGAATCAGAAGTGGTTGCGAGAAGTCCCGAAGACCTTGCCGAGAGAATTGAAATACATCCGCCCTTTAGACAATTTTAAATTAATTCAGGACGAGATGTTCAAAAATACGATCGCGATGATACGTGACTACACCCGCTCGAACTCGAAGACCGCGATTGCGCGGCAAATGAAAAACGTATACGCGTCATTTCGCGATCTACATCCTGAACCGATTCTCGCACATATCGCAGATTTTTGTAAATTATACAAGGACCTCGTATGCGAAAACAACTTGTATAAATTTTTGGGGATCATGAATCAAAATGAGATGGTGAAATGGGCGCTTCCGGTTGTTTGGAATGTATATCCTGATGAATATACTCCGGGCAAATTATCGGCACATGTTGGAACACCGTCACTTTCATTATACGATTATCGGTTTTATCTCGCGGATAGCATTCTCGAAAAACAGATGCGTGGGGTTCGTTTGAATGTTAGCACGAGTAGGGTGATACGGCAAACCCAAGACGGCGGTACCGCCGGTTCCGCAAGTAGCGACAACGACGACACAGACGCGAGCCCCGAAATGAAAACCGTCGAATATTTAAAATATAAAAAACGAATCACGAATGCGTTTCTACGTTTTATCGACGACGTTTTCACTAAATGCTTGGGTCGTGATTATGAAACCACCCACAATATTAAAGTAGACGATGTATATGACATCGAGTGTAAAATACTGACATGCATGAACAACTTAGACTGTCGTTTCGATGAAAGTTATGCGAATATTTATAATACAAAAAAACAATCGGATAAACCACCGCATCTCTCGTATCCCCACGCGAAAATCATGAGACACCGTAACTGTGAATGCGGGATTGAAAGCGATGACGGAAGTGGATGCGTCGGCGATGCCAACGTGAAAGAACGTCTGAAACTTCCTCATTATAAAAATAATATACGCGGTGCATCACGAATTCTCTCGCAAGATGCGATGTCACTCGTCGGTTTGGATTGGCTAGAGATGGCGAAATGGATCGGGTATGGCGAAACGTCGTCGTCGTCGTCGCCGTGTGTTCCACCCTATTTCATCGTAAATCAAGTCGGCTATCTCTCGTCGATCATGGACCTCCTCAAAAAGGAGTGGGCGTCCGACGCATGGAAGAGTTACTGGTATTTCATGTATTTACGTCAGCTCATCTGTTTTCACGACAAATGGCGAGAGATTTACCTTGACTTCAACGATACACTTATTCGTGGAAAAGATACGCACTTTCCGAGAGAATATTTCCCCATTATTGGATTGGCCTACGCTTTCCCGAAGACGATGACCGAAGAATTCACTCGCCGATATAAAAATGAAGAAATGATTTCGAAAGTTCGAGAGATTGGGAATACGATGTTGGATTGTTATAAGGCGCGTATCACTCGGAATACATGGATGTCGGCAACTACGAAGAAGGGCGCGTTGAAGAAACTCAATACAATCAAACTATGTATTGGTGAGGCAAATCTCTCGGCACCAGATCCATTAAACCTAGATTATGATCCGAAAGACGCGTGGGGCAATCTACTCAAACGAAGCATCCAGCGAACGGAATATATCGCGAAGCATCACCATATTTCATCCGGTGATTCTAAATTATCATCAGAAGACCTCGATATCATGAACTGGGGCACGATGAAATTCGTCGGTTTTCAATCATTCGTCGTGAACGCGTATTACACACCGAATTCGAATAGTATTTATATCCCGACTGCGTATATGCATAGTATGAATGTTCAGTTTGGACGCGGTTACGAATACGACCTCGCGTCGGTCGGTTTTACATTCGGGCATGAAATCTCTCACGCACTTCATGTGAATTCGCGCATCTACAATCATAAAGGCATCATTAAAAACTGGTGGTCCAAGGATGACACCGCGACATACGAACGTAAAATCGCCGCAATCCGCCGGCAATATGAAGAAATCTCTCGAAAGGATGGATTCGTAATCGATGGAAATCTCTCGTTATCCGAAAATTTAGCGGATGTAACCGGTATCGCCGTTTGTGAAGATGCGCTCAATAAATATCATCGACATGTATATGATGACGTAAGTGACATAACGAGAGATGAACATGTGCGCGAGAGCTCGTTTCTGAATTTTTATACATATTACGCGATCCAAAATCGTCAATATGCGAATTTCCGAGAGATTCTTGTCCAAGTCCTGACAAATCCACATTTGAACCTGAAGATACGAACGAATGTTCCGCTTATGCGGAGTAAGACCTTTCATGATGTCATCGGAATTAAGAAAAGTGATAAGATGTATAATGACGATTTTGACGTGGTATTTTAGGCGTTTGTAATTGTCAATAAAATAGGTATAAAAAATCTAGTTTATTGTATTTTATTGTAATAAATGGGAGCAAATATATCGATGGATACGAGAGCAACGATCGTTGAAGACGCGAGTTTGTCGCCTTTGTTACTACCGATGCTCACACCACCGCCAACGATTCATGCACCAAAGTCATTTGAAGATAACTGGCGCACAGAATCCGTTCTTATACCCGAAGACATGACAGATATTCATATAGAGGCTAATGCAATCGCAGGAGATAAAGAAATACAGAGCACAGAACCATCCGCGGAGAATACATCTTCTTCTTATGGAAAAGGCAAGCACTGGAAGCGAAACATGAAAAAAAAACAAAACATACAAGAAGCCAGCGCAGCCGCAGGCACGATCTCAGTTCAAACCGAGCGCACCGTTGAACAACGTCGCGAACAGGTGCGACCCATCATCGATAAACTCACCGAACTACAGATGAATATTTCTTATCCGGCGATTCGTGAGTTATACAAACAACTCAATCATTTCGTTAAGACGGGCGAGGATGCGAAGATCAAGATCGCGTTTCCGGAATTCTCTCGTAAAATCAAGGGCGAATTAACCAACGCAACACATAAACAGTGTTGGGTGAAGCTGGAGATTGCGTGATTGATGATATAATATTTACAATATAATGAATATGTATTTTATTCAGTATAATATATACGGATGCCAATCAAAGGTTGTTGTAACCGCCAAAATGGTGGGACAAAAGTTAGCAAACGAATTTTTGCCTTTACGAATAAATCTACGGATTGGAAACCAATTACTGATTATAAATTAATTTCATCATCATTTCTAAATAACTTTGTATCAATAAAAAAAGTGTCTTCTGAATCGCTGTGTTCTATGATATTGGTAGGTGTGTTAAACCCTGACGGTGATGTTAAAATAAGAAGTCAAATATATAGTGATGATGGAACACAATTTTCTTCAGAACGTAGGGCTGATAGACCACGTTTTGTAAATGATGGTTTAGAACAACAACATGTTTGTATGAAAATTTCTCTTGTTAAAACCACAGAATCTACAGTTGAACGTGTGGAATGGAGTGAAACATCAACAAAAAAAATAAGAAAGGTAGTTACTACTGTAGACGAAGCAGATAAAGAACTAGAACGACAAAAAGAGATGTATTCAGACCTATTATGTGGGAGAGATGCGTTCGATGTCATTCCAGATGGAATTTCATCATGGGTTATTACACCAAAAATTTTTAATGGATATGTAGCTAGAATTAAATTAACTTCAAAAATACCTATTGATGATGAAACAGAAAAAGTTCTTAATTGGATTAAAGATAGCGCCCAAACTTATAAGTTAGGCATTCATATCGCATTTATGGATTATCTTGAAGGATTTACTACACTATCAAAATTTTTTAAAGAAAATACAGACCCAGTTGTACAAGAGACAATTTCATACAAAGCAGCTGCTGTTGTATTGCAGTTATTATTAAAAAGTATAACAGCATCATGGGACATGCATTCCGGTAATATACTGACCGATGGAACTGATGTAAAGCTTGTTGATTTTGGACGAACATATCATTTTACTGATATTCACGATAAAGAGACGATAGACGGTTGTCTTCATGAATTATTTCAGCAACAAGATCATGATGATGGACTTTTACATTTTTTTAATATTACCGATCTTGTAAGAGATTTAATAGATCAATTTGATAGTAATTATGAGAGGTTATTGAAAGACTTCCCGTATAACAAATACAAATTTTCATCATTTTCGCCAGATGTTAAACGTAAACAAATATATGAAACACTAATATTTCTTGCGTTTATTGATGGTATGACAAAAAAAATCATTTATGATTCAGATGGGTTTCAGTGTTCATCAATTATGACACGCGTTTTTCATAATAAAACTGAATTTCAAACCCTAGACCAATTCTTGAAATATTTTACTTTAGATTATAACGTGTTTGTAGCTAAATACTCAGGCGTCGTCGTCGATAAGTTAAATAATTCATTAGACCGAATATGTGAATTTCTAGAACCTGCTCTATTTGAATGCCCGTTATATAAACGATCAGTAGGTGATGCGTTTAGATACTATTCAAATTCAGATTCAGAATCAGAATCAGAATCAGAATCAGATAAAAAACGGTCAAAAATTGGGGGTGGAGGAAAGAAGCGCAAATATACAGAAAAAAAATCGCAAATACGAAAATATTCTGTTCGAAACTACAATCGAAATAAATTCAGACGCACATCATATCGCATTCGTAAAACAAAAAGAAGATCAAGTATTTCACGCCGCAATCGCTAAAACACAATATTGTCATCAATCCATTTTTTGATGCGAATATTCACCGGCTCCAATATTTTATTCAGTCCTTCCACATAATTCAAGTAATACTGTGGGTCATTCTGGATTTTAATGAGTGTATGGTAAATAATCGTATAATCCTCTTGCGAATACAAGTCCGTTATTTTCACGAATATGAGGTCGATATTTGTATCGGCTAAACTATCAATCGGGACAGTTGAAGCGCTTGCGCCGAGTGCGGTCATCGGGGTCATCGGACGCAACGGCGGAGACGCCGTCGGGCTCTTTATTCTTGAAGGCAATTGACACTCGGCGGCAGCGGTGGCGGTCTCAACGTCGTCATCGTCATGGCGATTCGCGATACGCCGCACCAATTCCGGATTATCCAACATTCCTTTATACATTTGAAGTGTATGTAGAATATGGATTTTATCGGTTTGATTATATGTCCGCGTTAAATTATTAATTCCAGTTTTCGCGAGTTCATTCAGTAGCGAGAATAATGCCGCGTTTTCGCTCGCCCCCGTCGCCCCCGTCGCCCCCGTCGCCCCTGCCACTCCCGCCGTCGTCCCAGTAAGAACCGTCTTGTAGAATTTGTTGAACCGCGAAAATACATTATACAAATAAAACACATCCTCTTTCTTATCATTATTATACCATCGACGAACATGCTGTGTATAACCCGGCGCCTGAACAGTAAGTATATTATTATGTATCGCCAATTTACTTCCAATCGGATAAAATGCGAGAAGCCCGATTTGAAGAAGTGCTTGGAGTGGCTCTAATATCGTCTCGAAACGTTCGCGCGGCTTTTTTAATTGACCAGCTATAAATTGTAATGTGCTCTGCATTTGTAGTATATTACTACCATACATTTGGATATATATTTAGACTGTTTTTTTAACTAACGATGCCTATACTGCGGTCGCCGCCACCGCACCTGCCGTCCCCGTCCGATGGGACAGAGTTTGAATCGACTTGTGAAGAAAAATATTCGTAGACTGAAAGCACGCATGATGCGCGTTATAAGGAATCTCATATTTTTCACACCAAGCAATACACTTACTTATATTTGTTCGCTTGTATTGTTCCAACTTTTCCGCGTTTCGATGATTTGTTATGATGGAAAGAGTAGATGTAATATTTTCGATCTGCTGAAAACTCACAATCGCATTCATCTCTTCTATTCGATTCAGAAAATAAAGATCGTGATCGAATGGAAGAAAAGACGCAGCGATTCTATCACTTACTAACGACGGAAATATCATAGCAAATTGTTCAATAATCGCGCTAGAATCCGCGACCTTGAAATCCTGACAAATAACATATTTTTCAGAATTTGCCACACGACTCGTATACGGTTTCATAATCGACACATGTTTATAATAGTAACTTAGTAAGTATAATATATCAACGGTTGATTTATGAAATACGTCAAAGATCTTCAAAATGAACGACCCCCCTTGTTTTTGAATCGCAAGTGCGTAAAATACCTCACATAATATTAGCTGTGTTGCCATATTTTCTTGCTGATTAAAATCCACCGAAAAATCGAAGCCTCCGTCCGCGGTTACAATATCTATCATGTTTTTATATTTTTCAGCACAATAAAGAAAATTATCTAACGATATTAAGTTTCCGGTTTTATCTGCGCCATTTTCAATAATCACATTTGGATGTCCTTCAAGAAATGAGCGTGTTTTTTTCCATCCAGGACAAATCGGGTCCTCATTTACTAATGTCATACCATAATAACGGTCGTTACCGTATGTCGTTGATCCACCACCTCCTGCTGCTGCTGCTGCTGCTGTTGCTGCTCCATGCCCAAGTTCCACCGCCGTTCCGTTTGTTTCATTCTGAATGTCAAATATACGACGTGATACTTTCAAGTATTCTTGTTCTTTCATGTATTCATCATGAAAATCTGTATTACGTTTAAGAATATGTATAGGCGGCGACGTATTTGTTTCGTGTAATGTATTCACTATTCCGCCATCTAGGTGCGTTTTCATATTCTTTTCATCGTGTATATGATGTTGATATTCAAGACCACGTAAATATGCGATTGCCTCGATAAACCCACCAGGCCCTTCTGCCAAATGAAACGTTTTAATTCCCATTTTTGAATCAGGCCTTGTAGTATATGTATTTTTGTATTGCGATAACATGTGATTATTTTTCATAATTTCGATCATTTTATAGAACGACCGTGATAATGGACGCAATTTACTAATATTTGTTTTATTACCAGATACGTTTGAATGTATATATTCATATGGATTCGTAAACTTTTTTATGTTATCCCACGTGTCTTGATATTGTTCGATCTGATGTTTGATATCACATAAATGTGCGTATATCGAGGATGATAAATAAACATTATGTTCACTACTATATCTAATTTGTATTTCGAGTGGTTTATATTTCCCATTTTCACAATTATCTAGATCAACTTGTGGTAATAAAAAATAGTTGAAATAACTCATGACCGGTCCTCCATTTGCGACAACGATATTCGACGATTTGCCTGATTCTGTGGTTGTTGAAGAGTATGTCTTGTCCTGCGAAGTTATATCGTTTGTTTGTCCGGAACATGATAATAACGGTTTGAAACAATTTTTTGGAGTTCTTTTAAACATTTTGATCGATTATATTTATACATAAAATGTTTATAAGTCGGTTTTCTTCTTGGTTTGACGTTTGGGTTTCGGGGCTGCGGTTGCTCCAGTCGTCGTCGTCGTCGTCGTCGTCGTATCCGCTTCTGCCGCCGCTCCCGATGCTGCCGCCGCCTTTGCCTTTTTGGTGGTGGTGGTGCGTTTCTGTATTTTTTTCTCCAATTGTTCAATTGGTGCTGATGATGCCGCTACCGCCGCTGCTTTTGCTTCTTCTGTCGCCGCCGCCGCCGCCGTTGATCCTTTTAGTGTCGTAACCTTTTTCATTCTGGGTTTCGCTTTTAATGTCGCCGCCGCTACCGTTGTTGTCGAAGAAGAGTCACCGTTGACAACTGCGGATACGGTTGCTGCGTCCTTACGTTGTTCAAGAATGTGCGCAGCAATTGCCGGTTTAGAAGCAATATCTATCGGGCGCGACGCTTTCGCGATCTTTTCGAGTGCGATCGATTCGTCGGTTAGATCCTGTTCTGAAGAAGAAGAAGAAGCTCGCTGTTGTTCCTCTTGTAAACCAGCATGACTTAAGAAGCTAT
>Ga0194117_10001862_pt1 | contig 23400 bp, 13 predicted proteins | sample TA2MahsurfametaG_FD_160579 | JGI IMG/M metagenome (GOLD analysis project Ga0194117, IMG submission 160579) | Freshwater microbial communities from Lake Tanganyika, Tanzania - TA2015009 Mahale N1 surface | ecosystem: Environmental > Aquatic > Freshwater > Lake | place: Tanzania: Lake Tanganyika...
ACAGACTTCCCAAGCGGTCCCCCACCTTAGTACTAACTGTGCCTGAAGCCGCTTAACTTCGGAGTTCGGATGGGTTCCGGTGCTTTCGGCTTAGTTTGGACGACAGCAATACCTAAACCATCACTCACCTCAAGCATTGTTTGCCCACCTTTTTTAACAATTCAGATGTTGCAAGAAATAATCAAATTTGAATGATTAGATGAAGCATACAAATATTGAATAGTTTGTTTAGAATCATTTAAAGGCTCTGCGACATGCTTCCTCATAAGTAAGTTTAGTAAGTGGTTATGGTTCAAATTCTTTACGGCCTCCTTGAGTATCTATCATCCATCTAACTAATTTCTAAATTACTTTGCGGCATTTGAGAAGGTAGAGGCTTTGGCTCCACTTATTTTGCCTTCAGCTATTTCTTGTTCTTTTATTATGTTTGGATTGATGTATGTTTATTTAGTTGTAGATGTATATTTGAATTCAGTAGGAAGATCTATTCCTCTGTTGTAACTACCCTTGTTACAGTTTTATGTGATTTTTCCGTAGGTTTTTGCATAGAGATTTTATGATTTTACTGCTGGAATGTATCCAACATAGCCTGGTACGTGAGAGTCGATGGGATTGTTCGTGTATTATTGCTGTTATTGAGGTTAGTTGCTGGGAATGTAGCCCATGTATCCGACTATGGGATTCTTTTTGGAACTAGTGGAAAGCATTGATTAAGTTATATTATATGAATGCTGCTTATAAATTTTATTCGATTAGAAGAAAGAAATGGATGAAGTTCAGCGACTTCAATCATAGATTTAAAATACCTTCTATTTGATTATCTAAAATTAGAGTCATTTCTTATAGTGTATAAATATTCTTTTGATTGGATTTGACAAAATAAAGAGGTAGATTTATAGAAAATAAAGTGCCAGAACTCTTTATTCAAAACATGCCACTGAATAATTTATCTTTTACAACAATAGATATAAATTAATCACTTTTTTTTAATTTAAATCATTTGAACTGTTTAATATTGAACTTTAAGCGCCTTCAATATAAATTCATAAGATGGAACTAACCAAAGAAATTCAAAATCTACTCGCTGTTGTCAACCAAAAAGTAACCACTCAACCCCCAGCTTCATCTAAAGTTCAACTCCCCTCCAACGACATCTCTCTTGGAGAACTTGCAGAACTACTTAATGTCCTCGCAAAAGAGTACGGAACTACGCTACCTGTTTTGATACGTAAACTTGACAGAGTCTCTGGAGATATCAAAGCTCTTTAGAAGATATATACTCAAAAAGATGATCGTGTTTAATGGTCTCCTGAAGAAGACGAGCTGCTGAATAAAAATTCGACACTAATGGTGAGATATAAAGGAGAGTAGGCAGTTGAACTAAGAAAACGTTATCTCAGCACAAAGATTAAATGATGATAGTCTGATTTTATCTTCAAAATATTTAACAACTGTGTATGACTGTTTGCACCTTAAATGAAGCAAAATTAGATTTTACTTGATTTGAGTGTAAGGTAAAATGGATCTTGGCTGCCGCATTGATCAGACAGGCATATCTAGGCCTGTCCAACCTAATAAACAGCCGTAATTAAAATAGAATTATTATAGATGAGTTGATGACACATTAAAATTTAGTATTACTATCAGCTGATTGACACTAAATGATTTTTACTTGTTTTTGGTTGTATTTCAATTACTTACAAGTCATTTATGTTTGATTTTGGTTTAAGTACTGTAGTTTTTGGGAGTATTGCTTTTTAGGCAAATTTTTCTTTCTTTTTGAGCTTCATCTGACAAATAAAGTCCATTGTATACTTTTTGTCCTATGTTTTGTTTTTAGGTAAATCATCTATAAAAGATGGCTCAGTTTTAATCTTCTATTTTTAGTGTCGATTCTTAGATACAGATTAGATTATTTTTTGTTTAATAATACTCACTTCATGAGATTGTTATGTTTGTGTTCTTTAACTATATCCATTATTTGAACTATTTTTCATGTTGGATCTCATTGTTTGCAGGTACATGTCACATGAACTGTTTATAAAGTTCATTTCAATTTTTTTGTTTCGAAAGTTTTAAAGTATCTTTTTAGCCTACTAACAAACAGTCTATCTCAAATTTTCACTTCTATTATGCTTGATAGACTCTTTCCGCTTCTCTATTTCTATTAGTGATTTCTTGAATTTATATTTTACAGAATTTCCTTCTCTTATGAATTTACTGATTCTTTGTCTTATTTATTCGTAGTTTTCGATATTGTTTTTACTTAAGCCGTAGCCTGAACATTTGCTTTATGATTTAAGATGTACCTTGTTTGGAGGATTTGGTGAATCCTCGAATTTTAATTATCCCTTTACGAAAGTTTTCTCTTTTCGAAAGGACTTATCTTATACTTGTCTCGTTATGAAAATTCAGTAGATTGGTATCTGAGCAATGCTTTAGCTTTGATTTTTCTGATTGGAGACTAGCTTCTCTCACTTTCCTATAAAACAACTTATTGAGGTAAATCTGAAGTTTTGTTATTGATGGCCAAAGTTGGCGAATAGTTGTCAAATGAGCTTTTGCAGTTCCTGAGATTTAAGAGGTGCTTACGATAATGCGCATCATGCATAAAAAGAGAGTTGAGAGTAGGTAGATAGATATTCTCTTTCTTCATCGATAAATAAAATAAGTAATCGATTTGAGGTAATATTAATTTAGCTTTGGCTTTTAAATGAAGAAGTATAAAATTCAAGTGTAGCAACAATATTTTCTTGGCTGTTCTGCATTCAATTTTCTATAGTTGCCCAACTTGACACCCAGTAACTCATTTTTAGGATCTATTTCATTTTTTTCAATTTTTTTCATAATTTCTTTTGCCAGCGTCACAAAAACCTACATCTAACTATTTATACTTCTTCTGTCATTTAGTGATTTTTAGCTGAACACTACATAAAGAGCATTTTGTTGGCCTCAGCAAAGGCAAAAGCTTAGGATGTACTTACTTCTCTTCTGCGTTAAATGTACTTTACCTATGTTATAAATCGCTTTTATTGCCAACAAGCAGGATAGTGAGCTTTTAGTTTGCATAATTTTTAGTTTAGTCTAACCACTTGATCAAGTTATTGAAGGAGTGGCGATTGGTGATGTCGTACATCAAGATGGCTGCAATGGATCCACGATAGTAAGATCGAGTAATGGACTTGAAAACTTCCTGACCGGCCTGCATGTAAGTATAGTTACGGTATCCCATATCTGCATTTTGATTTTTTGCTAATCTAAGTCTACTATTTTCGATCCGAATTCGACTCCAATGGTAGTTTAACTATCGAATTTAAACTTGTTCTCGAGAAACTGCATGAGTAGACAAGATTTGCCAACACCTAGATGGGATAAGAGTTACTTGGATCTCCAATGATGATGTACTTGAATAAATATGTGTAGCTGTTCATCTAAAATTATAATAACTCTTAGATAAAAACGCAGAAAATAAACTACATAAAGTTCATATACTTGACGTTAAGCTGAATGATTTATCATTCTTTTGGTTAGCTGATTATTTATGCTTGATATAGAGGGTAATTTATGTGTGATAGTTAGCTGCCTCAGCTTCATGGAATTTGATTCTAAAGCCAGAGCAATTTTCTGCTTCCCTTGTGTGGGAGTGTACAAAATCGGGCAGTTTATCAAACGATATGTGGGCACTGTATGTTCGATAGGATGTGATTTTCTGGGTCGCTTGATTATGACAATAAAAGCTCTTTGTTGCTACGACAGAAGCAAGTTATAGAGTGAGGGTACAAAAATCTAATATGTGAACTGATGGATCATGATTTGAAATTGGACAGCAATTAACAAATAGCTTATTTATCAGGTTAAACTTTGATTTAAGTCTATAATCTATGTTATAAAATGAGTTATAGCAATGAGGATCGCTACAATGACAAAATGTCAGTGAGATAAGGCAGGCAGAAGCTACCTAGTTCCGTCAGGATCTCATTTTTGACTAAAAGTTTTTCAGAATAAAAATTGCGTACTGACTTTATTCCTGAATTTTTGAAAAATAATGCTCTTATAAGCTACAAGTGTGCACTCTGCTAAGAATACCGTCTTAAATCTGAAATGCAGGATGTTGAAGGGTGTAGACACACGTTCTGTTCGAATTGCCTGCATACTTACTGTATTTATAAAATTGACACAATGCAAGAAGTTACTTGCCCTCAGGAGGGCTGCAAGATCATTCTGCACGAAAATAGTAAAATAATTGAGGGGTTACCTTAGAAAGTGAGAGATAAGCATAAGCGAAACAATCTTTGGAGGCTAGCCATGAACAATCCTGAAATAAAGCTCTGTCCTAAATAGAATTGCTCGGGTGTTATAAATAAATCGGCTTAGATTAATCAGTGTAACAAATGCTACACAATATATTGCAAATAGTGCTAACTAGTATCGCATATTGGGCCTTGTGATGATAACTTTCAGGCAACATTTAGCAACTGGAAGCGCTGTCCATAATGCAAAATTTTTATCGAAAAGAATCTAGGATGTAATCAGATGGTCTGTCGTTGTGGACACACATTTTGTTATATTTGCCTTGCAAGATGGAATAGTGATCATTTCAAATGCGACTAAAATCGTTTGGATAGAGAAATAGAAACTGTTTCACGTTGGCAACGTCTCGCCTTAGCAATTTTAATTTTGCTATGTTCACCTATACTAGTGACAGTATATGTGATAGTGTGGGGAGTAACAATCATAGTTAGCTTTATATTTGGATACATAGCTGGCCCAGTGTACCTGATTATAACTTATCCTCTTCTGGACAACATCTGTTGCTATCTGTTCTGGCCTTTGTTGATGGTGATAGGTGCAATTTTGGCAGTAATAGTTGCAATTTGTTTAGGGATCTATTTTTTTGGAGTGGGCGTTAAAAGTATGATGCAATCAGTGGGTACTTTGTTATTTACGGATGAATAATAATTTTTTGTTAACCCTGAACTTGATTTTCAATAAATGGGATCATGATATTATACTACAACTTTCATCTTCATGATCAGAATCAATAATTAGAAATAAAGGAGATAATTATAAGCAATCAGTAGAGTAGTGGTTTAGGGAAGAGTATTTGCACTCTTCTAAAATGAAAATTTAGTGTGCCTATGTCTTCAGGACTGAAAATGTATTTCCGACGCTAAAGGATCTTTCTAAAATGGATTAGGTAGTCTTCACAAAGTCGCACATATGTTATCAAGCATTTAGCTAACCTAACCATTTGATTTGCGTCGGCCATTTCTAGACGATCAGATAGAGCTGTATATTATGATTCTTACCAACTAGAAGTTGCTTGAGAAGATCAGGTTTGTTAACTTTGTGTTTTTCAAGACATTACACAATTTGAATGATCTACTCAGTAGTTAGATTGATCAATGAGGTGGCTTGCTACTTTTTAGAAGTAAAGTCAAAAAGCTTATTTGCAAATCGTAGCCATTATTTTTCTAGTGGTTTGGATTTTATGATGTTAAAGAATTTTACAAGTTGATGTAATTTCATTACTCCTTTCCATTATTGTTTTTGGTAATTGTGCAAAACTTTATTCAACCATTTTTCTAACTGGTATTTTACTTACTACGGTTTAGAAGGGTTATAGACATACTTATGTTTCACTGGCTTCTTTATTTTTGCTGGAATTTTGTCGATTCCTTCACTTATGTCTACATCTTATTAGTCTTCCTGCTTGTTTTTTGAACCTCCGACAGACTTGATTCCATGATACTGAGTTTAAATGTAGTCGTTCAGTTAAATTAGCAGTAAACCAAGCTTCAAACCATCTATTTACTACAACTACAAACTGTAATCTTGAAGAAGCAAGTATTCTCCGAAGGATAATTTTGCTTATAATGCTAACAGAATAACTCCTAACCTCACTTAACTATTTGAACCAAACCAAAGTTAAAATATCCTTTAAATTGATCTTTTTATAATTACTTCGTTTTTGAGTTTTGCTGTTTCTGATAGCTGTGAAATTATAGAAAATGCTCCCATTGCGATGAGATAGACTTACTAACCTTAATATAGAGGGACTTGGCCTAACCATTCGATTAGACCATCTTTAGGATGAATTTATGCCAGAAATGTTAGTAGAGCTTCTCCTCCCATCAAATTCTTCGCAGTTGGTATTTTGGGTTTAGTATTGATTTTCTCCGCTAGAAGATGTTCATAGAACATTTGCAGTTCTTTTATATTTAAAAAGTTGAGGTAAGGGTACATCAGAAGTAGATGTTATCTTTTCGACTCTTTTTTCTACAATGTCGGTATTATCATAAGTATGAGTCGTGGATCTATTTTTTTCCTTTATGCTTGACTGATTTTCTGCTGTTCTAAGAAGTGTTCTAGATAGGATTACTCTGTCAACTCTAGATAGTTCTTTAGTATTTATTCTTCTAGGTTATTTTTAATGATTGGTTATTACCCTATCTTCTCAGCTATCTCGCCTATCAACCTATCAAGTTTATTAGTTGCCATCGTGCATTTTGATATTCTGTTTCTGTTTAGGGCTGAAAGTAAAGAGTGGGTCAATTTAATCATGGTTAATTATGAGTATTATAACACTAATAAATCAAACGAAATGTTGCCTCAATGCCTAGTTTTCATTCTGAAGCATCTTTATTTTTTTCTGAAGCTCACTATAACGGTTGTTAATATTTTGCATATTTTGTGGGCTTGTTTTGTACATCTATGAATTTAGAGGGCTTATCATTTAAGTTCGGTTTACCTCAGGTACATAAGAGACTGTATTTGTAAAGATTTAGTATTTATTGTTTGGTATTGATTAATTCATCGCTGGATGGAAAGTTATCTCATTCAGTTTGTTGTATTTTATATCTACTTTCTTAGTGTGAGGGGATTTCGATCGTGATTTGCCTGATTTACTGCTTCTTACATGGCATATTTGTTTCTGGTTACGAGCTATCTACAACTGATTGTAAAGTTAATTGTTTTACTGTTTTAAAAGTTGGTAAGAAGAAGCCAATTGTTCGAGTTCTCCTCTCAATGATTTAATTGTATTTTTGAAGGCCTATTAATTCTGATTAATTTTAAGAGTAGATGCTGACTTCTTACTTTAGATGGCAGATCTAAGTTCATTCTATAGATTCCCATTGGTATCTTCGAGTATATTGACTCGTCTTTCTAGATCCTTGATGTATTATCCTTTCTTTATATTCTCCTTTTCTAGGATGGCGATTGTGTTGGAAAGTGAAAGATTGATAGTATTGAAATGCTAAATTTTATTGGTTAGTCCAATATTGATGGAATTAACTTGCTCTATTTTACTTATCAAAATGTTTATCTATTCAGTTTACACATTTTTGATTGATGAGGTGTGGCTTCGATGGGCTTGTTGCAGTTTATCAAGATCATTTGATAGATGATTAATTTTGGTTAAATATGAAGCAATTTCTCGGTTTAGCTTTGAAAGTTAATCTTATTTGAGTGATGTATAGGATTTAAGCTTGTGGATCTATTCATCTTTACTTTTGACGAGCTGCTAAAATTCAAATAGTTTTTGTTAAAACCGATGGATTTATGAAGAGAAGTTTGATACTTTTTAAGAGAGCTATAGTTTTAGCTTTGTAATTTCTTGATGCCTGATATTGAGTTGCAATACAAGTTCTTCGTATCTAGACTGTATCTGTCCTTTTTATGAAATTTATGATTTCAGTTTGTACATTTCTTACTAGTTCCTTGATAGTTGAACAATCAAATCTTATTTTTTCTTCATTAATATATTTTTGTCTGAGAGCTAGTTCTTTAATCGAGTAATTTCATCTTGATGAAGTGATATTTGCCTGAAGAGATCATCGTTTCTTTGAGAAACACTCAATTTTTAGTTAATTTCAGTTTTCAGCTTTAGGATTTAATTATTTTTGATTTAGATTTGTCTAAGCATTTCTTCGTTTTTGATTTGTAGACTCATAATATCTCTTAAATAGGAATCCTATCTTTGCTCATCTTTGCTACTTTATTAAGTTGATTTTTGTCTGAATTTTGTTTACAAATCAGAAATATTTGCCTGCAAAAGCTTTTTTTATCTGTTGAGCTATTACTATTTAAGATTAAATGCTAGTTGCATTCGATTGATTTCTGATGTTTTAACATTCAACGATTTTTACAGTTAGTTGACTTTTTCTTCATAGCTTTTGAGACTCTACTCAAAAGTTTTGGAGTTGCTAAGACGTATTTTCAAATCTTAGCTTTATTTATAATATGTGAAGGATTGTGCTTCAAGTTAGTAAATTCTCGTCTCAAGAGATTTGATATTAGATTTTAAGCTCTAGTTTTCTTTTTGCAACTCTGTCGACGTTGTTTGATTAAACTCATAGGCCTGTAGTTTGAAAAGTAAAGAAATATTCTATTGGCTGAGCCTGTTGTATTTTTACTATAGCTACCAGTATGTATGTTGGGAAGTGTTATACTTGTTTAATAAGGTTACGTATTAGTTTGATTCTGAGATGTTGATAGCTGTGGAGGTGGTGATCATACTAGTTTATTTTTGCTTTTACAGTAATCGATCGAGTTAGGCTTGTAAGAGTTTTCTTTCTTAATTTCTTGAATTATTTTCCTTTTCGAGGGCAAGGTTGTATTCTTTGAGAAGTTTATTCTATGTTTGTAATTATTCGAAGTGAGTATCCTGTATTTTCTGTCTGAACTGAAGAGTCATATTTTGAGTGATAATATTATAAATTAAGATTATCCAGTCAAGCTAACCATCAATTTATAAAATACTGTTAGTCAACATAATTTGCGTGCCTGTAAGTTGATTGAAAGCCAGTTAACACATTTTATATTAAAAGTTTGATATCATATGATAAATAGCGAATTAATCATAAAGAAAGAACTTTTTATCAAAGTTAAGAAAGAACCGTTAAATAGCCATTACATTATTCATCCGAGGGTTCATGTTGTATAAAATAGTTGCTCAAGAATAGTACATTTAGCCAGCTCTACAAAGTTCATCCAAAAACATAGGGTCAGAAATATTGGAAAGCAGCCAAAGTCATCTCCAAAAAATCACCGAAACTTATCAATATTGCTTTGAATTAAATCAGAATTTTGAAAACCCTGGACCATCCCAGCATAATCAAAATTTATGAGATATACTAAACAGAAGAATCTATTTGCATTATCCAAGAGTAAAAAATTCTTTAGTTAGTCTATGCGAAGGAGGGGAGCTACTTTAGAAGTTGGCAACAGAAAAAAAAATGACTGAAGCTATAGCCAAGAAGATTTTTCGGCAATGCCTCGAAGCTGTTAAATACTGCCACTTCAAGAAAGTTGCGCACAGGGACATAAAAGCCTAAAATATTCTTCTTAATGACTAGGACAGCTATTAAATTAAACTGATAGACTTTGGGTTGGCTTTTGAATGGGAAACAGACATGAAGTCTGAGATAAAAATGAAAAACAACAATACTTTGGTTGGGACAGTAATTATCAAAGTACATAGGCACACTATATTGCCCCTTAAATCATCAATAAACCAAATGAATATGACTAAAAATGCGACATCTGGTCTCTGGGGGTTTTGTTGTACATTTTAGTATCTTCGGTTTTTCCTTTCTAGGGAAAAAATCAGCTGTAAATACTTTCCAAAATAATAAAATATGAATATACAACTAGCAGTATCTATCATTTGATATAGTCCCATAAATGAAATCTGTGAGCACATATGTAAAAGATCTCATTAAAAAACTTTTGGTTCCACCTGCACAAAGACTAAGCATATATTAAATCTTCAAACATCCATGGATGACAAGCTAGCCTAATCCAGTACCAATCAAAATCAATATCAAAAATTTGAACAGATTTAGTAAGTATTCCACAGTAAGCACAAATTTATGTAGACAAAAAAAATAACCGCCAATTTAATTGCTAGTCAGCTGGGTGTAGATGGAGTATAAAAGTTGACTTTAATGTTCAAGCAGATTGATATCAACAAAGATGGTGAAATTTCAATGCAGGAGCTTAAAGATGCTTTAGGAAAAGAAGGTCTACAAAGTAGTGAAATAGCTAAGCTCATGAATTCGATAGACACAGATCACAATGGAGTGATAAGTTATACTGAATTTCTTGCCAGTGCTTCAGGAGAGGACATTTTTGGCGAAAGATAAATATCGCGAGCATTTGCCATGTTGGATAAAGATGGTAATGGAGTGGTTGATCGAGAAGAATTGATATAGCTCTTCACAAGTAGCAAATTTGTCTAACATAGGTGAAGGTATTAAGGAAATTGAAGGTAAATCTATAGATTATATTGTGAAGTAATGTGATAAGGATGGCAATGGGGTGATAGATTTCCAGTAGTTTAAAGAGTGCATCATGAAGAAGTGATTTATTATTTATTTGACTCAATTCTTATAAAGAGAATAATACAAAGAGTTTATATTCAATCATTCTTTTTACTCTCTATGTTTTTTATAGATTCTTTTTATTTCTAATTCTCCTTGCTGTTCTATATGTTTGCTTCAGCCATCTTTTGTTGTTTTAATTCTGCTTCCTTCTATTCTTCTTCTAATTTCTTTAAAATCTTCTCTTACCTTTCTTGTTGCTTACGCCTCTCTTCTTCTTAGATCTGTTCTTCTTTCTCTTTTTACTTGAGGTATTGCTTATACTAAAACTAGTCATTTGATTTCCTCAAAAAATAGAAAACGATGAAGCCAACCACTGTGACATACACGTAGCTTTGGAACCGATCAAAAAGTTGCCAAAATTACTTCCATTAATCGACTTCGACTTTAGGTGGTGGGTTTACAGGAACAGGCATTGTGATATAAGAGTAAAGATTTTTACTGATGAAGTATAGTCCCAAGATGGTGAGGATGAATACTTTGGGAGTGCATATTTTGACTGGTGGTCTTTATTATTCTGGAAGATCTACAAGTTCTGCGTCTGTTGACATTATATAATTAGTTTGTAATTAGATTTTAAATCTTAATTATTATAATTTGATATTTCTAGAAATACAGAACTAAATATACCTTTTATTAGTCAAAGTCATACAAACCTTAATGAGTTAATTAGTAATACATTTTTAATTTGCCTAATCTTCTTTTATAATCTTTAAATGGCAAGTATCAAACCAACTTTGGTATATTCCTTTCTATACAGCAATCATCGATAATAGCCATCGCGTACAGTGCAGCAGTCAAACAGATTATAAAGATATGCAAGACCAACGAAGAAGCTAATTCCAAACTCTTTCAGTTGTAAAATTAACGATATCTAGGGGAGAACAAATCGGCATGAGAGTAGCTGATGAGTATCAGTAGAGATAAACTAACTCTTATAAACCTTAAGAAGTTACCACTATCTTCCTCAAAGGCATTTTGAAATAGTACATGGGATGTGAAACAGTGATATTGGATAAGCAAATCAAATACTTAAAAAACAAGTTTGTAATAACATTTAGAGTTTTACTGAAAGAAAATCCTTTGGCGGACTTTGTCATCCTCTCTAAAAATCAAAAACAAGATGAAAGTGGACCTCTAAACTATCACTCTATTATACTTGGTTTCGCAAACGGCTGCATGCGAAGCATGTCGTATAATCCTACTGTAAAACTAATTTCTGATAGTTTGATTAATGAAAATCAAGGAGATTCAAGTCCGAATCAGCAGAGTAGAAATGAGACTATGTTTGAAGTAGATATGTGGAAAGAAAAGTAAGAAGATTGATTTATATGAAACTATATTAATTGATCAATAGTAAGATTTCATTAAAAAGTTAGTCTCATCGGCAGATTCTTCTTTTTGGGTTGATATTTCAATGCCATAAACGCCTTGTGCTCTACATGTTTTTAGTAATAATGTCGGGCCATTTTCAGAGTCTCTCTTTCGTTAAGAAGAATAGGATTCGTGATCAAATTATTTTATAGAGAGCTGTCATCAAAGCTGATACTTTCTTAATCTGAATCGAACGACCCATTTGTCTATCTTTTGGTGGGTCTGAGTTAAAACTTTGACTATCCATGGTATTCCTCAATTGGAATTGCGTAATTTTAGTACTTTTTGGGAACTTTCTTCTCTCTGAAATCGAAACCTAAGTTTTACTTCTGTCGTTGCATAGCAAAAGTAGCTGTAGGCTGAGCATAGTGGTTATGATTTGTTTGTGAATGTATTGACTAGTTAAGAACAAAAATCTCAAGCCCTTTGTTTTTTTGAGGAAGTTTAATTTGTGAGTTATTCATAACTGAGGCTCTTACAGATTTAGTCATGGGTATGTTTGAAATAGCCCCTAAAGAAACATCTCTATCATTATGAGAAACATTATTGAAATTACGATTTTATTTAAGCCCACATTCCTGATAGTTTTAATCATCATGCTATGAAGACTAGTATTGCTTTTTGCTTGTTCTTCTATTCTAAGAAATAGGAGTGTTTGTATGTTTGAATTTGGAACGGCTTTCGAATAGTTACTCTCTAAATAATTACAAAATTACTCATTTGTTTCCTAATCTAAAATGTATTTTTTTGTTTAGGCTTAAGCCACAACTTCACTTGCATAGTTCTTCCTATTAACTTAGTTTCTTACCATTTCTCTTCTTATAGTTTTGACCATCTACTTCTACAACTTTTTCGAATGGCTGAGTATTTTTTTCATAGAGTGGTTTTTGCCTCCACGATGATGAATAATATCAAGATAGTTGCGACCATTCATTTCTATGAGATTTGGAAAAACTTTGACAAGGTTGATGAAAAGACCACTACCTAAGTATTCTATTTAGTTGCCTTTAAACTCGAGTTTTGTAATTGCTTGCTTGTTCTTTATACGATATAGCTATGCTACTTCAGTTATATTGTTGAATTTAATATTTAGTTCTTCGAGTTACTAAAATTGTTCAATCCCTTTCAAACTTTATAGTTGGCAATAGTTGAGAGTTAAAATTGATATTTTACGCAGCTGATTTCCGATATAATCGAGTTATAAAGGTTTATCTGTGTGGTAGAGGGATAATTTGCGTTTGTTTTCGTCGATGTAGGCTTCACCTTTCTTGATGTAATCGGATAACATAACGAATACTTATATAATACATCAATAATCAACTATACCTTCATTTTGTGGAAATAATAATCAATGAGTAAATGAAGATGTTTTGTGATATTTTTAGGTAAGTTTAAAGTTATGATATCATGTAATAATTATAATATATGTATGCTGAAATATAATAACTCTTAAAAAACAGTTAGATCAAATTAAAAAAGAGATAACAATCGAAGGTATCATATTTCTATTGTTCTCGAAAATGGGTTTATATTTGAGCACACTTCGCGTATGAACTTTAAAAATGAGATATCAGCCATCAATAAAGAGCGCTCTCACTTGACCACTGGATGGACAGTGATATCTAAAACTGTTGATTCACTCATACATTTTAGTAATTAGTTTATAATTCAGATTAGCTTATTTTACGAGTCCTTCTGTCAACTAGTATCATACACTCGTCTGAATAGGCTGATTCGTATGCTTTATGTACGATATAAATTATAACGAGCAACAAATTAAAATCTCTAAGTGCCTAATCATATCTAATTGTTTTTATTGACAATCTGTTAAATTGAAGTTAAGAAGTTTATTAAAATAATTGGATAATGATCTGTTTTTGAATCAACCACTGAACTGGAAATTTTAGAGATGATTTTCTGTATACCCGACTCCAAATTAAGCATCAATCCATTGTTTCCATCTCTCTTTATCTGCAGCATTTGCTAACTTGTACACCTTAACCAAACGCATCCTAAGCCCAAGTATTGAAGTGTATTTCCTCTCATCGAATACCATCCTTGTTTCATCTGCTTCATTCCGACACATAAGACATCTTCCAGATCTTGCTAATTCGCGTTAAATAAAAACTTTCTCAGCAAAATGATCAACAATATGTGAACAGCATCGCATTCGGTATGGTTATCGTGTAACTTGATAGCTGCCGAATCTACAGGTCAAATCGCTAACAAATTCTCTGTAATTCTATTACGTCAAGGTTAGAATAGCATCAAATTGAGTCCTTGACATTTGAATGGGTCTGAATCAAGGTAAATCAGGACGGTTGTTTAGAATAGCATTCTGATCAAGTTGATTTGCAACAATGACTTGGTCTATAATTGGTTAATTTGGGTCGGTTGGACCTCGATACTAGTTCGGTCTTGGATTTTCATTTACAATTTGATTTTGATTCTCTCTTTTGCGTGTGTAGTATTAGTTCTAATCATCTTTACTTACTCTTGTATGATTATTAATTTTTTATTAAGCTTTTCCAGACATATTTTTTGACAACAAAAGAGTCAGTTGATTCTAAGTTGAGAAAGCATTGAAATATTTGAATGTATTCAGTTCTTCTTTTTGAGGGAGCTAGTAATACTTATTGAGAGAAACATAACTACTAAACTACAGCATTTTTTTTCTGAAGCCAAAAAAGTGGATTTTTTATTGATCAGTGGCATTATGAAAAAATATTTGATAATTAAATAACACAGAGAGTTTCAAAAATGTTGGACTTTTCCATAACGCTAACTTACCCATAAGAACTGTTAATTTGGATTTAGCTTTGATTTAGTTACTAATTTTTATAGGAAATTGAGATGTAAAAGATAGTATTAAAGGAAAAGTTATAATGATAAAAGAGTTACAAAAATGTATAGTATTGGCTAGCTATCTGCTACTATGAATTTTATTTCTCTTGTATTCGTGATTGTTGAATTTTACTGCCAAAAAAATTCAAGTTTTACCTATCAAAGTTGTCAATCTTTCTAAATCAAATAACGAACATTTGATATTTATACCTGTTCAAATATCTTAGGGAAAACTGATTTCTAAATCCTCTCATAAACAACATAATTCAGATAGTCAATCTATGCTTGTTATTTAAAATTAAATCAAACTAAGTCAATTGCAAGATGTTTCACAGCATCAACATCATTTTTACTTTTTGTTAGTTGTTGCCTGCTCCTATTCCTCGCCAAGATCATTCATAATTTCCCCTAGTGATTTCTAGATATCATCAATACGTTTGCCTTCATCGATCAATATTTACCCATCTCATCCACACGTCCAATGATGTTAGAAGACATGTTGTCGAATCTCTCTTGCATCTGCTTAAGGATTGTCTGAACGAACTGGTTCAATTCCTTAGTACTGGGATCTTCAGAAAGTTTTTTATTATCCATCAAAATTAATATAAATGCTTTTGAATTGATTGGTAAGTAAAACAATAAAGACTTAGGATAATCTACGTTATATGATTTTTTTATGATCTTTTCTGTAGTAAGGATGTCAAAAACTGAAATTATATACTCAAAATCATATTTCGACACCAGATACTACATAAACTCAGTATTTCTACTGCCATACTGATAAATAACTCCTATCTTCTAATAGTTTTGATAAATCAGGATAGATATCTATAATTGTTGATTAAAGCATATTTAATAATCCACCAAAGGTATGCTAGTTAGTGCTTGTTTGATAAATTCGTTATGAGTTTTAATTTGAATCCGATAATTTAAATGTATCAACCTGAAGATAACCGCCGCAAAACAAACTCCACTAATAACCTCAAAACTGCCTTTGGAACAAATAGTCACAACTCACTGCTCTCCGCCATAGATAAAAAAAGAACTGATGTTTCAAAATAAAAGTATCAGTATTTACACTTAGAGTCAAAATCAATCAAATGCCCGAACAAAGTGATCATTTCGATCTCAAAGGTAGCGCAACGATCAATTTCCGTACTCTAAAAAACAATCAAAATAATCTACCCAACCAAAAGCCCACCAAAGATTGCTATCAACTTAAAATTCAAAAGAAACCTACGACAAGTTAGCAACCCTCAGGGATTCAGATAAACGTCAATCTTCAGAATATGATAAGCAATAATCGAAAATTCCAGCTCAACTAAGCTCAGAGTGATAGATCACTTTCAAAAAAAAAGAAAGAATAGTAAAAAAATTCAAAGATAAGCAAAAAAGTATCAAAAAATATGAATAACATTACAACTTTATAAGATTTTTAGTGTGATTAGGTTTTGGAACTGAAACCATAACGAAAAACTTAAAAAAAAGTGCAACCTGTCGCATAAAAAAATGTGATAGCTGTCAACACCACCATCAACGCAGAGAAACCAGTCTTGTTGTTGAAACAAAAAAGTACTGAGATCAATGACATCCAGAAGTAACTTAAAGATTTTGAAAACAAAGTAAATTAAATAGATCTATTAAATTAAACTTAGGCATTATACTTTCTAGATTTTAGGCAGCTCAATTATCAAATAGACCCTCTTTACATATAAAAGAAGCAGAAGAACCTCAATTGGAGTATGAGAGCCATCCTGATGGATTGGATGATGCATATCTCTTATGAATTTTCATTGAAAAGATAGACTCTATACATAGCTCTTACTCTTGTTGACAACTTCTTTCAATCGACAACCAATCTTTCCAAAGCAGATTTCCAGCTCAGTGGAGCTGCAGCTTTATTTATTGCTGCTAAATTATAATAATTCCAACCTCTATCTTCCAAATAGTTCGCAAAATCCACAAAATAGCGTTACAGTGCATAGTAAATCAAAGTGATGTAATACCGTATAGCCAAAGTAAACTGTGATTAATAAAGACTTTGAAATACAACTTGAATCCGCCTACAATCAACATGTGGGCTAACAAAGTCATGCAACAATGGGATCTCTTCCTTGATAACACTAACATCTTAAAAGATGAATTTTTTTTGACGCATGAACCAAAATATGTCAAAAAAATAGATGAATAATCCTACATGAATTACAGAAAAATGATGCAGATTTTAGACTGCAGCATCCTCGACATCCAAACTGTACAATACAAACCAAAAACTTTGGTTTGCTCTCTACTCTATCTAATCCTAGGTATGTATATCATAATTGAGGTAAAGAATTCGAATAGTTCAATAAAAAGATAATAGTAAACGAAATGACTCGTACCTCACTTCTCTTTTTGGAATAAAACGACTACAACCGAATATTCTCATCATTTTTATAAAACTGCATCGGCATAAAAATGTTCTAACTCTTACCTAGTGTCCAATACATGGCATCTTACTTCGGCCTACAAATTACCTATTAGAGACCTTGTGTTAAATCCGATTAATAATCTTTCCAGAACATGCACCTTGAAGAATATTGCTCTTACCAAACTTACAACCCAAAGATGATGTAAGTAGTTCGTACGAGATTTAGAGGGATTTATTAATGATTTCAAAAATTATTTTGATTTATCAAACCGTTTGCTCCACATATTTTGCTATCTTAGTATGACTATAAAAGGTTTTCATTTTAAAATTTAGAAAATAATATAGAATTTCTATGGGAGCTGTTAAAAGTGTCACTCATAGCTTTGCAGCAAATTAATACCTTTTCTGGCATATCGAACGCAAAGATATCCCTAAAATCTGTTAACTTCTTGAAAAGAAATCTTAACTTGTCAACCAAAGCTTGACAGTAAATTACAAAACAACGCCACTTCATCGTGCCACAACTAATGGTAGCTTTGAGATTGTCAAACTTTTAGTTTAGAAATACAAAGCAGATGTAGATTTCAAAACTAATGCTGGATAGACTGCCTTGATGGCAGCTGCCAAAAGAGATAGAAGTGAGATTGTTAAGTATCTGTTATAGAAAAGAGCCAATCCAGATATTATTAGTACCTCAGGATTCACAGCCCTCGATTATGCTATCTTACAAGGAAATTACTAATGTGCTCAGGAGTTATTTGGAAAAGGTAAAATGATGAAAGCTAAAAATCCCTATTAATACTTTCAAATTGCCTACAAATATAGATACAGATTTGTTGATTATTAAATTGTTTTAGATGGTCTTTAAAAAGGAATCAATGCTGAAAATTTGAGAGATTTCCTGACAAAACCTAAAAAGAAGAAACTGAATGATCCAGTTGTAGACCCAAGATAATCGTGGAAAGAGTGGATGCTTAGAAATATTGAGTTCAAAGATCCTCCACTTGTTGAAAGAAACAGTCTTCCAGAGGATCTCCAACCTCAGAATCGTAATTTTGCTAAACTACACCATTTTGTTACAAAACTAACGATAAGCCCTTTAAGCCAAAAACCTTCCTTCCATGCCAGAATCTTATAATAAGCACAATCCGATTACAAAATGAACTAAATGATGTCCTATGGTAGTGAACAAATAGAAGTAAAATCTGCACTCTGAAATGATCAGTGCTAATTTGTTTGTAAACTTTATTTATATTTTTATTTGTAAAAGAGCTAAAAACTATGAATAAATTTATAAAAAAAGATATCTTATTCTTATCGATAATGACATGTTTTTGATTTATATTAATAATTTCCCGCTAAAGATAAATGTTTGAGGCAAGACTAGATTAGTGCTCAGTTTTCAGAAAAATAATCGACTCACTCAAAGAGCTTGTTAAGATGGTCAACATTTAAGTCAATACCAAGGGACTTTCCATCCAAGCCATGGACTCTTGCCATGTTGCCCTCGTATCGCTTCTCCTTAAAGAAAAAGCCTTCAGCCACTACACATGCCACAAACCACTCACTCTCGGTCTCACTATCTAGAATGTCGCCAAAATATTAAAGATAGCTGGCAACTAAGATAGCATGACTCTTCAATGCGAATAAGAGCCAACTTCCCTCAAATTTAGATTTGAGTCTAAGCGTATTTTTGTTGTAAAATAGGCGGATAAAAGATCTCTGAGTTTAATCTTTCTTTAATGAACCTCGATAGTGAGAATCTCGGCATTCCAGAAACTGAATTCACCTCTATCTGCACTATGCCATCAAATGAATTCAATAGAATCTGTAGATAATTTGGAAGTCTTTCTTAATCAATGAAAATATAAACTAACAAGGAATGCATCAAATTCTCCATAACTGGTGAGATCGGAACAGGAAATGCTGTCATCAACCAAAGATAAACAGGTGATGACAATGAAGTGATCCTTCAAGTTGATGAACCTGTCTCATTGAGTTTTGCTGCCCGTTATCTCAACTTATTCTCAAAGGCAGCTGGACTTTCTTCTCAAGTGACTCTCCATATGTCAAATGAGACTCCACTCATGGTTGAATTCAAGCTACAAAACGGAGGAGGTGAACTCAAGTACTACCTTGCCCCAAAAATAACAGAATAGGAATGATTTAAGCAATGTTTGTATTGAATTACTTCTATTGTATTTTCTCATAGTTTTTGTGCAACTTATAAATTATAATATCACCTAATGAACATTTCAAAAATAGGTTCTGAACTTAAATTTCTCAATCGTATCGGAATGACCATGTCTCCTCAAGAAAGAATCAATCTATAAATTGAAGTTCTTAAACTCGCAGAAGAGTATCATTACGAAGAGTTTCAATTTTGGGGCAGGATTAATGGTGTTTTAAAAAATTACTACATCGTCCAAGGAGTTAATTATAAAGGAACTAATGGTTTCCCAGTGAAAAAGTATTTCTGGAGGTATTTGTTTCTTCATATAGTTCAGAAGATTTTAAATTTGCCTAACTACCTGCTCCAAGGCCTTAATTTGCAGATAAAGTCAACAAAGCTGATGACTACTTCACAGGCCAACATTAAAAAATTCTTATAAAAGCACCTTAACAATTAAAGCAGGTCAATTTAGGAGGCGAATAACTTTTCATTCTTATAAAAGCACCTTAACAATTAAAGCAGGTCAAATTAGGAGGCGAATAACTTTTCATTCGTAATAAAAACTTCACCTAACTTGATAGACTTAGCATTGTCGTACATCAAATTGAATTTGATTGTCAAGTTGTTCCTTTAGGAGCATTTAAATTTATCCCCACAAAATAGCTTGTTAAAAATCCAAACTTTAGAGGGTTGAAGATAGATCAATCACGTAATCTAGACAACTATCTCCATTTCAGAGCACCTATCATGACTAACAAAAAACTGCTTGTATGTAAATCTTTATTAAGATAGAAAGTGAAAAAGCTATATAAAGAGATGATTTTCTGGATACTTTGAGTCAAGATTTACTCAGAAAATGTTGGTCTCTCCAAACTGACGAGTCGAAAACCGAAATAACATTGAGAAGTTTGCTATGGCCAGGATATGTTGGCTATCACCGCACAAATTCTAATATTTACGGAGGTGTGTATATGGGAAGAGGTATTAGATCTCAAGATCTCCCTTTTCTTGTTTGATTTCACAATTAAGAACATATAAATAAATTTGGGTATAAAGTAGATATAAAAAGTAAGAAAGATTAATATTTAATGATGGTAATTAAGAATAAGGGACTCAAATCAAAGCATATGTTCTTCATGAGAGAAATCCGTGAAAATTAACTTCGATGAATTAGGTTTGAGTTTCAACTATTTATTAAAGATATTTACCTTTTTGGTAGAAAAACATAGACCGTTTATTATATTTTTTTAAGATGCTTGGTATTTTTGCTATCTCTGAACACGAGGCATCCTCATAAGACGAAGTTTTGAAGTTGGTTTAATTTTGTCCTCATCATTCCATTTGATATTTTTTTATGAGCGAAATCTACGAGACAATAAGTTTTCTTTTGAGGGTATTTTCGACTATTAATCTATATCTTTTTTGGATGCGAATGTTACAATCCTTTTACTGCCTATTTGTTCTTCATTCTTAGCCTTTGGTAATCTAGCATTCAAAAGTTTTAATACTTTTGGACAACGGATTGTATCCATCATATTAACTTCTCCTTTCTTCACACTTTCAAACTACTTTTGCATACTATGGAACAATGAGCTCTCCAAAAGTTAACCCGCAGTAGGTCTCATTTCCTCCTAAATAGTCAAACACATTCTCACAAAAGATTTCAATTGATTAGAATATTTAGAAGGAATATCAGTGTATTATCCTTTTGTAATCTTTCTATAGAGAGAGGGGAAGTCACTAGCCTTAAAAGGAACTTTTAACATACACATTTCATAAATGAGGCATCCCAAAGACCAAATATCACATTTACTACCATATTTTTCACCAGACCAAATTTCAGGACTCGTATAATAAGGAGTTCCTGTTTGCGTTGAACAAAATCCATCTTCAGTAAATTTAGAAACATTCAAATCACCTAGCTTCGCCATTCCTTTGACAAAAAATATATTGGCACTTTTTATATCTCGATGAATTATGTTACTTTTATGGAGACTTCTCAATCCTTGCAAAATTTAAAAGGCCAACCTCAAAATGTTTTTTTATTCAAAACCCTACCCTGGATTCTTGTTCTCTTTATCAATTATCATATGCTAAATTTGGCAATAATTACTTGAAGGTCACCACCATCCGCGTACTCCATAAGTACGCATAACTAGTTTGTTTCCATGTTGAAAAAAGATCCCTCATACTTTATAACAGTTGGTATGTCAATAGAAGCAAGTAAACGAACCTCATTCAAGGCATTGTCTTTCTCCCTTTGATTGAGACGATTCAATGATACAGTTTTTAAGGCATAGAGTACTTGAGTTGATATTTTCTTGACCAACATCACTTTTCCAAAACTTCCACATCCTAATTCCTTGAGTACTTCGAAGTCTTTAATAGTCATTTTCGTTTCTTGAATCATTTACTTCTATAGAAGAATATATAATTCAATAATTAGTCTCAGTCTAAATTTGTTTAGGTAATATCTAAGAAATAATATGATCTTTCAAATCAACCTGACTTAAAAACAAGGACTGAATAGTTTAACTGTGGTAAATCAAAAAATGTCAGCATGTGGAGATCGTAGTTGAGAGTTGCTGCCAAATTTTTGCCAATGATGCACTGCCATTCTCCCTCACCTGCTCCAAAGTCAGCCTTATTTTATCTCAAGTATTCTACAAGACGAAGACAGATATCTTTTTCTAGTATTTGTTCAGGTTTTTTGATTTATTCGTTAATGAGAGCTACGACCTCTATATAAAAAAATGGTTACTTCTGACGATAAGCTTAACAAGCTGTAACTTCATATCGTTGTGTCTGATTTTGAAAGGGGGGAGGTCGGCATCGGGATCCTTAACGACTTCTTCCTACTACTCTTAGTACATGTTAGTTATATATTTCAAATAATTATCAATTTTGATCTATCTTTAGGTTGAAAAAAACCTAAGACGATATTTATGTTTAGATAGAAGTAAAAATGTGAATATAGATGGTAATTTAGGTTTAGTACTTGCATATGATATAATTGTTTATCATGATCATCAAACAGCTACCTTTGAGAGGAAGCTGAATGTATTAGATGAATGAGCCATTACACCAGTTGATTTAAATTTTAAAGTACTACTGACTCGTGTATTATTCACTTACTTTCCTTCAGATTAGAGCTTCCAGTAAATCCTGCATTCATATGGAAGCAATCTCCATTTGATTTTAGCTTCAAGACCATTTAGATTTTTTACTCTTCTAAAGTATCTTCTACCACTTAGAGGTTTAGAAGTTCTTAATCTTCCATTATTTTTTCTGAGAGATTTACCTTGATTTTTTCTTTTCTTCCAAAGTAACTTAATAACTGTGGAGATCTGTTGATTAGTCCACCTTGGATGTTGCTTCGCCAAATTTCTATAGTAAGTTTTGAAGAATGCGATATAGTCGGTTTGAGAGGCTTTAGCGATAGGTTTAGTTTTGACTACTACATTCACTTCTGAAGATTCAGCAAGTCTGCTTTCATCTCTAGCTTCAGAAGCACGATTGAAGTCAGATTAATCTCTTTCAACTACCTTAATATTCGAATGCATTTTTGTTGCAGATCGAGGCTCAACTACAGCTTTGGCTGCTGCTCTTGCTGATTGTTCAGCAGCACTCCTAGCCTCTCTGTTTGCTCTTTCAGCATGTTTCAAAGCTTAAGAAGATGAGATATCCTCATTACTAAGAAACTTCTTTTCCTCATAGATTTTTCTAAGATGTTCCTTTCCGTTGATATCTAATGCATCCCATTCTTTGATAATTTTAGTAACAATGTCTGCTTCTCTAAGTTTGGGGAATTGAGCTTTATACTTGTTATACTTCTGTCTTGAGAATTCACGGTAGACTCTACCAAGGGCTTAATTTTTAGTTTACTTTCCCATTTCGCTATAATAAATTAATATTAACAGACATATTAACGAAATATAAATAATCAATTTTATCTAACTGTTACTTAACTGTTAGATTATGAACTTTACTTGACTTGATTTGACAGTTAGATTCGAATCCACATAAAAATAATGAAATAACTCTATATCGTGACACCTATCTATATTTTTCAATAAAACAGGCATTCAAAAAGTAGAGAACAGCATAGCTCATGATATTTTAAACATTTATAGCAATTAACTACCTCCTTAATATAAATACCCACGTTACTTTTCATAAAAAGATTGATAGATAAATTACAAAGGTGTTACATA
>Ga0194117_10001867_pt1 | contig 23338 bp, 7 predicted proteins | sample TA2MahsurfametaG_FD_160579 | JGI IMG/M metagenome (GOLD analysis project Ga0194117, IMG submission 160579) | Freshwater microbial communities from Lake Tanganyika, Tanzania - TA2015009 Mahale N1 surface | ecosystem: Environmental > Aquatic > Freshwater > Lake | place: Tanzania: Lake Tanganyika...
TTTTACACTGTAACTAAGTGTTTACCAGCTCTCCTCGGAAAAACAACCAAGTATAATATTTAAAAGCTTACTTAGACTTGCTACACTTATTTTGTCCCTAAAGCTTAAAATTTAGAACTTACAGTTGATATTGTTAGCAGAGAGTATGATAAAGTCAACATTTTAGCTGCCTTAGGCTCAGAAAGAATCACAATCACTAGTTCTCAACATATATTCAAAAAATAGTAAGTCTTGAAAACTTGCAATAAAAATTTCCCCTGTACTATGAAGGTCTTCATTCAGTCATAAGTAAAAACTTAACTTCGATTTTCAGTTCAATACCTTGATGGTACTGTCTTTTTGCTCGATGGAATAGCCAATACTTTTTCAGGATCCAATAACAAACGATACTTTGCCTATGAACTCTATAATAAAGTCAATACTACTATCATCTTACAGAACAAGAACGGATTTTATAAATTCTATGGTAATATTGTTGAAGCCAACCAATACTGGAAATCCAAAGAATCACAAAAAGATCTTTTCCCTACAAATAACAAATACAACATTAAATCAACTAATCCTTTCTACTATTCGTATCAAATAGCCATAGTTACCGAAAATCAAATGAAAGAGGCAAATTGCAACTAGTGTTTGCTATTATTAACAATCTAAAAAGATAAAGACTCTGTTAATGATGGTGGATACTTCACCATCTAGTGTACGCAGTAAGACAGCTTCTTGAAACCAAACTCACCTGTTGCTACATTCTTAGGTAAAAATTCATTCGCTTTTTATGAAATCTACAACTAAAAGGAAGGTACTCTCGTTGTATCTCTCAACTCTCAGAATCAAGAATGTGCCCGTATTTATGCCAAAAAAGGAGCAACCAGAGCTTCAGGCAACGAAAATGATGGAACTACATCCTAAAATACTTTGATTATTAAAAATGCAGAGAAAGGAAACTATGCAGTAACAGTTGAAGCAACTGACGATTGTTTCTACTCTATTGAATACTCAAATAGTTAAAGTAAAATCTATTCAACAATTGACTAAGGTTATATCATAGATATAAGATTGGAAAAATCACAATCCCAAAAATTATTGTATCATCACACCAAAAATTAAAGCTTCAGAATTTTGACTCTTCATCAAGCAGGATAAGTGTCTCTAAATGTACGTACCTACCCAGACATAAAAAGCTTTATCAACGATAATAGTACGAAAGTAAGAAATGTATGGTCTGGAAAGGATTTCGTGAGAATAGAAAAAGACTCCTATAAATTCTGTTCTGAATGCTATTATCTTATCTAATTGGTAGCTTAAAGACAAACAAAAACATCAGTTATTATACCTGTCGAAGGCTCATAATTCCCTATCATGATGGATTCGATTATCAAATAAGAACTCAAAGCACAATAATACGAAACAATCAGAGTTTTTACCTAAAAAATTGTACAGTTTGAAATCAATGTTCAATATGGTAAAGTCAACGTCAGTTTACAGGCTAAAGACAAAAACTAGTATCTCTTTACGAAAGTTTACACCGCAAACCAGGCCACAAAATACGAAAACATTAGTACTAGCACTAGTCAAAACAGTTCTAGACCTGATAAGAGCTACTATTTCGCATAATTCTCCAGAATCATCATACGTGCGGAAGAGAATAGTGGCTTTTCATTTGGACTCATTAGTAATATTGATTAGTCAAAGAGAGGTAACAAAGTAAAATATGGAATCCCTGAGTATTTGTCGCTCTAAAAAGACAAATATGAATGTCTATATGGCCGAATCGATAGCGCAGAATAATAGTTTTTAATTTCAATTACAGGAGATCAATCCTAAAGTTTGATGAACAACCTCTAAATTAGTTGTATCAGTAACTACAAGGACAAAAAATAACTACTTGAACTTGAAAAAGATATTGCCAAAAATGAGATGATAGTAAAGATTGACAAACCACCTAGAAATTTACCAACATAGTATTAATTCTGTATGAAGAGTAAAGACAATGTTTTCTTAACTTTTATCCAATCTGCAAGTTTGGTCTACCTGCCTTAGAGTACTAAAACTGTCGTTCAAAAATCGATGAATTTTTCTTTTTATTCCTAAGGCAAAAACGTACTCGAAATCAATGAGTGCAAGAGTAGAGCTATCACTACAATTTTGAACTCTTTTACTACAACCGACAAAGCAAATAGCGAGATCAAGCAAATCAGAAAATCAAATAACATCATTTAATTTCTATTCTACGGCCCAGTCTATATCAACATCATTACAAATAGTAGTACTATCGCTTGGAGAAGAAAGGATTAACAAAAAAAATTGGGCTATGGATATGATGAATATTCACCCAATAAACTTAGATATAGTCTGGTGGATGGAGCTCTTAAAGTTGTGATATATGGTCTTAAGAGAAACGGTAATATCGCCAACCCTATGGTAGATTTTGGGGAATCAAACTATACTGCTTTCTTAGCTGAAGAGTAGATGAATCTTTATGACGCTATTAATTGTGCTAAGGGCACCTATCTATAACAATCCTACAAATCCATATAAGCTCAAAACTAAGTAACAGTTAATTTTGATGTAAAATTCACTATATTTAGATTAAACAAATCCTTGAAAAATTCAAAGGTAGAAAATACTTGTTAGTGGGAGCATTAGTTGTTGCAACTTCCAAAATAGAAGGTGACGGAAAGTACAGATTCTTGTATCCCTACCAACAAATTCCGATGGCTGCACTGACTGGTGAAAAAATATAGGAAAAAACTGTGAAACCCAATCCCACTCCAACTGAATAAAAGTCCACAACTAAGCACGACTAGCCTTGGGAAATACTTCTCTATTTAATATTCGGATTGATAATCATTGCTGGAGGGGTGTACATCTACCGTAGATATTTGAGAAGATTCCTAAGAAAGCGCAGACTGCAGAAACTAAGTGAACAAGGAACTGGTGAGGTGAAATACCAATAGTATTCAAGTTACACAAACTAGCGTTGATTATTTAGATAAGATAAACTATTATATATCCAAATTTATTCTTTTTAATATTCTTGAAGCAATATTTCGTAAAATAACAAGATCAAAGAAATTAAGGAGTAAAAAAAGATAAAAAAACTAATCTATAAAAGATCTTCGGCAAGTTATAGGTCTGTATTATCAAGAATAGCCTTGGATTGAAAGTTAGCATGTTTGTTAATTTTATTTTTAATTATAAACAAGTGTGTAAAAATAAATTTATACTCTTGTTCTGCTATCTTTGGATTTACACATTAATTTCCAGACTCTTTAAAGTAACATTATCCCTTTATCACTTTTCATTTTGAAACAAAATTGTCTTCCAGAAAGTAATTCTACCTATTTATTTATAATATTTTCAAAAAGACGTATGGATTCAGAAAATACCTACGAAGACTGGTAAGGTTAAAACGTCTATGAAAGCCAAAACTCTTCGCTGGTTCTCAAGAAGAAAGCTGAAAAAAGAGTGATTGAGAAGCGAGTCAAAATCAACTAACAAAATCGAAAATATAGCGAAATGTAGCTCATCTTCATGAAAGAAATCCATTCACCATATGTAGTTAAATACCTCACCCATACTATGAATCCTTAGGAAAAGAGTCTATACATCTATATGAAGTACTATCCCAAAGGAGATCTTGAAAATTATCTAATTCAGCATCCATATTTTAGTTTTAAAAAAAGATTGAGGATGTTTATTGATATTTTGGTGGGACTTATGGAACTTCATTCTCGATTTATCATCCATCGTGATCTAAAATTGAAAAATATTTTTGTAGACTAAGATGATAGATGTGTTGTTGGAGACCTTGGAATCGCAACTGTCACATAAAAAAATGCTGTTTCCTCACTAGGAACCGTAGGTAACCAAGCACCTTAAGTCTATAAAGCTTAAAATTATAACTAAAAAGTAGATATTTGGGGTGTAGGTATACTTGCATACCAAATTTTCAGCAAAGTGATCAACGGAGTGATACCTTATCCTTTTGAATCGCATTAAGCACATCGGGATTCTCTTTGGCAGACAGGAGGAGGAGTAAATTACAAAAACTATCTAAAACTTACTAGTAATGTAAAACCTTTAGATAATGATATCCCAAGCACAATAAAGGCTCTCATTTTAAAAATGTTGAAGATTGATCCCAATTAGAGGATAAGTTGGGTCTAATTCTACTAATCGTCAGCTCTGTACTAATTCTACCCCGATGATCCAGAAGTTCAAAGTAAAAGACTAATTCCTTTTAAAGCGGAGTATGTGCGAATGGCAGAGACAAGAGCAATAATCAATGAATATTTAGAATACATCAATGACTTTAGAGAAAAGTATTTCTACAAACTGTAAAAGATGCTGAACAAGTAAAATATAACTCAACTTTAAAAAGACCCAAAATATAAAAAATTCAAAGGAAGTATCCACGATCTGCATATTTTCTTCTATCTTCTTATGAGAAAGGCTCTGAGCAAATATGAATATATAAAAGAGAAACGTATTTATAGGGCAATCATCGATCTCAAAGAATTTATGAAAAATGTAAAAAATGCACAATACTACATAGAAATTAGGATCAATCATTGGCTTCGAGATTAAAATTAAAAAGAAATCAGCAAAAATTTGAAGTTTCTTAAAAATGAGTACTTCAAGTGTTTGCTCTAAAAATTCGATAAAAAGCTGGAGTAAATCTGATAACATGATAGGTATTATTTTATGGATAACTTTCATTAATTATTCTTATCAAAATACTATCTGATTGATTGTAAATAATCAAGAAGATAAGATCATTTAAAGACGATCTCATAAAATTCATAACTTTCAAGTGGTACTTCTCGAATATTTGTGCCCAGCAAGATGTTTACTTTTTCTCCACTTGCATTATAATATCCATTATTTATCGCGAAATTCGAAAACAACTTCTTTTACTGTGATTTCAATCTAACTTCACTGTTACCAAAGATCACAAAGAAATCATCGTAGGCAATCGCCCGTCTATTCTTCACTTAAGGTACAAATGCTTTTCTATTTGTTAGTGATAATATCATCCCATCGTATTTAGACTACATTTTAGGATAGAAAGGTCCTTATGTAAAAGCTGCCACGTAATAGCCATTTTACAGTTTGATTATTACGACTAAAAAGTATTTATTGTCAATGTATTTATGTATGTTAAGTTTGTTTATTTCATCGTATTTGTAAACAAGTTTTGTTTTTGCAATTTTTTTATTCATCCTAGCTTAGATTGCACTCACCAAGAACTACTTATAATCAGGTTCATCTTGGAGCAGATCAACATTGAAAAGAGAATGGTACTTCATTTAGGCAACTGTTCTAGACATTCTGTCTCTAGACAGTCGAATACGATCGCGCTCTGAAATGTATTGTTCCAATTTCTATTTGAGATCTAAATAAAAGTATGGTTACCACTGACAGTAGTTTATTTTCTGGAATTCCTCTAGTTCTGCTGGGTAATGCTAGTATTCAATATTTTTGTATTAAGCTAATTCATTTGTCTGTCTTTCTATTTGACTTATTCCTCGTATTGACGACATTTGCTGTTCAGTTCATCTAGAGATTTTTTTATTTGTTTCTTTTACTATTCTGAATGCTTTGTATTTTACTCAAGCATTTGCTACTTTTATTATAGCTATTTTCGAATTTTATCGATTTACATTCCGATATAGTTTTTTTATGACTCCAAGGATTGAATTGTGTTCCTGAGCTATGTAAGAATACTTTGATAGTGGGCCTCCTCTTTTTCTTCTCTCTATTTGGCTATTTGTAACTCATCTCTGAGATGGCTGATCATACTCTGTAAATTTTGTTATTTTTACTCTAATTACTTATCTTTTTATTATAACTAATGGATATGATGGGCTTCTAATTATTGAGTTTGATTATCTTTTTATTTCATCAGTTTTTCGTAGGATTGGATTTGTTACTCTAGATCTTTAATTTTTCTATTATTCTTATTGATATTTTGACTATCTTTTTACTTTAGTAATTTTTGTAAATACTGTATTTTTTGTTCATATTCTTGCTCATTCTTTTTATAGATCTATTTTTGTTCTCGAATTTCATTTTCGGTAGAGCTGCTTGGTTATGCTATGAAATTTTGCTGTTTTCTTATAGTCTTTTCTCCTATGTCTGATCCTATCGTAGTGAGCTGTTATCTCTATTTTTCTAGCTTTTGATAGTTTGCCCTAAGGGTCTACAGTTGTTTCTTGATTAGTTAGAGTTCTTATTTATATTTGTTTTTCTCATCCTGTTCCTTCTGGTATTTCTTTTCGAATGACTTTATTTGCTTGGCTGTTTTTTAATTCTACTGCTAGTTTCGTCCACAAACATTTGTTGCTCCCATTATCCTTCACAATTTAATAAAAAGTAATATTGCTACTAATTTGTAAGAATCTATAATAATCCAAGAAAGTCAGTTAATTATCTCAATCATCTAAAATAATCAGACTGTTTGTATGAGATTTTGACTTATATTTTCACTCATATTTCTCATAAATATTTGGGATGATTTCAGAGCTGTATAACCGATATTTTTTATTTCTAAATTTAAGAGTCCGGTTATATGGACTCAACGAAAAATAAAGCAAATCAGTTTTTGCCAATACTCACCAATAACATTTCCAAAAAATTGCATTAAAAAAAAGTTAGGAGAGCCAAATTCAAGTTTACATAATACTCGTAGATCTAAGCTTAGAAAACAAATGAAAAAGAGTAAGGAAAGATTGAAGATAAAGGCTTAAAGCACAAAATATAAACAAGAAAAAAGATGGAGAGATATAGGCTTAGTACCTAAGCTCCTCATAATTAAAGTCCTTAAACCTTGTAGGACACATAAGGTAGTCCAGACTATCCATCTATTTATGAAAAATAACCTTCAAATGCTGAGAGACTAGGTAAAATCTTTAGATCATTGTAGAAATATAAGAGATAGAAAAGTAAACTTGAGTTAAAAGATCTATTAACAATAAAAGCCAGAGTAAAAAGTCCAGTTAGAAAATAGGATAAAAAATCGAGTCATAATCTAAACCAATCAATCCGAAGATACAACAACAATCTATCTTTTGATGAGAGACTATTGAAAAAAAGTATGGCTAAAAAAATATAGTAGATGAAACCATCGAGATAGGTAAGTCTACTCAAACTTAACAAAGATTACGAATAACACCAGATCCATGTGCAACTACGTGAAAACTACCTTGTAGTTGGCAATAAAAAGACCAAAAAAAGACTATTTTTTTGGCTGAATCAACATTATCTGATCACCAAACCCATTTTCTTATTTAATGTGTTTCGAGATATAAATTTTGCTTTCATATCTACATACTTCGTGTATTATAATAAATCAAATTGATGGGAAAGAATCATTCCAAAGCATAACTCGAATAATCAGAACTCCCCTCCTAAATTAAAATCCTCACTCCAATTTAGAGATGGAATCAATCACAACATAAATTTGAAGATGTCGCACTATTATTATAAATATCATGGAGAGAATGGACTCCTATTCTCACTAACTACCTCAAAACAATCAATAATAAAGAGAAGTATCAACTGTACACTACCACAATTTTAGAACATCTCAGGCAGCAACCCACTCAATCGATTCCTGAGAACTAAAACAAAGAACTTTTTTATTACTACTCCACACGGTTGGCTCACTCCTTCTTTGTAGTGGGTTAATTCCACTAAAATCTCATTAATCTAAATCTCAAGTCCAAATAAAAACTACTTTTCCTTTATGAATACTACTCAGTCAATTAGTAACAATTTGAACGTGCATTAGTCTGCAATTATCCATCAATTTTGATCGAATTTCCCTCATTCGTTTCTGAACTCATCTTAAGTTAGATTATCATCAAAAATATGACACATTTTAAGAGATTTATTCTGTCATATGAAAAGGGAGAGCTTATAAAGGGTTAATGGGAAATTGCTGCCAAATTTTATCCTCCGAACTAAAGGCAAAAAATACTTTAAAATATCCGAACAGTCGCAGATCTGAAACAGCTGTATCTAAGAGGGATAGAGTAGTTTATGAAATACGACAACGCTGATGCAGCATGTCAGCTCATTTGCTAGCTGCAATTCAAAGGTTACAAGCTCACAAAATAAGACCTATAATTTTAAATAAAAATATCTCTTTTTGGTCTATTTATCTATTCATTAGGTAAAATCAGTCTAAACTATAGCTAATTCGGCAGAAATTCAATACAGGATATCATTCATTTATTTTATAACTCCCAAAATATTTAAGATACACCTTAGCTCATCAAATGTTTGCAGGTAGCTACTGAAGGTAATCAAGCCAACAAATATTTGTTGTAGTATTGTCTATCACCTCAATCACACATTTCAGTTATGGTCAGACTGTTGGATCACAACTACATTTCCTTTAAAAAGACAGGAGATTAATACTAAAAATTAAAGGAAAAAGTGAAAAAAAGTCGAACATAAGTAGGAAAATACACTCGTTTTCTCTTGAATCTTATATCTTAATGGTAAATACCCCAACACTAAATCAAATCTCTGAACAAATTGCTTACACTCTCATCAATTATGAACATTTTTGGATTGAATCTTCTCGTATAATAACTCCTGCCTTTTGTCTAACAAGATACTAATAGATTAGATGCATACCGTTTACAGGAATCAGCAGTTAAAATAATAAAAATGATGATAAGTGGATTTTTCAGTCATTCCGAAATACAAAACAAAAGTATTGAAATTTTAGATTAAACCTATAGTTTTGTATCTCTATATGATTTACTACATTTTCTCAAATTTATGGCAGAATATATCGGCAAAAACACTCTAAAATAAATTACAATCCATCAATTACTATTCAAATAACTGATCAAACAATAACTATACCAAGAAATCAACGTGCTACTTAGAGAGTAAAATCTGAAAACCTACAACATCAGTTTCTAAACAGTATAACTCCTCATTATCGGACATCTTATTGAGTTGATAACCACAAAGAAAATCAGAAAAATTGAACCAAGTCTATCCATTCTTTTTAGTGCCATTCGGCTATAAATCAAGAAAGATACTAATCACTATGCTACTGCTTATTATAAGTATTTCAAGTATCTTGAAGATAAAGATATCAACCTCCCATAAGATATCAAATAAACTATTAATCTCAAACATCTCTTCTATATCGCAGACAGGTATCCAAACAAGCTCTAAAACATAGATTTTAACTATCTTTTCACTCAGCAAAGCTGCATCCGACAACACTATTCCTAAACACACACTATCTACGTGCCAGCTATCACTGAGTAATTCTTGAAGTTCAAAATCTATCTATGTAGCAAGTGTTTTAACTTAAAGAAGATAAAGCTGGGGTATGAATTAATTGACTAGATATTAATTTGTGAACCTCCTTGGTTAAGCACATAATTGATCAAAATGCTGAAAGAACCTGCAGTGCAGAATCAAGTTGATGAGAATTTTATAAATATTGCCTTCAAACACTGCCGCAAAGCTGAAGATCTCTAATACATAACCAAATTGAAAGATCAAGTCTTATAAGCAAAAAAAACAACTTCATCTCGTCTCTCCATCAAAAATATCAAGAAACTGAGTGATGAACTCATCAGGTAGGAGAAGTTTATCTACCTAGACAATGATATCATCGTAAACCATGAGGAATATATCAACTTAATAGCTGAAATTACTTTTGGAAAAGATGAATCTATACGTACAGATCATATCTTGTTTTTTAAACTACTTGCTATCGAACCACTGAGAGCCTTTAACTATGCACTCAACTATAACATGCCTCTAGCTTTTATTATCAATTTTATAATGGAGGGTATCAAAAGATCAGTAATCCATCTCACAAACCCTCTACCTCTCTTGGTAAGGTATTTTTACTTCAAGCTGATACAATAATAGAATACCTATCATTACATAAAGTACAAGTAATATTGTAATACCAAGTTACAAGATATCGTTTCTGTGAATACTGAAAGATGGAGCATGAGTCCTTCTACAAATAGCTATCTGTTAGCCACATTCAAAAAAATGGTCAACAATTACTAATTTTCTAAACTTGTCACAGCTGATTTTGTAAGTATGTACATAGTGGATTCCTTATTGTTCAAATTTTATTACGATGAGGGTGAAAGAAAACATCTCATTCTTGAACTCAGACAACAACCCATGACAAGAAATAGTGTGCATATTTTCAAGAAGCTATGCAACAAGCTTGGAATCGATATTGTAGAGTTGAGTGTTTATGAGCTCATCAGTCGGGTCAATAGTAATGATTAAATTGATGATCAAGCTTGGGAAGTCATCCAAAAACTAATTTTTTGGGGATAATAAAAGAAATTAGCTTTTTCTATAGTTATAAGACTCAGCCAAAAAATAGAAACTTTAGATCTACTTATCAAAATATATGATTACATCAGGGAAAGAGAAGCACAGTTCAAAGACATCATTACATAAGAACATCTCTCTATTCTGATAAGCTTGGCAGCTATAGAAAGAGACAAAAATCTATTTGGAATCATTCCCTAGACTTATTTTGACAGACCAATCGGTGTATACCATAATAAAAATCGTGGATATTTATCCTAAAACCATCGCAAAATACTATAAAAGGCCTCTATAACCAATATCTTTTTGTTATCAAAGGCACTCTATCTGATGTACGGTTGCGACTAGGAGATTGAAAAAGTAGTTTTGGGTGAATTTTCGCTTAGACAACCTGACTCTGAATAGTTTTAATTACTACGCAAAAAGATCAAATTAGACTCTTCTTGATTTATGTTACATTTTCACTACAATCGTGGATAGTGTCAAACGAAAACAAGTATATCATTTATGTTTGGGCACTTTTTCAGACTATGCATAGTAGTCTATGCTTCTGTTGAAAAGGTTGAGTCTCTCCTCTTCTTGCGTTAATTTTTTTGTAACTCTAACTATCTTTGGCTCAGTTTGAGGCAAAGTCTCAATTTTTTTTGTGTTGTAAGCATACTTGACCAACATTAGGATTTTTGTTTCAATAGTTTCTTTTTTGAGTTCAGGTATACGAGTGTTGACATACAATTCGGTCATTTAAATAGTAAAATCCCTAGCGGTTTTTAATATTTCGGGCAAAGTCCAAGTAAACACATCGAATTTGGACAAAAATTTATGTTTTTCGGGCTACTGTTCTTTAAACTGCTTTATTTTAAACTCTCCATTCTTAATAACGAAATGCATACTTATATTTTCATAAGAACAGCCTTATTACTACAATTTCCACAGTAATTGGGAGCTGAGAATATCGTAATAACAGGCGGTATCTAACTTTTGTTCCATTTATGCAGCATATAACCATCTAGAAACATCTAATGCGCTCTTATAATTGTAGCTAAATTGTTATCCTTGAGAAAATCATTGACCAAAGCAGCTCCATAGACGATCGAGCACTCCCTATCATAGTTCACATTCCATCTACCTGTCATCTGTCCCTTCTCATCGTTAGTGGGATCAGACCATATCAAATCACAAAAAATATTACGATCTAAAGGTATCTCTTGCTTTCTGTGAATCGAATTGATTTTGCCCACCTAACTAACAGTCAAATTACTTTTGATAATTTATCAGAGATTCCTCCGTGGACTAAAAAATATGATTTATTGACAATGCATGCTATCGGTAGGCTATCAAAGAAGTCCATCATCAAATCATAGATTTACTGAGAATATTTCTATAAACACTCTGTTTTGCAATTGTATTGTTCCGTCATTACTCGCGACTCATGGTTTCCTCGTAACAGAATCACATTGTGTGGATACTCTATCTTTAAACCAAGCAACAGCAGAGTGACTTCAATAGAGTTTATGCCACGATCCACGTAATCACCAAGAAATACTACTTTCTGATTGGGATCCATATGAGATTTTAGCAAGTCAGTGTAAGACAGTATCTTGAGCAGATCATAGAACTGTCCGTGGATATCACCTATTATAGTCACAGGATCATTTAACTCTAGCATGTTGGGTTAGTTATCTACTTATAGAGGCTGTACTGGTGATGCGACTGCACTCCTTCAGTAAATCTTTAAACAAATTGATTTCAACTAGCGAACCATGAGCTAGTTCTTTGCTAAGTGTTTGCAGATTTATGTGTTTATTCTGATTATAGAGTTACTATCTTGTAAGCATTTTGATGCACGGTTTCGATGTTTCTGCCTTTAATTTCATAGTTATTATAAAATCTATACTCAATGTTTGAACTATTATCATAATTTAGAGTGTAAATGATCACTTTTTCTTTTTACTGAGGAAGCCGAAAAATGCACAAGGATCACTTTCAATCTCTTAGTATTGTTCACTTTCATCCTATTACTATTAGATTGATGAAATAAAAATTTGGCCTTACTATTTTTATAATTAATTTTTTGTCAAGATGATTGTCTGGCCCTCAATTTAATTTTTGGTCATCTCATTCTCAGTTTTGACTTCAGTCTTCCACTGAGGCTTGATTTCGGTTATTTCAGCCTTCCACTGAGGCTTGATTTCGGTTATTTCAGCCTTCCACTGAGGCTTGATTTCGGTTATTTCAGCCTTCCACTGAGGCTTGATTTCGGTTATTTCAGCCTTCCACTGAGGCTTGATTTCAGTCTTCAACTGTGGCTTGATTTCGGTTTTGTTCTCAGTTTTTGTTTAAGTTTTGAGAGCCTGTGTTAGAGATTGTGATGGTTTTTTTGATTCTATTGCCTGCTTTAATTCCGGAAATAGATCAATTTAGCAAATTATATCCTAAACCCTTTTGAACTATATATATTCATTTTTACATGACCTTTCATTACGTCTAAAAGCTAGTTTTTTTCTGTAAGCCTCTTTGCTAATTTTTAACATACAAAGTTTAACACCTCCCTTGAGCACTTTAGTTTTTGAAGTAAATATCTATTTAAGAAAATTTTTACCTATGATAACTTTAATGGTTGCATTTCTATCCAGCAGAAATTATGTTATGGAATAATATATGTAAGATTTTTTTGAAGCCCTCCTAATATCTTTTTTCACGGATAGGTAAGGATCTAGCATTGTGAGCATCAATCTATTTTTATAGAGTTTTAGCAAGCTTTGCTCTCATTCTCCTTGTTTCTTAAGTGCCATAGGTGCAGATAAGACAAAGCTAATTTAGCTTACTCTTGTTCATAAATTGGCTTTAGTATTTTATAGGAATTTAAGATAAATCGGTCAATTAATCTAATAACTAATTATAGTCAAAATCAACCAAACACAGAAAAAAATTATTCATTAAAAAAATAAACTAGAAAATCATGTTCTTGAACTAAATGATGCTCGACTCGACCTAAACGATATTATGTTATCCTTAAGAGAGTTCTCACGTGTAAAAGTAAAAAGTTTCTAACGCGATCCAGGAAAAAAAGTAGCTATCAGAGGTGAACGACTATTGATAGATTTCGACGCAGATTGCGAAATGTTCAAAGGTCGAGTGACTGATTTGGACTGCTCTAGTGGTATTTGCACGGCATATTGAAATTTTTTATGAACATTCAACCTTTTGATAAGTCTCTCATCTCCCTTGGGAGTGCATATATACTTGACATCTTTGAGTTGAGGATAACGATTGACGACCTCATCCTCTTGGTATCTGCGTTTGATCAAATTAAAAGTATCAGTTCTGAAGATTCTGTTGAGTTAAGAATCGATGACTGAGTATATATCTTCTTCGAAATTTTACTTGAGGATCTGTGATATAAAGTAAATCATTGTCTAGAAAAAATATTGATCTTTAAAGATGAATTTAGATTCACCGTAACTCAGTAAAATACCCATATAAACGTAACTTATCTCCTTACATTTCTATTGTAGCTCTTGTGACTAGTAAATCATCAGACTCCCTGACTTGATTTTGAGGTCAGAGCAGTGCTCACGATATTTGATCTCAAATTGCTACAGCATCACCATATAGTCAAATATTTTACGCAGCAGCTATCTGAACAATTTGGAACTGATAAAAGATTCAAATTTTTTTGGAATGATAAGGTTGGGACTATCTTTCTGTTCTTGAACCATTCGTTTGTAGATGCTACCTGGCTATTGACAGACTTGTACTGATGTAATTGTCATATTCGGTATTTGACTCGATGTGTTTTTAGAATGCTTTTTTTGAATTGAGTTTGATCTCATTGATACTCACGCTGTTTGATTGCTTGTATTTTTTGTTTTTTAGTTTTAAGTTGTCAATGCGGATGTTCCTGATCATCGAATAAAAATATTATAGTTTTAAAGATCAAAATAAGACTCATTTGTTTTTCTTGTAGAAAACTTTGATGTGGGTGCATGATTATGTTTTAATTTTGATTTATTTCTAACCATATTTGTCGTTGTCGAAGTCTAAAAGTTTCTATTTCTTTATCGTCTTTCTTTACTTCTATTTTTTTGAATCAGCTTTTTCACCTTTCAGCTTGTAATCATTGTGCTTTTAAGTTTATACTTTCCTTTCACCTTTTTATCTTGCATCGTGTTTTGAAGATCGCTGTGTTTGACACCCATTCTGTAAGTTAGAGCTTCTCATTGTTCCCAACTTTGAACTGGATTTCTCACGGTTCATAGTCTTTTTCATTTTGGTATTTGATTTATTTTTATGACTTTTTAGGTATTCTCCGCTTGTATTATGATCCTCTTTTGGACTTTCAATATTAACTCTGAGAATATTGTTATCTGATTTGACTGAAATTAGTTTTTTCTCTGACTCCTTAATTGTCTCCTTATTGGTTGCAAGTGGACTGATGGATCCTTTGACTTAAGTCGTCATAACTTTTCCTTGCAATTTTTCTATTTTTTCCTAATTTTCAGGTTACGAAATCCTGACTTTGATTTGCTGAGGTTGATAATTTTGGGATTCAAGTAGCAAATCTCCTATAGGTTCTGCATCATTGTACTCATTTTTATCTTGATTGTAATGATTTGTCTTCAAATAATTTTTATAAGTTGTCTCGTAATATTGCTAACCATCCTCTTCTTATTTTTGTGCTTTGTCATTTATTGATTCGTTTAAAGATAAAGCCGATTCCTCTACAATAGCAGCTATCGCTTACAACACTTTTTTCTGCTTTATATAGTGTTTTTAGTAAGATCGGATGATATGGGTTAGATAAGGCACAGTTATTTTTATGTTGCGAGCCATTATGTCAATAGATCGCAAGTGATATACCTCCGACATTTTAAATAACTCGGATTTCTACTCATATCCATATTTCTTCATAAGATTGACATAAGGACTACTTGCTGCACCTTCTGCCTTTTCCTGTTGTGTAGACTCGATCAGTCTAAGCTAAGTCGCCATAGTAAAATTCGCCATAGAGCAGTAAATCACAAGTTCATAAAGTCTATCCTTAAACAAGTACTCCTCTATTGGGACATTGCTATCAAAATCATTGATATTCATCTCCGAAAAATGCATAATTGTTCCAATATTGAACTCATCTATCCAATGAGTAGACTTGCTCACTCCAAGTATTGATCTTTTGCAATTATTGTTATCAGCATGAGGTATGAACTTTTTCTTGACCTGTTCCTAGTTCTGCTCCGGGTTTTTTTACCAATAATAAAAAACAGTCTTTTATTTACTCTTCAAGGGTTCATTTAAAGATTTCAACAGGTCAGTAAGAAGGTTTTAAGCAAAACGATGCACATGTCGACTAAATTGAACTGTTTCACTTGATTTCTTCTCGATGTTCTCTAAAGTAGAATTTGATTGCACATAAGCCAGCAATGTTTAAATCACTTGTTTTAGCATTGGTAGCGTGGACTTACACAACTCAAAAGCCTTTTAATGCATTTCGAGTTGAGAAAGAATAGCACAGTGTTGAAATTTAAGTTTGATAAGTATACGACTCAGTTTTAGAAAAACTTCCTTTTCTGGATTCTAAGACAGTATTTTATCAAGTTCATCTTTAATTTTCTAACAAAATTTATTGCATTTAGACAGCTTACGGGTATAGTGATAACAACATGCCAAGTTGGCATAGACTACCAACTTCCAAAAACGGTTAATCTACTTAAGGATATTCCGGCCCAGCTAAATCACAACAAATGTACATCAAGCATATCCACGCATTTGTTCAGAGCAAGTGCTGCTCTTTAGTAATTTTTAGCTTTGAAGGATTAACCTGAGATGCACGCCATCGAAAAAAATGATTCTTTGAATTAATCTGACTTAAGAAAATGATACCTGGTTTTTTGAGGAGACTTATGGGATTAAGTTCTTAGATGGGATCTCGTTGTTATTGCCCTTATTCGGGAAGTGGTGGGTTCGGAGGTAAGAAGTTTTCTGCGTTAGCTTAATTTATATTCATTTTTAGTTTATATAAAGCCATAAGAAATAAAGCTCAGCCTAATCAAAATAAAAAAAGCAAATACCTCATTAATCTTTCCAAACGATTTGCATTTTCTACTATTTTCTAGAAATGTTAAGGAAAGTACAAGTAGCTTCTTTAAATACATATAAAATTATTCAAAATACTTAGTCTATTGTGAATGTAACTTATAGGTATTTGTCAATATTTTAACAAAAGATAAAATAAAAAGAAGGCAAAATATGAATCAAATAGTTGGCTGATTGGATTGTAATTATCCTGTTTCTGAACCGTATTTTTTATAATACTAACAAAAATAAATGCTTTAATCATCTTATTATAAAATCAATGCATCAGCACCTCTCCGAGGATATTTATATCCTTTTTTGGGCCCAAACCAGCAATCCCATCGAAAAACAACATACAAGATTAACCTATATTCCGTCTGAACCTTATAGTCTTGTACATAAAATTGTTCGGAATCTACCTCTATAAAATAATACATCTTTCTTACCCTAAATAGACACTATGAATTCTCAGAAATGGTCACTATTTTCAATATTCCTTACGATTTTAATTTCAATTGCTATAATCTGCATTATTTTGGTATTTTGGTTGCTCCATCATTTTTCCAAAAGCAAAGCTATAAAGTATAAAAAAGTTACAAGATAATAAATCCATATCCAAATGGCGAAAATACAGCCTGCAACGGAAAATTCTTTGGCAGAATGATATTTGTGAAAAATTATAAATTGTAGCATTCATATTATAATCAATGCAAAAAGACACCATATTGACAATCATCAACAGCATCAACTATCCCTGGGTCAACAGACTCGATAGAAATGTTTATCAAAAATATCCGCAACTCGATCCCACCAAACTTGCAGTCAGAACTTTTGTAGCTGCGGGCGTAGGGTATTGGTTTGGTATTTTCACCCAAAAAAATAAGAATTTGTTTGCGGGCTTAGCTACTCTTCCAATATTTGCGCATTACTTATTCTAAGAATGGAGACTTTCGAAAGAGCTCAAACCTTTCAGTCAATTGTAATTCAATGTCGGAAAAAAGCTGCCTTCCAAAAGAATCTAGCAAATCAAGATGTAAATCAAATAAAAGAGATAGATTACAAGTAAACAATTTAGAAACATGAGAAGTATTCCTTAGCTCGAAGGTAAAATACTAGATGCCAAAGATTTTACAAGTCAACTGCCGAAAAGTTATTTTAGATCAACTTGATGACTATCACTTACTTTATGATTATTCAGTATTAACATATTATCTCTTTATTGATTGATTTAGGTTTTTAAAAAGGAAAAAAATTTGAGTTATTATTGTTGGTTACCAATAAAAAGATATGCAAAATCAAATCTACAAATAATTTTATTATTCGAAACAGGATTCTTAAATTTCCTCACAGAACTTGGGTTCATCTCCATAAAGACCCTATTTGATACACAAAGTATGATAAAACCAAGCTGTAACTATGCTCATCAATGGCACCTCATTGATATTACTAAAAAAAAAAGGATTCACAACTTTGATTTTTTTTTGATTTATAATGCTGTGTATTAATTTCATCCTATTTTTATCCATGACTTCAACCAAAGTCTATTTTTTATAATTGTAATTCTCTGTGACATTGAGATCTATTGTAAAAAATGCAGTATTTTACAGAGAAGATTTACAAGCTAATCTTTGTTTTAGATAAAAACTGAACTCAATCTCATCAGAATGCTGAAATTCTACTGACTGAGAAATATAGATTATTTAACTTACCACTTTTAGTATTCAGTCAAGTAACCATTTGAATTTATCACCTCGATCTGTTTGCTTTAGCTACTTTAAACGTAGAGCCTATCATTTTGAGGAAGTTAATTTGAAATGATTTGGAGACCTGTTAAGCTAACTACTGTTAACATCTCATTTATATGTTCGTTTATGATATTCTCTTCGAAACTAGTCCTTTTCTGAAATTTTTGCCTTCGCTATTTGACTCTTTCCACTTCAGAATCTAGTAGAAGGTTTGTTCTCCAGTAACATTCCTCCTCAATGGATAGTTATTCAACTTCCATTTCGTTAGTTCCTGTTTAAAAATTGTTAAAAAGCATGCTGCTTTCTTATTTCATACTTAATTAAGAGTTCTATATAATTCTATAATCTATGATATAGTCAAACAACTGCAAACTGTCTTTATTAAAAAAATTACTTGAATTTATCAGAAAATGGAAAACTGACGACAAAGTGGTTTGATCTTTACATAAGCAACTCTAAATGAAGTATATAATTAATCACTGCTTAAAGTAAACTTGTAGCATAAAACAATAGAACTGACAAAAATATCGGGAAAAGTTTTAGTGCTTTGGATAAAAAAATAAAAGGAGAGTTTCATAGTTAAAAGATCATATTCTCATAAAATTCACCTCCTTTTGAATATCTGCAAGACTAGATACCCATTGTTATTTCTCACCTACATGATTCGTATAAATGAATTCTTAAATAACAAGATAATTACATGAGGCCACACTTAACAGAAATCCCTTGTCTGTTGTACATTTATCTTCAATCATCGTTTGAAAAATTTATACTTTACTTATATTTTTATTAACACCGCGAGAAGCAGTCTTTATCTTCGAAGCTAACTATTTCCCATTGAGTTTCACTATTCTTGTCTTCTCTAGGATCCAATCCTTAACTTCCTTTTCAGAAATTCCTCTCATCTGAAGATAAGAAACAATATCGGAGTATAGTTCTTTTTCTATTAACTAAAGGCTTCCAAATTGAGTTGTAAGGTTCTAAAGGAGCTCAGCTATTTTAGACTTTTCTTTCTAAATTGATCTTTAGATAAAGCTGATGTAGGTACTATCGTTGGATTTAGAATGCTTTGAACATAATTTTAATCTTTCTTCTCTATTTTTACGAGATTAATCCTGAATTCCTGAAAGAACAGCGTGGATATAGATCCTTCGAACTTAAGATTCATGAGAGAAGGAAGAAGTGCAAGTTGATAAATACTTATTGTTAGTCAATTCTAATTGTCTACTTTCACAACAACCACCCATACTAAACTTTATAATTTCGAAATTTAGAATAAGTTCTTAAACTTGTTTTCGAAATTAAAAAAAATTGAGTAATATCTATACATTTGATTACGATTTTCTCATCAGGCAGATAATGAACTCGATTAATTGTAAAATGAAAGAAATGAAGTAAGTTTTAATAAATAAGTTTTTATAATCAAACTTATTGAAACTGTCATAAATAATCTAAAATACGTTAATAACTAAAATTAAGTTATGCTAAATACTTATAAACTATTGTGACTTTAACACATCTATCATAAGCAATATCTATCAATAAAATTTTAGATTGATTTTATAATTATAACATAAAATACTAAAAATGAGCCAAACAGAAGCAAGAATCAATACTAAACACATGCACGAAGTCTCATTTGTTCAAAATCATAAAACTTACAAAAATTGGTGTGGCCTTTTAGTTTCATAGCCAAAAAATTATCTATGCACTCACCTTCTTCTGTGGTTAGGAGCCTCACTGTTCTACATAGTCACAGCTTTCAAAACTGATTTAGGAATGTTTATACTGGTTGTCATATGTAACTTCAGCTTCCAAATTTTTTTACTGATCCTTGGATTTGGAGATCCGGGAATGATACCAAAAATACTTTCAAGCTTTTAAAATAAAGGATTAAATGATATCCCTATCGACGATCGTTATAAAACAGACTAAATAAAGGATATTAAAAAAATTTACTGCATGCCAGTCAAGACTCATAGTCTTAAAATCAAATTTTGTAGCACTTGCTACATCTACCGACCTCCACGCACATCTCATTGCGAGGATTGCAACACCTGTATTGAAAGATTCGATCATCATTGTCAATGGCTTGGTACTTGTGTTGGAAAAAGAAATTATAAATACTTTTTCGCGTTTGTAACAAGTGTATTTTGCTTCTGTTTCATTTCATTCGTTTCAAATATCATAGCTTTGACTAGGTTCAATCTTACTAGATAGCTAGGCTATTTCCTAGTAAATATTTTATTGGCAATTTATGCTTTTCTAGGAAGTGTAATGGTAGGAATTTTACTGTTTTTTCACATCTATCTATCTATAAAAAATATGACTACGAATTAATTTTTTTAAAGATGCTTGGATAACAAATTCTGGTAATCCTTATTCAAAGTAAATCTATGTTTAGATAGATCAAACTTTATCAAAAACATAATCAAAATATTCGGAAACAATGATACTGCGAAAGGAGACCCAAATGTATAGATGATAGCCCGTGCACAGTAATTAAAAAACGAAAGCATATCATCGGATCAACCCTAGATTATAAATACAAACAAAAAAAGTGTTGAATAAATAGGGTATTAAATCACGATGGAGAATAATGGTTCATAGTCTACTCGTGAGAAAAAAAACAAATCAACTTCTTTACAACCATTAGATATCAAACTAATTGTCCTAAAAGACTAACTAGTCAAAAATTAACAAGATTGATTTTTTTATTTAGAGTATTAAGGAATTCATGCTGAGATTAAATACTTGGTCTATCATTCATCCAAATAGGTTTTGATCTTATCTACTCCCTTGAAGAACTCTTCAGCTTTAATCAAATAATACAGGTTCCTCATGTCTGCCTTTTTCTTAAATGTGTTATTCCTCTATCCCAACCACCAGACTTTCGCTCTCTGGCACATTTAGAAATCTTCAAATTTACTAAAAATAAGTTTATCCAAATCCTCAGAACCCTAGTATTGTATTTAGCTAACATTAAGCAAATATCCTGCGAAATATTAGTCATATTTCTTCCTATCTTTTTGCTTTAGTTCTAGCATATCCTTTTTGAACACTTCATTGTAACTATTTGTAATGAAAGCAGGTAGATTCGCCAATCTTTAGTTAACAATTATATTTGTAGTTTCATTGTTTATGAGGGATTGTACTTAAGTAGACAATCCTTTGCTTTAAGTTGATTTCGAAACTACTTTCTTTATATTTTTAGCTAATTTCTTCTTGCCAGAAAGAATAGTTAGTACTGAGTAGGCATTTTACTAATCATCTTCTAGCTCCTCTTAGTCTTCATCATCTTACTATTCTTAGTCTTCATCATCAGCAAGCACTACATTTCCTATTTCTTTGCCCTGAACAACTGCATCAGCTAGTTCAGAGTTCGTAGTTTTGGTGATCTGAGATAATCTCAAGAGAATAGTTTTGAGAGAATGATAATATTGTTAGTTAATTTCTGCAACTAAAAAGTTCACCTCTTCCTGTTCGACCTCATTACCTTGTTCAATCTGATTGAGATCAATATCTTCGTCGGACTATTCTGAAGAAGATTAAGGCTTGTTGTTTTTATTTTTCTTATCTGCGTGTCGATGTTTTGTCTCTTTTTATTGTTGTTTTCTTTGCTTTGCCTGCTGCTTGCTCTATTTCTAATGTGATTTTTACATTTGTTGTTATTAATTATAAGGTTATATCTATGTAAAAACAAAATTATCTTTATTTTCTTTTTTGGAAGATAATTCAAATAAGAAGGTTCTCTTCATATTGTACTCATTAACACGTATTATTTCTATTTAATAGGTATTAATATCATTTTTTGGTTCAATCGTCTTCATAACTGTTGTTACTTTTAACCATAACCTTTCCAATCGATCCAATCCATTGTTCTTTCTCCATTCCTGTCTCAGATGCAAAATAAAACGTATTCTCATTAGTTTACACTTTCTAACTCACAACATAATTACAAAAGTATGGGGTCTTTCCTGCTCATCACAACTTTTTATTGATACCACATCCCTAAGCACGATAACTTCAGTCGGATTTTCATAAACTCTACGTTCTTTATATGTGAGGAGCAGATTGTTCGTGAGTACAACCCAGCGTCTAGATATTATTATAGTTACTGTCGCCAGCTTTTGAGGAAACGTGATTCCTTAAAGAGATAACCTTAACGGTGGATATTCTGAATTTCCTTAAGAACGGCTGATTTATCCATAATCATATTAATTATTAAATATCGACTAAAGAAGAATGTTGCAATTTTTATAATAGATTTTGAATTTGTTTGAAAATAAACACATTTATAGTCAAAAATCAGTCATTATTTTAGTTTTGGACATAATATACCAATAGTTTACCATGTTTCCTTACGTTTTCCTTTTTATCTATTGTTTTTTCAACTAAAATCTGATTTATTTAAAATAGATGATATAAACATCATTCTAGAGATGATTTACCAGATATTTAACGAACAGAAGGAATTCTAGTTGCTTTTTATTCATAATTAGCTAGTTTGTTTGTCAATTTACTGCTTTTCAATGTAGTCTTTTGGTTATTTTATAGATCTCTTGCAGACTCGGAGTCTAAAATTAGCTACTATTGAATATAGATGGGAATGCTACTTTTTTAAATCTAAGGATTAAAGTTCTAGACTGTCTTAGTGTGGCTAATCGGTAATGGATTTTCTTCTCTTTTCACTGAACTTAATCTTTTAGGTTATGCTTCGTTATAGCCCTTCTGTTTTTAAATATTTGAAGGACTTAAGTCTAAATTTTGATAGTAATTTAGTTATTGATAATATTTCTCTTAGCTTTTTTGTTTCAAAATATTCTCAAAACGTTTCTATATTTTTCGAAACCTTTTCTTTTATTCTTAAATCCTTTTTTCTTCTGCTTGGGTTACTTATTCTATAATTTTTCTCTTTTTCTTCTGGTACTATTTTTAGTTTCGATCGTTGATTTCTAGTAGATTTAGTAAATGTTCTTTATACATTTAAGACTATATAGTTTTCAAACGATCTTTTATACTTTTTTCAGCGTTTCCGGGCAAAAAAGATAATCGGATTGCTTTCTTGCTCATGTTATATGGGAAGCGTTAACAATTTCTCATTTTTTTTACTGTCAAGTCCTTCAAACTTTTAGATGGACTTGTCTTCTTTTTCAAATTAAATGATTTCCCCTTCCTTT
>Ga0194117_10001871_pt1 | contig 23314 bp, 9 predicted proteins | sample TA2MahsurfametaG_FD_160579 | JGI IMG/M metagenome (GOLD analysis project Ga0194117, IMG submission 160579) | Freshwater microbial communities from Lake Tanganyika, Tanzania - TA2015009 Mahale N1 surface | ecosystem: Environmental > Aquatic > Freshwater > Lake | place: Tanzania: Lake Tanganyika...
ACAGATGATAGCTGATGGATAAAGAGGATGTAGCTTAGATAATCCTGTCCTGGGAGCACTTATCCTATATCTAGACATAATGAGAATATTTTTGTACATTTTGATGTCGATAGGTAAAAAGAAGTGATAATTACATAATTTTATTGATAATCTTGATGAACAATCATAAATAAATCTGAACCTTTTGAGTATACTTTTTATAACTCTATTCGACTAACCGCTAGTAAGTTGTTTTTGAATTATTTTGGATTGCATTTTATTCTATATTAAGAGATTTAGACTTAAGTTCAGGGATTTGATATTTGGCATTTCTATTTTAGATAATTAAACGAAGCTAAAATAATCTAGGTTATTGTTTTCTTCATTACGATAGATGTACGAAAAGAAACTGAAACTAATTTATTAGAATTTCCCTTCGTAAAGTAACCAACCCCGAGAATTCCGATCCTGTTTTTTTCTATTATTTTTATTTTTATACCTAGTAACAAATTTGATAAATGAGGGTATTTCCCTTTTACGAAATGAAGTAGGCCATCATCTGAAATTTCATTTTAGTCTAAAATTAACATCTTTAGTTGAGGCCAAGTTCGTTTAGCCAATATTTTCAGGCCTTTATCTCTTAAAAAATTCGACCCTTTATAAATTTTTACTTACCTAAATACAAAGATAGTAGCATATCATAAGAACAACTAATTAAGCAAGTGATGTCCTAAGGTTTTAGTAGATTCCTGGCTTACTTGTACAATTTTTACTTAAAAATAGGAATTTCAATTTGGATAAGTCTTGTTTTGAGATTATTAGACTTAGATTATTTGAAATATTGCAGTTGCCTCGATAATAAACATTTTACAAAGATTGAGCATGTTTAGTGGAGGTATTTGTATGTGATAATAAACTTGGTTTATTGTTTACTATTGAGAGGGCAACATCCAGAGGTATTATCTTTTATAAACAAATGAATCAATTAGAGGCAGCGTTTTTATAATAATTATTGATCATTATGAAGCGTGTACAGTAACTAAGTTATAGCTATTTAACTATCCAGTCTAAAACGAAAGGCTTTGCACGAAAACTTTTGCTTTAATCTATAAAAAAGCAGTTGCTTTAATTGTAATCCTCAACAAAAGAAGACATAACAGACCATAAAATCAAACTAGAAATCACTGAAACCAATTATACGAATTGTTCTCATTTGAGCTTGATGTCAAACTGTTATTCAAATGATGTTAGTAGCAATCAAAACATTCTTACTGACAGCATCATGGACACAAATGAGTTATTTTAATTATAGGCGCGAATACTTTAGAAACAGAGACTTAAAATTGCTTTAAACGAAGAAATATAATCCCTAGAAGATTAGTACTTTGCTCTCCAATAAAAAATATATTTAAAAAGGCGAAAGGTTGCAAAAATCTAAAAGCAGATCGTTAAAAAGAGTTACTAAATTTCTAAGCATTCGATGGAAGAGGTTGTTGAGGTTGAGGAATCATCATCTATTGCTAAAAAGATTATGAATTTTTTCCTTTTCTGATTTTATCTATCTATTTATATAATAAAATGTTTGATTTCTTGAATAAGCTTTCGCATAGTCATTAATATCCGACTGCTAAAAAGAAAATCATTCAGGAGGAGCCAGATCATGAGTTGCTCAACTCTTCTTCTGCTTCAGATAACGATAATCAAATGGAGGATGAAGGAGAATTTAGTTTATCAATTTTACCGAAAAAGGCAACTAACCCTAGCAACAAGCCACCGAAAAAATTAAAAAGAGCAAGTTCGATAGTATCTAAAATGCAATAAAGAAATAGATTTTAACTAGATTCCAGCATAGTGGCAGAGTTCAAAAACATTCTGAAAAGTAGTTAGATAGGTATAACCCCTTACATGCAGCCTAAAGTAACTATATGTTCACAAAGTTGAAAGAAGTGAAGTAGAAGATCGAAAAAAAGGTTTATATAAGATAAATGAGTAGAGACGAGTAGGAATATTTTGAATAAGTATCCCATGCTACCAAATTAAAGAATAACTACTTGGATCAATAAATTGAATCAACATTGAATGGAGTTTTAAGTTCCATAACGCGAGATATTGAAGATGAAAAGTTTAATTTACAGTTCAAAAGAAAAGTACTTTTGTTTTTTATGAAGAGACCGGAAAATAACGAATAAAAAAAGATGTAAGCGTTAAAATTGATCAAAATGCAAGAGAGTCAGCTTCACTCAAAAATTGATTAGCTGAATGTGGAATTTAAGGAATAAAGTTTCATCGATCGTCGGGCAAAAGAAATTATTGATAAAAGTCAATTCTAACCATAAAACATCAAAACGAAACTTGCATAGGAATTCGTTAAATAGTTGCAACGATAAAAATAAGAGAAAAAGGCGAAGATATAACAGTTTAAAGAAAAGAAAAGATAGATGGAGATGCAAGTAAAGAATTAACAGCAAATAGAAGTTTAAAAAGCAAAGCAGTAGAGACATCTGAAGCTTATGGAACAATTTGTGCAGAAACAAAAGGCCAAAAAAGAAAAATAGGAAGAAGCTCGTGTTGAGCAGTTAAACTATCAACAATTACTGAAGGAATTTAAACAACAAAAGCCACTCTTCGTCAAAAAATAGTAAGAATTCAAATAAAAATAAAAGTAATAAAAAATGCATAGGTATGAAATACTTAAGAAGCAGCAAGCTAAATACGATCCTTTGGATGTTGAGAACCTATAAATGCATGAGGAGAGATACTTATAATTAAAGAAGTAAGATAGATAAAGAAAATAAGCAGAAATGGAGTTAGCCAAACATGAATTGAAACTTAGATAGAAAGAAATCAACTAAAAAGCATATAAAGGTCGATTTCGTTATTTGGTTTTGAAAGAAATGGCAGATGCAGAAACAAAAAAAAGAGAGAAGTAAGCATAAAAACAAGCTATACTTTAAAAAAAACATGCTTATAGTTTGGAAGTTAAGTAAAGGTTTAAACCTGAAATAGATCCAAACAAAAGAAATTAGATACTATAACTTATCAACTCCCATAAAAGCCGCAAGAGAAAATATTTAACACCAAATAGAGTAGCTTATAGTTAAAGATATTCAACCATAGGATCGCGTCCTGCGTATTCTGAAGCAGAAAGTGAGCCAGATGCAAAAGCTTAAGGTAAGAGATATCATAGACTGTTTAAGCAGTACATAAAGGATAAAATTGATAAAGGTTAAATACGTCAAAACGACGATAAAAATATCTAACCTATCCAGCATCGCCCACCTGACTACTTGAAATAACTTCGATAAAAGTATAGTAATAGGATACCTTCTCAGGTGTAAAGATTGAATAGATAAATCTAAAATTGTAAAGAAACTGATGATTACCGAATTTTATTACTAAAAGCTGCAGATTTTTAAGATAAGGCAAAGATGAGAGAAAAGAAGATCAAAAATGCTCCTCATAAACCTTAATAATAGGCAAGGCTAGAGGAAGAGTATCTTTGTGCGATAAAGGCCAAGATGGAGTTGATTAATAATATTGATTGATTTTTACTTTTTGAAATTATGATGTGAGTTCATAAATTTATATGAATCTATTTAATATTGCCCTCACTGTTTTTTTTTTATTTTGAATATCCTGTAATATCTATTCTCAAATTTTTAATTTGAATTTCAACTTCAATACATGATAGTGATTATAAAAAGTAAAGAAGTCTTTTAGAAATAGTATTATAAAATTCATCAATTTGATTATATCATTTTTAATGAGATTTTCCATTACTATGAATGCTAATCACGATACTAAAAGAGCAACAAAGCAAATTATTGTCTTAGGAATTTTGTTTATGTTGACTTATCTTACTTACTTGAGCTTTTCCAATATCATTACCTTCATCGATGAACATTAATAAGGTTAAGAAACTGATGGACCCATTATTCTAGCAGTTACAAACATAGTCTTTTTATTTGCCCTCTTTTTCACACCTGCTATCAAGAATTTCAAATATCCTCGCTTTGTCATCTTATTACCTACGCTTTGTTTATACCTGATTTGAGGGGAAATTTGAACTTATTAATGGGTATTATAGGAGGTATATTTACAGGCTATGGAGGTGCTATTTATTGGCTAAGTCAAGGAGGTTACATGATGAAACTATTTCATAGTTGCGGAATATAGTAAAATGAAGAAGGGAAATATTTCGTCATTTTGAACGGTATTACATCTCTTTGCAATTTGCTTTGTGCAGTTGTTACAACTTTTGGACTTGGCTTATTCGGTACTCAAATTTATTTTACTATACTAACTGTGTTAGCTTTTACTGCATGGATCGTTTGCACTTATTTTTTGGATGATTTAGATGATAAAAAAGAGAAAATTTTTATAATCAAATATGATAAATAGGCTGTAGACTAAAAATATGCATAAAACTAAAATTAAGTTAATAACATACAATCAATAGCTTAAGAAAAAGAATAAATCTTTTCATCATAAAATCAATAGAAGCGTATGTAAAAATAACGAAAACTGATAAAAAGTATCTTTATAAAAATAATGTCTTACTATCCCAAGATGTATTACATCGTTTTGGTTGTGGTTATAGAAGGAATAATGCTTGGATTTACTTCAATTTACCTAAAAAAACTTTTGCCTTAAAATATTCGCACTAGCATTAATGTTGGATATTTATTGATCGTCCAAGGTGTAGCTTGCACTATTGGATCTGTTACCAGTGCTTACGCTTGTGACCGCTATAATGTCATTAATGTGATTTTACTTGGGATCATTCTTATTTGTACAACATGCTTAGCTACGTTTTTCAACTAGTTTCTAAATTTTGAATCACTTATGTATCCTTTCACGATTTCATTTTTATGGGGATTTAGTAACAGCTATATTGAAAGTTGGTAAGCTGTAAGTTGTGCGAAGATAAACAAAGGTAGTTTGGAATCTTTTTCAATTATTGAACAAATTTCAGGAATCACTTATGTATTATTTACAGTTGCAATGATTATTACAAATAATCAAATCAATACTACGTACTTCTTCATTTCTTTAACAGTTTTAGGTTAAATATCTATTTTGGTTTTAATGTATTTCAAGAAAAATATGAACAAACTGTAATGAGAAACAAAATTTATAATTGATCTGTTTGCAACATATTTTTAATATTTCGTTTAAGTCTTTTAGTAATTTGACTTATTATAGTTTTTATAAAGAGAATGTTGCCTCTAGTTCCCACTTTACTTTTAAATCCAAATCCAAAGACTCTAGATCGGCTCTTGGAACTTGTGAATAGAATCAGTTGTTCTAGAGACGATAGCGACATAAAAAACTACTTTCTCGAAAATTACATTCATTACAACAAAAGCAAAATCGAAAAGAAAAGAGGGAAACTAAGTGAAAGTGAAAAAATTACTTTAAATGTTCAGTAAAAAATGGAAAAATAACCTCGATTATCTCCAGAATAGATCTTCTTACTTAAGGCAATTTAAAGAAAAGAAAGTTGGGAAGAAATAGCGTATAAACTAAATTTGTAATCTAAAATGTTTGGAATAAAGCGGATGTAATGGAACTATTACAGTTTTCTTATATTCCTTTTCCTTGAAAAACTCCAAGGTACTTTAGGATATTTCATTGGGATAAAGTTGATGAACCGTACATGGTCAACTACATAACTAACATTCAAATCGATTCAGAATTCAAATTATTTTCGTCTAAAGTAAATTTTTTTTCATTTAGATTCTAAGAAGTGATGAAGAGAGATGTAAAGTCAATATAAAAGATAGAATTTGCATTTCTAAGAGATTTAATTTTGTCTATAAAATTTGAAGAAAATATTGAGGCAAGTTTGAAAAGGATCAACTATGCTAATTATGTTGAATTGAAGTCAAAAAATTCAATCGATCCTGTTTGTATTGCCGAAGATTGGATCAATTTTTTATGCAAAAAAATCGATGATAACAAAGTTCATTAAAGACCATCACTAAAATATTAGAAAAGGAGGTTTATTTTAAGATGGGTGAAACTCAAAATAATTACCCCTTCAACCAAAGAAAATTTTTAACATAAGTACAACAATATTAACATAGATTATCCTTTTTGCTGAATCAGAAATAATAGTTGACTGAAATAGTAATTAATGAAATCGAACTCATTCTCATTTAGGCGATTCGCGAGAAAAAAAACTGGTTAAAAGTACAGCAAGAAATTTAAAAACTAAAAAATAAGATGAATTTTATAGAAAAAAAATCAATCAAAGATTACTAAAATGTGAGTTAATCCTAGCGTTCATCTCGCTCATCATCAAGAAAAAAAAAGGGTAAGGATTGTATGTAAGATTCCCTTTAATACATTTCTATCTCATCTGGTAAGATGAATTGTTCACATTAGTTAATTTAAGGAGACTTTTAGCCTGATGTATCGAAGTTTTCACCTTAAAAACTCAATTTTTTCTAAGATTTACCTATAAAGACGAGTAATTCTTCAAAGAAATAAACTAAAAGCTCATATAAGAATAAGAAAATTTTATAAAAAAATCGGAGTCAGTCTAATCCAAAGAAAAAAAGTTAAGTTTAGTCTGAAATTCATAATTTTTAATAAATTCAGAAAACGAAATAGTAAACGCAACTTTTCCTTAGTGGAGATCAATAACTTATTTTGTTTTTAAGTTCAAGACTGATTAAAAACCTGTAACTCATAAGAAAAGACTATTTTCCAGGAATCTTAGAAAAATAGCTGGCTGAATATTATGAAAAAAATACGTAATCACTAAAATAAAAGTCAAATAACATGTAAATTTAAAATTATATAGTTTGAACTTGATTTATAAGAATCCAAATATGTTGATTTAAAGAGAACAAAATTTAAAGACAGTGGTAAGTATGGAGCTGGCTGCCAAAAATTTCTAGTTTATAAAAAGAAGTATAAAAAGTGAAAGAAAAAAGGTATGTAAAACTCAGACTACTTAGGAAATTTAGGCTTAAATGAAAATAAGCTTTGATAAATAATGCAAACAGCTTTATCAGTAAATAAGAGGAAAATAAAAATTGAAATTTAGAAAGTAAATAGTTAAAAATGATGATTGACTATTATTTCCAACTAACCAGCTGATTATAAATTTAGTTATACTTAAAATTAAAGATTTCGGGTCAAATTCGTAAAAATTAATATAAAAAAACAAGATGTACAAAAAACAAGAATTTAATATTAAGTTTAATATTTAATCTCAAAATTCATTATTCCCATCAACTATTCCAAAGAGGTCTGCCTTTTAAAAAAAACTCCTTAAATTTTTTATTATTCACCGACTTTTTTTATGATTATGCGGATAAACCTCTCTCATGTTATGTTTTAAGTTTATTGTTGTTCTTCAAGAACTTATTTAAAGGAGAATATCTTAGATAATTTTTGAGTACTTCTTGATACTGCCTTTTTGCTTTTATTTTTTATTTGTCCTAAAAAATCTAAAACTTTTCAATGATAGGTTATATTTGAATCTGTTATCTCAGCTTATTCAGCCTCTGGTCTAAAACGTGATACTTAAGTATGAGGTCTTATTTCTTCTGTTTTCTTTATTTTTTCTACTTAAATTTTCTCTATAAATAGTCTTCCTCATCTCTTAAAGGAAATTCATTCTTTTTATTCAAATGGTAAGGTTTTTTTGATTATTTTTAAAAGAGATACAATACGTCTGTAGAATTCAATTTATTTGTAGGTTTTTTTTTCTGTTTTATTACTTCAGTCAATCCATGAGGAAAAAACCTCTTTTTTGTCTAAGATGTTTCACTTTTTTTTGAAGGAGATTTATTGTTAGGACGTGAAGTCTTTACTTATGTTTAATTTTTATTGGACTTACTTTGTTTTTAATTTGTCTATTTCTATTATTTTTTAGGGGTCTTTTTATTTTAAAGTTTTTAGGGAGATTGTGACGTGCCCTTTTAGAACATTGTCCATCTTTTCTTGAGCTATTTAGCTGATAACTAAGTTTATTTTCTATTATCTAATACAGGATTTCTTTTTTTTTGTTATCTCGCATCTTCTAAATTTGGCCTTTCCTCCATTATCTCCGTTAAATTAAAGCTTGCGAGTTATGGAATAAAAATTACCGTCTTCTTTTTTGATTGATTTTCTGTATTTTATTACTCTTTTTTATTTCTTTTTGAATAGCTAGTTTTTGAGAAGTTTTCATTGGACTTTTAAGGTGATTTAGGATTAGTTCTATTTTCTTTATTCTTTTCTGCTGTCTTTTCAGGAGTGACAGACGTAGATTTATTATATTTTTTAATTTACTATTAATTTCTTGATAGACCTGGAGGAGACGAAGCAAATTTATCTTTTTTAGGTTACAAAGAGCTTATAGTTTGGTTTGGATTGTCGCTGTTCAAAAAGAGAATTCTTTCTATTTGATTTTGTATATATTTGACTTCATCAATCGATATCCTCCTTGTTTATTTCATCTTAAATATAAAGTTTATTATTTTAAATCATAATTTGGCCAAACTCACTTTAAAGAATATTGATTTAAGGTCTTAATACTAATAAATAGACAATCATAATAAGTCTTTGGTTATATAGTATTTTGTGACACAAAATATGTATTCGTTCAAATATAGAGGGAAAAACACACTTCTAGTAAATCTGACCATCATTCTAACTATAATTACTTTTGATCGTCTTCCAAATTGTAACAATCAGTACAACCACAGTGCTATCCGCATTTCTTACCTCGCTGGAAACATTCACAGTATTTTTTAAGGCAATTACTCTTCACACAATTGCACCTAGTCTGATCTTCAGAAGGAACAGAAACAACCTTGCGAGGCTTTCTATTTCTACAGCCTTGGCAACCACAAGACTCTCCACAAGTTTCGCCTGCTCTAAAACATTCACAGTATTTGGCCTCACAGTTACTTTTGACACAGGCACAGCGCAACCTGCGTCGTGGATTAATTTTATCAAGTAGGTTGTAAATTTTACCTTCTTCTGAGTAAATGTATGCTTACTGATAAAAATAGAGTTGATAGTTCCGAGACTATATTTAGAACTGCCGCGATAATGATCAAACACATAATCTGAAGCAAGTTATTGTATTTATGGATTATGCTTGTCCCGGATACGTTCTTTAGCCGTTTTTTACGAACTAGTATACATCAAATTTATTATGCGCCATCTCGGCTTCAAATCAAACCGAGCGCCTCTCTAATTGATATTCAAGATAAGTAAAAAATATCGCTAGAATTGGAAACAAATAGATTTTATTCAGTTTTTAACTATTCTTTGTTTCTACTACTTTTATTGGGTTAAATTGTTACTTAAGTTTTATCGAAGAGATTACGATTAGATTGTAAAATTTCCTATAACATTTTTTTTCAATAAAAAAATTATGGAAACTTTATTCTTTCTATTTATTACATTAAACAAAATGATGGATATACATACCTTTGCTTTATCTTATCATATTATATTTATGTAAATCTAAAAATTGTCTCCAAACACTTTGTCTATAGCTCGCCATCTTCCCAAAATTTTTGAGCTCATCTAGACCAATCCTGTTGTTGTAATAAGCGGAAAAACAGGTTGTGGTAAGTCGACTCAAGTCCCAAAAACTATATGGAAACATAATCCTAAATCAAAAATTGCCATTTGCCAACCTCGTAGAGTCGCGGCTACAAGCCTTGCAATCAGAGTGGCTGAAGAGGTAGGCTCTAAAATAGGCTCTAATGTTGGTTATCATATTGGAATGGAGAATTTCAAAAGTGAGAACTGTTCAATAATATTTATGACCTATGGAATTCTCATTCAATAACTTCTTTTTCAAAACTAATTACCCTACACACACATAATACTGGACTAGATTCATTAAAGAAGTCTATAAATGGATTTTAGTTTTGTAGCCCTTAAAAATCTGATCAATCAACGCAAACTGTAAGGGAAAAGTGTTTGTAAACTGATCATAATGTCAGCAACTTTAGATTCCAATGAGTTTGCCAAATATTTTGCAACGAATATTTAAACTGGTTTATTCTTTATACCTACAATAACATCAAAAGGAATCATCGAACATCATTAATAAAGGAGGAGAGGGTCGAGAAATAGGCGCATTTAAGTTTAAGCAATTTAAAGATCAGAAATGGATTAAAAGTATATTTAAGCTGTCATGTATGATATTCCTGATGATAAAAAATACAAAGTTGAGTAAATATTTTGGAAAGGAGATAGCCTCTACAGTGCATCATCTTCTGAGTAAGAGCCAAGATTAACAGATTAAATTATAAATCAAGCTCTAAATTTGATAAAAAACCTCAGAAATTAAAAAAATATAGAGGGTGATATTTTGATTTTCCTGCCAGGTTACTATTAAATACAAACTGTCAAGAAAATATTACTTGAAACTAAAATTTCAGAAGAAAGAATAGTGTAAGTTCACTCCATTTTTTCATAATAACTATTTTAGAAGTTATTCGTCTCTAACATCAAAAATAAAATGATACTCGCTACTAAAATTGGTGAAAGTTCAATTACACTCCCTTTTTGTAATATAGTTATTGACTTTTGTTTAACAAAAGTGAATACGGTTAGACAGAAAGGTATTAACCAACTTGAAACAAGATTCGCAAGTAAATCTAGCATGATTCAAAGATCAGGTAGAGTTGGACGTGTTGCTGACGGTTATGTTTTTAAAATGATAACTAAGTCATTTTACTAAACTCTCCCTCAATATGAATAACCTTAGATAAAATGCATTTCTCTTGAAATGGTGATTTTGAGGGCTAAACAACTTGATCAAATAAACAATAGTAAAGTTTTTGCAGACCCTTATTCGTTTTTACAAGGAGTAATGAATCCTCCAAAAATTGAAACTGTAACATCTGCGATCTAGCATTTAATTAACTAATAAGCACTTATCGGTCCTGGCATAAATTTATAGCATGCCAAATAGCTATAACTCACAAAAGTAGGATAATTTATGGTCTCAATGCCTTGTGACATGCAGATAAGTAAAATGATTCTAATGTCAATTAAACTTCGGATTCCAAAACTAGTTGTTGCTATTGCTAGTATTATGATTGCTACCAAAATGTTTTTTGTACACTAAGAAAGACGTGAAAGTATCGAATAGTTTATGCATGCTTTGATAGGCTATGATTCTGGTCTATCCAACGATTATTTCCTAAGAGAAAGAATGTACAATCATTGGAAAGAAAAGTTCTACTATCCAGTCAAGTAGAGAAAATTATACAAAAGAAAAGTTAAATATTATCCAAAAAACCAGGAAAAACAGGAAAATCAAAAAGAATTTAGTCGGAAATACGAGCAAGATTAACAATAAGCCGAAGAAATATCTGCTTTTTTGCAATAATTTTGTCAATAAAAATGGTCCCATGCTTAAAAGTAGTTCTGCTTCCCAAGAGGTCTGAATCTGATGACGTTGAGAGAGATAATTAAAATTGAAGAAAATTTAAAATTAAGGCTTAAAAAACTCGGAGTAACATTTGATGCAAACGAGAAAAAAAATCTGAATTTGTTTTTGCTTTGCTTTACATTTGCATTTCCCGATTATGGTTGCAAGATAAATTTTTCAAAGTATATCAATAACACAAAAAAAAGCCCCGGTTATATTTATTTCTCAGGTGGCTTTGATATTACAAATAAAGTGTTCGACAAATACATAGATCCATAAAGAGATTATTAAATAGAGAGGAGCTAAAAGTAAAGGTGTGTTAAAATATATGGATCACCTCAAGTGTTAAAAAAATTTGTCTTTCCACGTTATTTTCATAAAAATTCATATGCCTCCCAGTTGTTCTAAAAGCTGTCTCGATAAAAAATAGGTAAATAATTCTAAGTCGATATCACGCGCGATTTCAACCAAGTAATGGTCCTTAATGAGTCAATCAATCGTGTAATAATTTTGAATGATTATTCCAAAGATTACAACCTTTTGACAAATCAAATGAGTTTTAGCAATAATCGAATGTTAGTGAAAATGAGTGCTATAATTGATTAAGAAACTTACCTTTTGATACAACTTATCACCAATAAAGATGTTGAAGTTTCACTTCATCCCTGCAAATAGTTTATGAAATCTTTTAGAGTTGCGAATCAGAAATATAACTTCAAAAGAGTAATAAGCTAAGATGAACTCAGTATTATCAAAAGTTTGAGGAATGTAGCAACGAGAAAAAATACAAATAATATCCATAGTACCGAGTAACTAATATCTCCAAAAGATATCGAAACCTTAATTAACTTTCTTTAAAGCAGCAATCTAAAAGCTAGATAATAAGAGCCATGGTAACGAATCTTCATCTCTAAATACCACAATGACAGTGAAGAAAAATACTATCCTTTAACTTATCCATTTTAATTTGTTAAAAACAACTCATATCAACTGGACTATCTAGAATGGAAAAGAAATGTGTACAAAGAATATATAAATATATACAGACATTTATTTTATGACTAGTACTAGATTATCTGTGCTGACTGTAGTTAAATAATCCAGAGTGTAAGTTTTTATGATCCTACGAAAAAATTATTGATTTTAAACGAATATGCAGGAAGCTGGGTCCAAAAGAACGATGATCTTTGTTGTGTGTAGGGACATGTCGTGGGAAAAATTCAATAAGATGGCTAGACTAGTACACTCTATTATGATAAATTGTAAATTTATGAGCCAGGGAACAAAAAAACTCCATTCTGGAAGCAATGGCCGTCGAAAGAAGAGTTGAATCTTATGAATTAGAGAGGAAAAAGATAAGTTCGCAAATTTGAAAACTAAATAAATAAATTTTAGTGCCCTTTTTGCTTTTAATAAGATGAAGTTAACAGACTGAAAAATTTTTCAAGGGCGTATCATGGGGTAAACTTTCGTAAAAAGTTGAATTAGCATTTATTAAGTCATTCTCACAGAAACTCTTTCTCTTAATTCAAAAAATCGATTAGAAAAGCGAAGCAATGATATATACGATACGTATTCAATTTAAATAAGTTCAATAATGGCTCAACAACAGTATGGTGTCAAATTATAAAAAATCACATTTTTTCTTGAGAAAAATTAGATTTATACTTATATTTTATCGAGTTTATTTATCTTCTTATTTTGTAAGATTGATAAATGAAAAAATAAGGGAAATATTTTTTATTATTTACTATAAATTTTTTCCTTTTTTTAAATGTGGTTCCAACCTTGAAAACTTCTCCTTATAATTTTTTTTTTTATGAAATAATAAAAAAAAAGTATTTCAGTTTTAAGTACAAATGTAATTTAAGAGTTATTATAATTTTTTGGCATGCCCCAAGATTAAGAGAAGTTTTAAGCATTTTTTCTTCCAGATATAACTCAAGTAGATACCACTAAAATCACAAAATTCAGTTCAACTGCTCCTGAATGGAGAATAATTTCTCCTGGATTAAATTTATAAGGCAGATGCAAAAACAAAAAATGTAAGGCAAATAAAAAAATGGTCTGGACAGCCTTGTAGTTTGGCACTTTTCATATGTCAGAAACTGTTTACAAATGTAAATGCCCAATCTGTGGCGAATATACAAAAGGCAATAAAAAAATAGGTCTCTACAAATGTACATTAACGGGTAGAGGTTTGAAAGCAAAGGTTACAAAAAAAGTTGTTCCTTCTGAACAGTCTACTCAAAATTCATAGCAGGCTACTCAAAACTCTGAAGATACTGATGATTCATAAGATGAGAACGATCCCTCGTCAGTATAAGAAAAAGAAATTGAATTTCTAAAAATTTAAGTTACTTCTAAAGATGGTTTTCTGAAAATGGATGGAATAAATGGATAGTTTGTAAGATGGCGGTACATGACATTGGAAATTAAAAAGATATAAGAGAATTGATCACTCTATGAATAATTTGTTTGTTATTCATTTATTTTTATGAAAGAAGAAATGTCTTTAACTTCAAAGCATTTCTCAAAGATTGCGATTTCTAAACTAAAATATTCTAAAATTATTACTTTTGGAAGTGATAAATTTCATTTTGTTTTTGACGATAATAGTTAGATCTTTTATTTCTTAAATTAGAAAAAGAAGTTTGTATAAGCTATAAAAGTTATTTTAATCATAAAAAAAGAATGTTAAACAACAGTAACTATGTATGAATATATATCAACCTGTTGAAGAGCATGTATTAATTTTCTGTCTTCTCTAAGTCAGACCATTAAAATATTAACAAAATTTTTTTGCTTCCTTAGTTGTAAAAATCAACCTTTAACAGCCTTACACTCCAACGCTGAGTCTTTTATCACTCAGCAGATGGGCTATTTTATTTTTAGAATCTGTTTGCAATTTGTATACTTTCCTTTCTGGCCTATCTCCAATTTCAACTTACTCTAAAATACTATCTTTCTTGACGAACAGTTTACAAATGATGTCTCCTTTATTTTCAGTATGTTTGATTAGCATTCTACAAAGGGGATCTAGCTCTAGAGGAATGGTTTTTTCAAATGAAAATTTATCGACCTGAAACTAAAAGCTATTCTATCTCAATATTTTTGGAGGGTCTATCTGGAATAGATTTTCGCAATTGTATTTAGCAATATAAGGATGCTTTTTTAAAGCAGAAAAAGATAATTACTCTCTACTACAACTTCCCAGCCTCTATGAAGGAGATTTTACTAATAGTCTCTTTATGAGATCTTTTGCTTACGGAGTTAATTAGCTATTCTGAGTAACTTATTGTTTACTTCTGGAAACTCTAATTTAGCTTATTTAATCTGTCTGTACATCTAAAATTCACTGCTATCTGCGAACGGAGATTGTCTATAATACATATAGTATAAGATGCAACCCAAAGCCCAGAGGTCAGCAGGATGCTAGCATTCGTTAAATTATATAAGTTCAGGAGATAAAAACCTGTTTTAGATTATTGTTACGAAGATGTACCAACGAAACTTGATTTTCTTCTTCTAATCTTTCCTTTTTATTAAGCCTCTGTCACCACACTTACTTTGGTATTGTCTTTGCCTTTAAATGTCGCTAACTTCTATTTAAAATTGTCTGAAACAAGAGTAGAATTTTATACGCCAGCTGTACCGAAATCTATAATTTTGATGTGATTCTTTTTGTCTAGCATAATATTTGATGGCTATATAGGTCATGTTATACCTTAAGATCTCTGTGCACTACTCCATTCTGATGCAAGTAATCCAGTGTGTCCACAAGTTCAGCAGTATAAAATCTTTTTGCTTGTTCATTCAAAAGGTGTCTGTTTGCAAGATCCTCGATACTTCCTCCTTCACAAAACTAGAGCGCTAAGTATAGTTTGCTGCTAGTTTGAAAAGCGAAGTAACTTTTGACGATGCCAGGATGATTGGCCATTCTTAGAACTTATTTTTCTACGATGGGTAGATGTTAGGCATGATGCTTTTTAAGTTGGTGCTTCTTCATCTCTTTAATAGCATACTCATGGCATTCTTTTGAAGCCAAAAAGACGTATCCGTACGCACCCTCTCCTAGTTTATACTCTATTTAGAAGTCTTCGAGCCTAATTTACCGTTTTTCTTGCTGCATTTAACTATAATATTATTCGATTTTCTTCTAGTTTGATTCGCTGTTTCATCTATTTTTGATAGATTGAGTTGTTAAATGACTGGAAATGTGGAATAGACTTTGATAATATGTGTTTGACTTAAGTGAAAAGTGGTTTAACTTTGAAACTGGATTAAATATTTCTTGGAAGCAAATGAATTTTCTTTGAAATATCTATACTAGTTTCTTGTATTATTGCAAGTATTTCATGAACTTCTAATACTTTGATTTAGGAATTTACAATATTTTAGTATTTTAGAGGAATGATAACGATATTGTTGCTCTATAATTTTAGGTTTTTTTTAAAATTTGTTTCTTTTAAAAATATTGTGCACTTTATATTATAAATAAACTTTATAATATACACAGTTTTATTTAAAACATATTATAATTTCTTAACTTAATCTAGGTCTGCCTAATTTCTGTCTTACTTTACGCTTTCTATTAGTTTACACAAAAAAAATATTTTAGTAATGTTTTGAATTTCGCATCTTTGTTAATCCTTCTTAGAATATGCTAGATAGAAAAAAGTGGACAAAATACTTTTAAAACAGGTGGTTTGAGATTTTTTCAGAAAATTAAATTTTATATAAAAGATAGGTCTTTTATATATTCTTTTATAAATTTTCATCATACAAGATTGTTGTTAGACAGAAAAAGAAAAACTATGGCGCTAAAAATTAGTGTTATATGAATTTATGTTTTGTAATTAATACTAAAATGAAACAGAAATAAGTTAAGATTAACTTTTCAGAGAGCATAGTAACATCCTTTTTTTAATAATCAATAAATAAAACATAATTTTGTTGAATTTGTTAACAAATAATTTGACTCAATCAATTCGGTGCAATTTTGGCTTCTATTAATTTTTTTATCTCTGGGTAATCCTTCACTCCTTTCTTGGCTTCAAAGTTCATCAAAACTCCCATTTTCTAAAACAAATACAGCAGATGATGTGTTTAGATCATATACTACTATATACGCGATCTAATCCCTTTTTAAGTATCTTCTTCTCTAATTACTAACTTATGTCCACATGAATCACAAATCCCTTACTTTTTTGGCAAAAGAGATTCCATTGAATAGCCATTCCTATATTGAAGTTTTTTACCTATGGATATTGGAGATGTTGAAAGTAGCACCACAATTCTAGCAAGTTCTTCTCCCCATGAGCTTTTACAAAAGAATATCTTATCTTAAAGTAATATTCAGTACTCCATGGACTGGAAAAAGCCTGAGATATTTCTCAAGCTGTCCTTGGGTTCTTGGAAATCCATCAAGGATTACTCCTTTCGAAGATTAAGGTTGATTAACTTTATCTTTGATGATCTGAACTACAATTTGATCGCTAACAAGTCCACCAGCTTTAACTACGTTTCTGACATTTTATATTTGATTTTTGTCAATCCCATGGTGAGCTGTTCCTTTTAATAATTTACGTATTTATTCCCCCGATGCGATATGATTGAGGCCAAGATCTTTTTGAAGCAATTTTGCATAGGTACCTTTTCCAACTCCAGGTGCTCCAAAAATAAAAAAGAATTTCTGTTTACCATATGAAAAATTTTGCAGCACTCTGCTAGATAGTCTCATTATAGCCCACAAATATATATAGAAAAAAGTCTAAACCTTATAATAGTCTAGTTTTGACAAGTAAATCATAAAAATCAAGTTGTTTGGGTAAAAAATTCAAGCACTTTCTATGCTAGGTGATTCAATTTAGTACTTGAAAAAATAGTGATTGCCTCTTAAATAGCAAATTATATTTTGCAGTACTATTTAATAGCTCCCAACATCAGAAAGTCTCTTTATTCGAAGTGGGCTCGAGAGCTGAGAGTATACAATATTTGAAGGCCCATTTCGCATGTTTGTGGTGACAGACTGAGTATACTGGCAATGTGCTAAATAGTTCCGAATTCAAACCAATTTTTTAAAGTTTGAAATACCTATATTAAAGAAGATATACAGGTGAATGAATACAAAACTCTGACAAAAATGAGAGATATTAAGGTGAATGGTCATTCTTTTTGAAGAGTTATGCTTCATATTATAGTAAAAATAAATGAAAGGTAGTTGTTATTTTTGCATCATCTATTTGAATTTAGTCCTAGCTTACATATTCAGCTATTTTTTTGTAGCTTTTAAGTACAGACATCATTACTGTAAATAGCCCAGGTACATAGGAGTCTATATTAGTAGTTATTTTTGATTTTCCTTTTAAGTACAATATTATCAAGTTTATCAACACTTTTGTACTTGGTTCAAAAGCAGTTGTTTTTAATAAATTTATGCAAATAAAATAAATGTTCATAAGTAATGTTTGCTTATTGATTTTCCAAAAATAACTGCAGAGATTAAGTACTAAATCTTCACTAAAAAGGAACTACATCTCGGACAAATTTTTCATTAGTTGAACTAAAATGTAATCTTATTTCTCTTCCTTAAGAACTAGATCCTTTAGGGTATTTTATAATATTGGTAAAACAGGTTTGAGCTGCTATTTCTAAACAAGTTCAGGTCTCTCCGTTGCAGAACAAAGTGCCCAAATGTAAATACTTTGAGCTTCAATAGTAGGATGCAGATTAATCATTTGATAAACTATCTTAACTATGAGTTGTTAGTTGTATGCTAGAATATTGTAAGTTTATAGTTTTTTGATAAGGCAACTCAGAGTCAAAGATGCTAAAGGTATACCCAATCTTTACTTCAAAAAATTGACGATTTCCATAGCGTATCTTTCCAGTATCTCTTCGTTTTAGTAATCCTCTTAAGCTGCATACTGATACAACTTGTTAAGATCTGCTATGGTTAGAATTTACTGTAATTAAGATTAAGCCAATTTGCTATTTGTTCCATAATGATGGACCTATGAGATTGAATCTTGGGCAACAGTGATGAATCTGAGCGTATTGCGGACTTGTTGTAATTCTTTATTTCTCTGTTAGCGTCTGATTTTGATAAGTTGCTTGCTACTTGTGGACTAGTGTTTCATAGGTAGCGCGTAATTATAAAATGTTATTAAACTAGTTTAAATTAGCTAACTTTTTTTTTGATTCTAGAAGACTAAATGATTAACAAAAATATAGTAAATAATTTTGGTGGATTTACGCTCGACTAATATTTATAATTTGCATGATAAAGGCACTCAATTCACGGATATTTTTCCGATTCGGAACAGAAGCTCTTAATGTCAGGATCTCAGATAAAGACCCAATTAGTGGTTAGCGCTATGATAAACATCTCGAACGTTACGGTCATGTGATACGTTCGTTTGTTCTTAAGCGTCGTTTGCTTCGTTCCTAAATTTGGCCCAAAATCCATATCATAGACGAAACTCCTGAGAGCTAAAAGCATCATCTGGGTTATCAAAAGTTATTTACAATGAAAAAGTACTTCGAAAGGTATATAGAGCAATGCGTGATTAAATGATGCAAGCAATTTCCAAAAATGATCCATCAAAAATCAACTCAGCTTTCATCATCTCCAATTTTAGCGAGGATTATTTCAAATAAATGATAGATGAGTACGTAGGAAAGGTGTTAGTGTGTGGTAAGGCTCCTGTTGATTAGGCTCAATAAGCCGTTGAGGCTAAAGTTAAATAGTTGTATCTAAACTTTTACTTTGGAGAGAAACCTACCCCCCTGTAAAGATAGTTCGAGCAGCTATATTTAAGTGCGAAGCAACTCAAGTATTTAAGGGCTGAGTAAAAGAAGAATTCAAAAAAATAAGTGATGATTGACGAGTGTAAATTCACAGATAACTAGCAAAGAATTCTCGAATAAAAAATGAACTGGATAAATACAGATATTCAACTTTCAGATTTGAACCTAAGGAGTTACTTTCTTCCTCTTGAGTATCCTTCCCGTCTTCCTTACTATAAAAAATGTCAACAGTTTTTAACTAACTGGGGATGGATTGACTAGATGAGATTTAATTGGTCGATAAGTAAATTTTATAGTCCAAAATACAGTCAATACTACGATTGGGTGCAGCAGAAGATTTTTGTTAGGATTATAAATCACATCAAATCATTAGAATTTACATCTGCTTTAAATGTTCCCCATGATTATATGATTGAGGCACAAATGATCCAGATACATTTTTGGTTGGTCCTAGATCGTCTAAGAAAATTCTAGACCCTGGAAGCGAAATTGCTGGCTATGAGAATCGCTTTTACTTTGAATAGAGAAATTATTCGTAGTGCAAGTTCAATTAACGTAAAGAAGAGTAATCTTTTGATCACAAATTTATAAAGAATGATGGAGATGAACAATAATATACTTGAAATGCACTTCAATCGTTCAAATATTACAAAAAATAACCTTTATAAAGGAATCGATGCTATGGTTTGGAGTATAGCCTTTGCTTAGAAGATACATCGATATGCTGACTAGGTCTATATTTTTGGAGATTATCTCATTCAAAACTTCAAACACATGCAACAGCACACCCAATAAGACATCTTCAATGGTATTATCGAATTCGACCCTTATCTAATTAACTCTAATTATCGCGAAATTATAGAGAAAGTCAACCCTCCTCTTTCACCTGCAGAATTCTAAAAGCAATTCAACTCTAACTCATCCAAAAAAGATTACTATTATTCCAGAATCCAATAGGAAATGGAAGACAACTTAGCCGAAGATATGAAGCCTCTTACTAAAAAAATAGATACAAAGTTTAGTTTTGCTTAGTTATTACAACCATTTACAAATTTACAAATAAAGTATCTTTCGTTCAAGACATTAGACCACTATAGTAAAATGTAGGAGCAAAAGAAATAGATTGAAGAACTTGAAAAAAAGGGAACATGGAAATCCTAGAAAGATAAAGTTAAGTCTGTAGAAGGGGAGTTTAATACGATCAAGAACATAAAAAACAAACGTAAAAATATTGATTCCAAGCCAAATAGCTAAAAAAAGGAATGATTCTTCTGAGCTAAATTTAGTAAAACTTAAATCTAAAGAATTTCATTTTAAATTTTATAAATTTAGACTCAGTAACAATACAACATTTCTAATATTAACTAATTATTATTAAGAATTTCAAATGGACAATCCACTGAATCTCATCAAAATTCGAGAAATGATCAAAAACGGCATCAATAATATACCCAAGGATCCGAACTGCAACGAAGCTATCATTGTTATTGGAGATACTGGTGTTGGTAAAAGTACTGTGATGGCATTTTTATCTGGAGCTTAGATGACAGTCCGCTATGATGGACTAAAGCCTATCCTAGATTGTCCGAATAATGTTTTCAAAATAGGACATGAGAAATATTCTTAGACCTCAGTTCCCAATAAACTGGTGATTGATAATCTAGCTTTCTATGATTGCCCAGGTTTCAAAGACAATAAAGGAGAAGAATACTAAATATCTAACAGTTTCTTTGTGCAAAGACTTCTTGATATCTATCCAAAGGTAAAAATAGTGTTGATGATTGGCGAATCACACATTAGTGAGTCACGAGCTGACAAACTTCCAAAGCTAACCAAAAATCTTTTGAAATCATTTAAAACTTTCTAAGACATAAAAGAGGGAGTTATTATGATAATAAATAGGACAGAAAGGGATCTTTCAGTTACAGATTACCATAGATAAATAAAAAAGATGTTGTAATTAAAGAATGAGAGAGGATGGTTGTTCTAGGCTGAAGAACAGAAATTTCTGAGATATTTGATGGACAATAACAGGATACTTTTATTCAAACAACCTAGGAAAGAAGATAAAAATAAAAAGTTTATTCCTAGTGAGAATGAGCTAAACATTATGAAAAGTATTAAAAATTCCAGTTTTGTAAAAAGCAAACATATCCTTAATATTTTATCAGAGAGTGCTAAACTTGCCATCAGAGACTTCATTGATGAAATCACGAATAAGTCTAATGTTAAAATCTAGGCAATCTGCGCCGAAATTATAAGTCTATACTCCTTAAAAGTCAGTAAAATTGGAAAAAATGTAAGAGGTCTTATCGATATTAAGGAGGAAATTATAAACCTTGCTGAGGAGATAAAGTCAGCTCAGAAAGAAGATATTGTTAAAATTCTACAAAGAGAATTACCAGAGGGAAAGGTATTAGATTTTTCTGAAGATTTTGAAGCAGTAATGTTCTTCAAAAATATCTACGATAAAACTGCAACATATTTTTCAAATCTTGTTAATAAAATCTACTCAGAACTTTCACATCTTCTCATCAAGATGGATAATAGAATTATGAAAGCTCAAAAAGAGTAGTAGGAAGAAATGGAAAGACAGAGGCAGATTCAAAGACGTAAAGAGTTACAAGAGCAAAGATAGAAAGACAGACAGTAAATGGCAAAACAAATGTAAAAAATGAAAGAATTAAAGAATGAGATTTCAAGTATGGGAAGTTCAAGTCGCTCTATGATCGACTCTTTGTCTTAGACAATAAACTATCTCAACTCACTTTAGGAATAGTTCACGAAACTAAAACTCTAGGCCAGTAAGTTATAATCAATGAATAAGGATATGTATACGAACATAACTCGCATAGAAACTACTTATATTAAGAAACTCTTAGCTTGATCCTTAATAAATAATGATAAGTCTAAATATGGATTGTATTAAAACACAATACTCTTGTAATAAGTGATAGAAAATGAAAAATAGTTTTGATTTTGTTTCTTTATTGCAAACTTGATCGACTAGTTTTTTTTTATTAAGATTAAAATCATGATTTATAACGATAAATTCAAATGAGTGTGTATAGATTTCAATCTCTCCCCAAAAAAACACAGCCCACTCTCAATTCCAGTTTGAGGCCTCATGATACAACTGCAAACAAGTTTTATCTAAAAATACATACACAATGTCCGGAGACTTCTGAGTTCAGACTCAACAAAGAACCTCTCTAAACTAAAAGCAGAGAAAAAATATATATACATAATCTCTTGATAGACTATGGCAGACTTTAAAAACCGACTCCTTTTAGCATGAATGTTGATAGCTATGTAAAGTAAACAAAGCTTAATGAAATAGACACTGATTAAAATGTTATTTAAGATCAACTATAAACAAAAAGAGTCACAGGTATTTCTTCTTTCATAGACTAAAGTTTTACTTAAAAGAAAAAATCATCTGCTGTTAAACTGGAAGTTGATTTTCAAAAAACAGAACAAACAAGGATTTCGACTATAGATAATATGTTACCGATAAGTAGTAGTGTTTCTAAACCAAAAATTAAATTACAAGAAGTGAGAGCTTATGATTAGACACTCAAAGGTGAAAGCAATAGAAAGAGACTGCATAGCCGTATAGTCAAAATGGTGAATGGTGGAGGGAGTAAGAAAACAAAGGTAATTTGTTACCCAGATAGGACTGAGTATTAAAAACTTTTTACTCAAAAATGATATATGTTTTATTTATGCCTTTCATAATTTAAAAGTAAAATGATGGTTTTTCTTGCAGAAAAATATAAAACTCATCATTCTTCGTGTTACCAATCTAAATTTGGATGAGCCTTTATAATCTTAGTACTGAAAGGAATCTATAATTAGTGAGCTAGTTTGATTACTGCTACCCTTGCATCAAAAATACAGCTCTTCTTTATGATGTGTATATCTTTCTTTTAACCTCGAAGTCTCACTGAAAAATAGTAGTCAGTTTTTGTTATTTTGCTGTCTCCCATCTCATGTATCACCAATTTATCATTGTTTATAACTTAGATAATTTTCTTTTTGTTCGGTTTGATAAGTAAATAAGTCTTGCACACAATCTTTTTCTCCGTTTTTAATGCAGTCACTACTTTGACTTCTGAAAAA